>Ga0129310_1002611_pt1 | contig 13111 bp, 9 predicted proteins | sample Go1ome_2_FD_94433 | JGI IMG/M metagenome (GOLD analysis project Ga0129310, IMG submission 94433) | Western lowland gorrila individual fecal microbial communities from Wisconsin, USA - Go1022A metagenome | ecosystem: Host-associated > Mammals > Digestive system > Large intestine > Fecal | place...
ACGGCATTTTGCTGAGCAGTCTTTAAGTTATTCAGCTTAGATTCAAATACAGAGAAGCCAGCGATGTCTGCTTTGGCTGTTCCTGGAAGTTCAAGATATGCTTCATATGCATCCTTTGCTTCCATGAACTTATCTTCTGTAGTTAATTTAGCATCTACAGTTGATGGAAGTGCAGCTAAAAGTGCAGCAATTTTAGCTGCTTCTGCTTTTAAGTCAGCATCCTTTTGAATCTTAGCAATTTCTTCTTTAGCAGCTTCGTACAAAGCAGCTAAATCAGCAACATCCTTTGCCTTAGCAAACTTACCAAGAGACTGAGACGCCTCATCTCCGTTATATTTTTTAACAATAGCTCTAAATGAATCTGCTCTGTAGTCTGAACCCATCAAAGCTTCTTGAGCATTGGCATATGCACCTAAGGCATCTTGGTACTTGCTTACGTCAGTAGCTTTCAGATTCTTTTGCTGTTCAGCTGTTCTAAGATCAGCCAACTTTTTATCAGCATCAGCCATGATAGACTCTACTTCAGCAACTGTTTTAGCATCATATAATTTGTCTTTTGCATCGTTCGCAATCTTGGTATACTTAGCCTGTGCTTCTGTTGCATAATAATCTTTGCAGTACTTTTTATCAGCTTCTGCTGTCTTGTTTGTTCCAGAGTAAGCAATCTTATCCTGGAATTTATCTGTTGCTGTATTGATTGCGTTTGCAACCGGATCAGTTACTGGAGCAAGTTTAACAACTTCACTCTTGCCTTTGAAAGATTCGATTGTATACGGTGTTTTGAAAGCTTTTGCGTAGATTTCTGTCTTGTCTTTTGCTAAAGCAGCATCTACAGCGGCATCGTCATACATCTTAGTTCCATCGAATAATAAGGCAGCTTTCTTGTCAGCAGCTTTTGCTTCATATTCTTTGTAAACGTTTATTGCCGCTTTAGCCTTTTCAATTACTCCCGCTTTGAAATTGGCAACGGTAACACCTTTTGCGTCTGTAACCGGATCAGTAGATTCTTCCGCATAGTATACATTTGCAACCTCTAAAGCTTTTTCGATTTCCTGCATAATTGCAGCATTGATAGCGGCAGCTTCCGCTTTTGTAATCTTTGCAGGATTTGTTAACGCGACTCCCATATACTTGCCATCAACAGCAAGGCTAGCAACGTTGCTATTTTCTGCAACTTTTACAGAGTCATAATAATCTATTTTGCCTGTATATGCTAAAATAGATTGTGCATAGGCAATGTTTGCAGCACTTCTTGCATCATCAGCTACAACATCCTCAGTAGTTTTGAGTTCTTTCAACTTTCCAAAGAAGCCCTGGCCTGTAATTACGTTGTTTTTATTACCAGTACCATATAAAATCTTATCGATTTCAGTAGTATAGTTGTCTTTATCAACTTTTGCAGTATCATTTAAGTCAGCTTTTGTATCAGCTTTTAATTTGTCTGCATAAGTTCTGTAAGTATAATCAACATCTTTTTCTTCACCGTTGATTGTTTCTTTTACAGTATATTTGCTGTCAGCATATACGGAAGTATCCACAGCTTCAACTAAAGCTGTTGCTTCAGCAACTTTGCCTTCGAAATCTTTTGCCCGGGCATTCTCCTGGAACTTATCAGCATATTTTACACCAGCATAGTTAACATCGGTAGTTCCGATAATAGTCGTGGTTGCGGATTTGATTCCTGCCCATGTACCAAATTCATCTTTAAATTTAGTCATGTTTTCAGTAACTGTTAAGTCACCAACTTTGTTGATTAAGTCGCTTGCTAATAATCTACCTGTTACAGCAGTTGCGGATGTCGCATAGTCAAGAGCTGCAGTGCTATAGTTTCCTAAAGCTTTCTGTGCGCTTGCAGCAGCTGTCATCGCATTTTCTGCATATGTCATGGCTTCGGCTTGAGCAGCTAATTCAGCATCTGTTGCAGCAAATGCACTACCAAAGCTGAAAGTGAACATAACAGCAACTGCGGCCGAGGTTATAGCCACTATAATTTTGGAAATAAAGAGTCTTTTAGAGGAGAAAAACTGCGTTTGATTTGGCTGCAAAACGGTCGTTTTGGGCACCAAAAAGAGCCTCACTGTGGAGGCTCCGGTTGGATATTCATGCAGGCCCTTTATTAATTCGTTGACAATAGATCAAGCAAGGTATATTCGCCTTTTGGTTGTTTTGAAATCTCCGCATAGCGTTTGATTGTATAGAGCAGGTCACTCGTATTGCAAAAGTAATTCCTTACAAAGTCATAGGATTTAACCTGATGCATCTTCAGATTTTCTTTGCAGAAAGTACTCGGTTTCTTGCCGGATTGTTTGAACTGGCGATATTGATTCTCATTTAAAATGATCAGCATTTCGATTTCCGGCGCAGTAATAACATTGATTACAGTTACCTTTGCGGCGTAAGCAGTACTCAATTTGAAATTTTCCCTTCTAGAATCAAGCACTCGAATCACTGAAATTTTTCCATTCATTTCTTTTCTCAAATAGCGAGTTTCGAATGTCTGCGCATTTCTGCACCTCAGGACGCTCTCATCAAGAAGATCCTCCCGCGTAAAACACAATAAGCGATTATCTAAAAGAATATCTATAATGGCAGCTTCCGCAGAACCTTCGCAGATACAGGCAATATATTTTTCAAATTTCATGCCTGCACCTCCTGCATACGAATGGAGCGCTGCAGTTCTTTTTTCAAACAGAGATAGGCCTCATAGCTTGGAACCGTTCCTTCCAATATGCCGCTTTGATAAGCATCACTTCTCTTGATATCATTGCGTTTGAGAAGCGCAGAGAGATTTTCTGCGGTAATGCCGTTCTGATTACGGAGAATATAGATTGCATCATTTCGCTCATATTCATCCAGGATTTCCGGATAATGTGTGGTGAAGATCAAAATGCCGCCGTAAGAGTTTAACTTTGCATCCATGAAAAACCGCAAAAGGGTTGCAACGATTTCTTTGTTAAAATGGTTTTCAATTTCATCCATGATCAGATATCCGCCCTTTTTCAGAACATCCTGCGCCATGGAAAATGCAATCATTCCCTTGATGGTTCCTGAGGAAAGGAATTGATTTAATTCATCTGCGTGGTTCAGTAAAATGCCGTCACTTCCGAAAAATTTCAAGTAAATTTGTCGTTCCTGCTCCTTTTCTACGAAACATAGTTTTTCAACAGAGGGATCGAGAAAGGTGACAATTTCCAATGGAACTGCTGTCGTTGCAGGCAGCACATTACGGTTTGTAAAGGAAAGCATGCTCTGAATCAGAAGCTTTTCCTGGATCTGTTTATTGCGTGCAATGATAATACTTACATCATCAGGAAGATAATCCTCCGCAAGACCTCTTGTTCTGGCAGGGTGTATTTTTTCAAAATCTGTAAGTGTTTTTCTTGTGCGCACTTCAGAAAATTCTTTCTCCCATAAGGTTTCTTCTATAATGCGGTAGCGATAGCCTTCCTCTGTTTTTTCGCCAGCTGCGATGATCGTCTGCAGACGACATATTTTACGGTCCTTCGTGCAAAAGTAAATGTCAAAAGTTACCTTTTCGGAGTTCCCGAGAATGTCCTTGGTTTCTGCGTAATTGATCGGTTCATTATTCAAAATACTCAATGCAAGTAAAATCACTTTCAGCATGGATGTTTTTCCAGAAGCATTCAGCCCAATCATTGCCTGCGCGCAATTCAAGTAAATGTTAGAAAACAAAGGGTACAGTCTGTCAGAATCCTCATCGCTGACTCTTTGTGTAGCATAAAAGGTCAGGTCGACAGGCTCTTTGAAAAGCGGGAGTCCCGTAACATGTAGTTTCAGAAGTTTCATGGCGCCTCCAAATTTATTAACGGTAAATTCGTTTTTAATATTTTTTCTTTCTTATTATATACCAAAAAATAAAAAATATCAACGCAAAAAACGTTTTTAATTTTAAAATTCGAATACACACGCGAAAGACCTCCCTCGGAAAATCCTCGGGAGGTCTTTTTTGATCAGTTATTTGGTTTCGCTTTTAGATTCGCTTCGTGATGACTCACTATTTTGCTACTCTGTAAGCCTTGTTGGACCAGTCGGAGTAATACATGGTACCATCTGCAGCCTTTGCATAAGCTCTGACTTTGTAATAGTATCTAGTACCCTTCTTCAGGTTCTTCGTATTCTTGTAAGTCATCTTGGTTGTCTTGATCATTGTCTTGAAACCGGATTTCAGTTTTGTGGATCTAGCAACCTGATAACCTGCAGCTGCATCCTTGTTTCCGCCGACAACTCTCCACTTGATGGTCATAGCGCCCTTCGTTGCCTTGGAGGAAGCTTTGATCTTGATAGCTTCTACCTCGTAACCGATGCTGGCTTCTAATCTGTTGAGCTTTGTTACCATAGTCGGGTCAAGTTTGCAGATACCCTTGAATCCTAATGCAGCAACTGCGTCCTTAGCAGCTTTGATCTGCGCTGCGGAAGCACCATAAGCTGGAAGTGCAGCGATCAGTTTATTAGCGGCATTAACGTCTAAGGCGAAGATTAATTCTTTGTAATCCTTATCAGTCTTGTATTCTGAGATGTCGAGCGCTTCGTATTCAGGATATAAGTCGTTGTAAGCGTCCATAGCTTTTACTAAAGCTTCAACGTTTTCACGATCATCTAAAGTAACTTTGCCGTCCTTTTCGATTGCTTTTACAATCTCAGCCATAGCATCGCGTTCAAGGCTAGCTAATCTAGCAACATCTGCTTCAAGAAGAGAAGCAACGCTTCCGGCTTCTGTTACTGCGCCTGACTCTTTTGGATATCCAACCTTCGTGCAGTATTTGTCAAATGCGAGGTATTCATTATACAAAGCAATGGCATCAGCTTTCTTTTCAAGAGTTACCGGTCTTGCAAGAGCAACGATCTTATCTCTTAAAGCCTTATCTTCAGCTTTGATTTCCTTCAGAGTCTTCAGGGAATCAACAAATGCTTTTGCATCTGCGACAGCTTTGTCTAAGTCAGCAGCGTTATTCACTTCTGTTAATAAGTTATCCTCATAGTAACCTTTTAATGCAACAGCAACGCCAGGGATAGCATCGTCCATTAATGCCACTTTGTAATCGATATAAGCGTTGAGTTCAGCCTTTGCCGCGGTATCTTTCTTGTAAAGGTCGCCCTTGTAGCTGAATAATGCAGCCTGTTCTGCTGTAGTTAATACGGCATCATACTTGTCATATGCAGCTACGAAAGCAGCTTCAGCATCAGCAACTGTCTTAGCAGCCATGATTGCGTCTTTTGCATCTTTGATGATAGCCTTTACAGCCTTTGTGTTCTCCGGGGAGTAACCGGTTGTCGCCCACTGAGAAACATTGTCATACTTCTTGCTGTTTACCGTTACTTTGTCAGTCTTTACGCCCTTCTTGCCATCCGGATCTGCGCAAGTAGTGCCAAGTAACTGGTGAATTCTCTGATGAAGAATGGAATTTGTTAAAGTTGTGCTTACGTGGTTGGTTAAAGTACCAAGCATATAAGTATCTTTTACAGCGTCAGCTAATGCGGAATCTACGTCAGCAGCAACATCACCGTCAACATAAATCGTTGCCTTTAAGTCAGCAGCTTCTTTTTCAAGATCTGCAACGTGCTTAACAATCTCTGTAGCGGTTGCAACCGGAAGAGCTGCTTTCAGAGTTTCCCAGCTGTAAGCTGCGGTATTAGCATTTTTTACAAACTTGCCATCAGTAAATGAGCCAAAGTATGCAACCTTTGTATCACCGTAGTAAAGATCAATATAGCTGATATCATTTACTGTGGTTACTTTGTAAGTACCGTTGTCAAGTCTGTAAGTCCAAACTTTCAGGTAGTTGTCATACTTTTCATTGATGTTAGCGATTTCTTCGTTTGCTTTGTCAATTGTTTTCTGATTTGGTTTTGTTGCGATGGACTGTGCAAAGATGATGTCGTTTTGAACCTTCAGTTCAGCAGCTCTCTGAGTCTCAATCATCGACTTGATGTCGCTTGTAACAGCAGCCTTTGCGTATGCAATCTTCGCATCGTCAGTCTTAACTGCGGAAGTTGTTTTCAGGTCCTTGATTGCAACGTAGAAAGAACCAGATTCCTTTTCACCCAAAGTGCCTACGCCTGTAATGTCATAAACAGCTTTGATCTGTTCAACCGTATTGGTTGGGTACTTGTAGCTTACAAGTAACTTTAAGGCATCGTTTTGAGCATCTACAGCGGTCTGGTAAGAGCTCTTGCCAGTGTTGTTGTAGTTGTCATCCGTTACGAACTTGGATAAATCATAATTTTTAACCAGGTTTAAAGTCTTAGTCATTACGGCATCGAAAACAGCTTCGCCAGCGTCAACGTTACCTAAAGTCTTTTTCTGCAGGAGCTCCAAAGCAGGTCTTACATCAACGTAGCCAGTTTCAACAGCAATGTCTCCGCTGATGATCCAACCAACAGGATCTGTAACTTTAGACTCCTTGTCAGCCAAGTCGTTCCAAGCCTGAGCTAATTCTTTGTTTAACTCAGCTTTTGCAGTGTCTAACGCTGCATCGCAAGCAACCTTCCAAGCGTCCTTATCAACGTTGCCCGGGTTTGCAAGTGTAGCGCTGTAATCTCTGTTTAAAGCCGCTAAGTTGTCATCATACTTGTCCTGAATTGCTTTTACTGCTTTTTCGTGAGAATCCACGATGTTAGCCTTTTCGGCGTCAGTGTAAGCGAACGCAGAGCCAAAGCTGAAAGTGAACATAACAGCAACTGCGGTCGAGGTTTTCATTGTTGAAATTGCAAGAGAAAAAAGCGTTTTTGAGGTGACTTTGCAGGGGCTTTTTAGGACAGGAGGTGTAGCTTGCAGGCACAAAAAAGAGCCCGCTGCAGGACTCCTTTGGAATACTTATTCACTTACGTCTGGATCGTCTAAAATATTTTTCATCAGTTCTTCCATGAATTCATAACGCAGATGAAATGCTTCGTCGCTTGCGCGCAGCATGTCCTCTCTAGTGATTTTCGAAAACTGCAGATGATAACCATTCTTTAAGGCTAAAAGTGAAATAAAGATACGCTGCACACGACCGTTCCCTTCGCGAAACGGATGCACAGCATTGAGCTCTCCCAAATAATGCGCTAAACGCTCAGCAAGCTGGTCCTTTGGTAACTCTGTGAGGTCATTTTCCGCTTTTAAATTTGAAAAAATCTTCGTCAACTGCTCTTCAATAAAGACACTGCGGCAAAACATATTTCCCTTTGCGATGTCTACCGTACGAAATTCACCTGCCCAAGTATAAACATCTTGAAAGATAAAGCGATGAATCTCTTTTAGGAAAGCGAGGTCCAAATCATAGGCGGTATTTACAAATTTATTCAAAAACTCAGCAGTACGGAGCGATGTGATTTCTCGCTCCGCATCTTGCAGTTCTTGCATATCTTGAATATTAAGCTTATTTTTTAGAATATTTGTGCCCGCATAGCAGTATTTAGAATCCGAGGCATACGCATAGTCATAGAAATCCTGCATTATACTTTCTCCGAACGTATATATTTCTTTTTAAGCTCTTGAACCGCGAAATCAAACGAATGTTTTCCCTCTAAACAGTTTCGAATGCGCAATTTATCTTCTTTTTGCAGAGGCATATCTTCCAAGGACATATTCGCGTCTGTATTCTCAAGAATCCACTCAATATTACTCATACCCCACCTCCAAGGATCTTTTTAATAGTATACCACATGTGGGGGCTTTTTTCCATTGTAAATTGTGATGCTATCATAAAAGTAGACAAGATAGTAAAATAATTGTTGGAAAAACAGACAAAATAGCAAAATAACCATTGGAAAAACGGACGTCATATGATAATCCCGAGTTTGACACCTAAATTTTAGAGGAACCGATCACAAGTGAATAAGTATTCTAAAAGAGCTCACTGCATGGTTCCGGTTGGATAATCATGCAGCGATTCCTCATTTTTTATGTGCATGTTATCGAAAAGAATGCGTGGTCGCGAAGCACTGGAAGTTTGAACCTCTCACTTAGCGAAAAAAATTTCTGTTCGATCAAGATCTGTCTGTTCACCGACTATTTTCAAAAAATATGTTGCAGTTTGGGCATTCATTGGGTATAATGAACATAGAGAATAGCTTCTCAGAAGAGACGAGTGACGGTTCTGACTCGTCGGTAAACTAAAAATTGACCGAGTGATGATGTCGTGTGACGGCTCTGACACGACGGTAAAATAAAACATGGCCGAAGGGAAGTTATTGATAAACAGGGAGAGCGATGTCTCTCCCTGTTTCTTTGGAGGATACATGGAATATACGGCAGAAATTTATAATTTATCCACTAAATTTTATAATGATTATCCCACTATACATTATCCTGAAATACTGACTAAATCCGGGCGACCTTATGCGTGCTTACTGATTGAATACATGGATGATTTATTTATTTGTATTCCATACCGTTCCAATATTCGCCACAATTATGCATATCTTTTTAAGAACTCTCTTAGATCACGCCTATCTAGATCCGGATTGGATTATACAAAAGCAGTCTTGATTCAAAACGTAGAATATTTAGACGATAGCGTTCATGCTATCGTAGATCAAGACGAATATCGGGAAACAGTGCAAAATTTACCTAAAATTGCAAAGGAAGCCTTTGCATATATTTCCGATTACAAAGACGTTTTAAACAAGAAAAAGAACATGCATCCACGTGAATGGGCACGCAGATATGCAATGTCAACAATTACATATTTTGATAAATTTTTAATCGAGGGAAATCAATAATCCGCTTGCATTGTTTGAATTCGTATACTGGAAGCATCACATAACTTTTCACACCAATTTAGATCAACGAATAAGTATTCCAAAAGAGCTTTACTTCTAGCTCTTTTTTTATGTCTTGAAACCATGATTTTGAGCCGAAAACCACACGCAAAATCCACCTCAAAAATGCTTTTTTCCTTTGCAATTTCAACAATGAAAACCTCGACCGCAGTTGCTGTTATGTTCACTTTCAGCTTTGGCACAGCAATGGCTGCGACATATACACTTGATGATTATGCGTCAGCCCTTACAGCTGAAAAGACTGCACAACTCGGTTACATGAACAGTGCAAAGATCCAGGCTGTAAATTCCTACACGTATGATGAAGATGGCTTCTCTACTACTGGGGGATATATGAAAGCCGCTTACGAAGCTGCTGCAGATGAAGTAATCGCAGACGCTACGAAGTTAATGGACAATGCAATCAATGCTGCATTAAACGACCCTAATTGGCCGAAGGATGCTGCGCCAGACAAGACAATCGTCGCTGCTGCGTATAGCGCCATGGGCGATCTTACAACCAAAGATGGTATGTTGGCAGAAATGGCAAAGAAGACTGATACTTTGGACAAGACGCAGGCTCCTTTGACAAAGGCATTCGTAGAAGGCAAGCTGAACGTTGACATGAGCAAGTATGATGCCACCACTAAAAAAGCTGAGTATAATAATTTAACTGCTGCGCAGGCTGTTCAAAAAGCAATCGATGAAGCAAAAGAGGCTATCGATACAGCTGCAAATGACAAGACTAAGACAGATGCACAGAAAGATGCTGCTTACAAGACTGCTTATGCTACCTTCAAAGGCGAACTGGCTAAGATCAAAACAATCGATGACGATAAGTTCACTGATGATATCAACGCCGGTACCGTAGATGCTGCTGTTGAAGCTTATGCGAAGGCAACTTTAGACGATATCGCTGGCGGTCTCGCGATTGATTCGAACATGGCTGCTGACGCTACGAAAGACTGGTCTGAAGTTGCAAACGGAACTCTGAAAGCATTCTGGGAAGCAAACAAAGTAACTCCAAACAAAGGCGAGTTCTTTGGTGTTGAAATTGCTAACATCACAAAAGTTACAAGAACTGAAGTAGCTGCTGTAGCTGCTGCTTATAAGAACGCTGTAGCTGCTGCGAAAGCCCCTGTAAAAGCTTACGCAAATGGTGATGTTACAAAGGTAACTGCTCTTGATGATGCTGCAAAGAGACTTAGTATTCTTGCAAACGCTACAAAAGCTGTAGAAAAATATGCAGACGTAAAAGCTTACGGAGATAAGATGAAGGCTGCTTATGAATTCGGTATCAAGAAATATGACGATGCTGCCGTAGATGCTGCTGTAAAAGCTGCAGAACAGTTAGTGTACGACGATCTGAACAAAGACGTTTATGACACCACAACTGCAGAGGCATACATCAATGCTGCTGCTGCAAAAGAAAACCTTACTTTAACAGCTACAAACTTTGAAGCGCAGAAATTCCGCAAGGCAATCCAAGACGCTGCAAAGAAAATGTACAAAGATGGCACAAAGGCAGAAACACCTCAGGTTAAGGTTTCTTATGGTGATGACAAGACAGCTGAGGCTGACTTAGTATACTTAAAGGGAACTTACGACAGCACTGAAGCTGCCGACAAGTGGGATGAAATCGCGCAGAATGCTGTTGCCGACTTACTGGATGCGCAGTCCTACGATGAAATCACCAAGATTATGACAGATGCTGCTGCGGATTTCGGTAAATTACTGAAAGCTGCGGATGCTGCTGATGTAAAAGCTGCAAGAACTAGCTATTGTAATGCGTTGGTAAACTATGGTGATTTGAAAGCAAGTCTGCTGAACAATCAGAAAGATTATCCTAGAGAAACGATTGCTGCTGCTGTAGCGCAGGGCCAGAAATTAATTAACAAGGCTACGACCGTAGACGCTGTAAAGGCTGCTTATGCTGATGCGCAGGCTATCATTGATGGCATCAAAACTGTAGATGAATTAAAGGCTGCGAAAGATGCTGTAGAAAAACAGATTGCAGCACTTCCTTACACTTCTAAGCTCACAGAAGCCGACAAGCCTGCAGTAAGAGCCGCATACGACGCGTATGACGCTTACATGAATATGCCGGGAGCATCCGAAGTTTCCAACAAGGCGCTTCTTAAGGAAAAATATGACAAGGTAAATGAATTAGCTGCGAAGACAATTGATGACAAAGCAAAAGCTCTGAACAAGCAGTTAAAGACTTTCGGACCTACTATTGAAAAGATGTCTGATGCCGACAAGGCTGCTATGGCTGCGCTGAAAGCAGAAGCTGACGCTGTGAAGACTGAAGCCAAGGCATTAAAAAAAGAAATCAAGGATGTTAACGCTGATTATGACGGATTCTTAACAATGGTATCCATGTCCGAATATGATAAGCTTACTGAAGAAGACTTCTCCGCTGCGGTAGCTGCTGACGCTTTAGTAAAATTAACGAAAGCTGCTAAGGATGGCGCTTCTCAGGAAGAAATGAAGGCTGCTATGGATGCTTACAAGGCATTAACTGACAGACAGAGATACGCAATCGATGAAACTGCGCTTCCTCTGATCAAGGTTATCGAAAACAAGCTGGGTGCAGCTGTAAAGGGCTTAAAGCTCACTACGAAATCCTCCGCTAAGAAGGGTTCCATCACTGTTAAGTGGACCGTAAAGGGCGATGCTTCTGTTGCTGACGGATATCAGGTATGGAAGTCCACCAAGCAGTCCAAGGGCTACAAGAAGGCTATCACAACCGCGAAGAAGTCCTATAAGAACACCAAGGGCCTGAAGAAGGGTACTAGATACTACTACAAAGTTAGAGCTTACAAGGTAGTTGACGGTAAGAACGTTTACTCCGACTGGTCCAACAAGGCTTACAGAGTAGCAAAATAGTGAGTCATCACAAAGCGAATCTAAAAGCGAAACCAAATAACTGATCAAAAAAGACCTCCCAAGGATGATCCGAGGGAGGTTTTTCTTAAAATGATGAGAAGGTCATGTTATTTTCAGTCATAAAGGCATCCACCGCTTTCTTTTCTTTTTTCGTTAAGGTTGTGTAAATTGCGCAAGCGCTTTCCTTATCTAAATACGGCCAGATGTTTCGAACTGCAAACCGGTCTTTTTCCTGCTTTTTGCCCCGCTCAAGATTGATGACCATTTTGTGAATGGAATAGGCTTCCGGTTTTGGGATGGAAATCGTAAATCCTAAGTAAACAACAGACAGTGCGTTTGCGGACAGGATATGCAAATGCCGCAAAGCCTGCGCGGTAACACCGAGATTTGTCTTTAAAGTACTTTCCGATCCGGCACCCGGTTGATTGATCAGAAACTCGATCTCTAATCCGTTTTTATCATAAATCTAAGTAGTCCCATACAGGCGGTCGCTTTCTATGAGGTATCCTGCCGCCTTTGCTAAAGGAATGATGTTTTTCTCCGGAATCGGTCTGCGAAGATTCTTAAGCAGAAAATCAATGTCTAAGGTTTTGATGTTAGGCTCGAATTTTTGCAAAATCCCAAGCTCGCGATAGAGGAACTCCGCCCATGAGCCGATTAGGATAACATACTCTAGACAGTCATTGTCTTCCAAGAGTTTAATAAACCTGATAAATTCCTTCTGCTGTATGTTCATTCAAAAAATCCTTTCCCAGTGCCTTTTCGATCTGGGTCTTCGTTTTTTGAATTTCCTTTAAGGCACTGATATTTTCTTTCCTCTTTTCCAGTTTCTTTGTAAGTTCAGGGATGTCTTGTGCTTTGACATATACACTCTTTACGGCGGCTTCACAGCGGTATTGGAGATAGAAATACTCTCTTCCTTTGATTTTCTTCTTTTGGATGCTTCCTTTAGGGAGCTCGGCGATTTCGCTGTTTAGCAAGCGTTCAATCCGAAGCGCTCGCATATATTCTTCCAGTAGGACTTCTTCCATAACCGTCATAGTAAGACCTCTTCATGCTTTCTTTTAGATAACCTACATACACAAAAAATATTTCTGTTTGTAGGTTAATTATATTTTAAGCTGCAGTCTGTGTCAAGAGGAAAATAAGACCTCCCAAGGATTTCCCAAGGGAGGTCTTTTTGATCAGTTATTTGGTTTCGCTTTTAGATTCACTTCGTGATGACTCACTATTTTGCTACTCTGTAAGCCTTGTTGGACCAGTCGGAGTAAACGTTCTTACCGTCAACTACCTTGTAAGCTCTAACTTTGTAGTAGTATCTGGTACCCTTCTTCAGGCCCTTAGTGTTCTTATAGGACTTCTTCGTGGTTGTGATAGCCTTCTTGTAGCCCTTGGACTGCTTGGTGGACTTCCATACCTGATATCCGTCAGCTGCGGAAGCATCGCCCTTTACGGTCCA
>Ga0129310_1002616_pt1 | contig 13085 bp, 10 predicted proteins | sample Go1ome_2_FD_94433 | JGI IMG/M metagenome (GOLD analysis project Ga0129310, IMG submission 94433) | Western lowland gorrila individual fecal microbial communities from Wisconsin, USA - Go1022A metagenome | ecosystem: Host-associated > Mammals > Digestive system > Large intestine > Fecal | place...
ACATGACCATCAAGGACTGGACCCCCGCCATCCGCGCCGAGCTCCCGGCCATGACGGCCCAGGGCATCACCTCCTACAAGGTCTACATGGCCTATCCCATCGGGATTTCCGACGTGGAGATCTACGAGGCCCTTCAGGCCATCGGGGCGGAGGGGGGCGTCTGCGGCTGCCACTGCGAAAACGGCCCCCTGGCCGACGCGCGGATCGCCCGGCTCCTGGCGGAGGGCCGCACCGGCCCGGACGCCCACCCGGAGGCCCGCCCCGTCCAGATCGAGGCCGAGGCCGTTGTCCGTTACCTCACCATTGCCGAGCTGGCGGGGGTGCCGGTGAACATCGTCCACCTCTCCGCGGCCCGCTCCCTGGAGGCCGTCCGGGCCGCCCGGGCCAGAGGGCAGAAGCTCTATGTGGAGACCTGCCCCCAGTATCTGCTGCTGGACGACGGCGTCTATCATCTCCCCGGCTTTGAGAGCGCCAAGTACATCTTCGCGCCCCCCGCCCGCCCCGCGGGAAATCAGGAGGCGCTCTGGCAGGGGCTGGCCGACGGCACGGTGGACACCATCGGCACCGACCACTGCTCCTTTACCACCGCCGTCAAGGCCCTGGGCCGGGATGACTTCTCCAAGATCCCCGGGGGCCTGCCCGGCACAGAGGACCGGGGGATCCTGCTGTATACTTACGGCGTGGCATCCGGGCGGATCACGCCTCACCGCATGATGGAGCTCCTCTCGGCCAACCCGGCCAGGCTCTTCGGGATGTACCCCCAAAAGGGTGCGCTGCAGGTGAATTCCGATGCCGATATTGTAATATACGATCCAAATAAAACCGGACGTATTTGCGCCGCGGTCAATCACTCGGCCTGCGACTATGATCCCTACGAGGGGATGGAGACGGTGGGCGGGGTGGACGCCGTCCTGCTCAACGGCGTGCCGGCGGTGGAGAACGGCGAGCCTCTGGGCGGCCCCGGCGGCCGTTTCGTTGCCCGGGGCCCGTCCCAGTTCTGGCGATGAGCGGGTTGAAACTCTCCGCCGTCCTTCTGGCCGCCGGGCTCTCCCGGCGGTACGGCGCCAACAAGCTGCTGGCCGAGGTGGACGGCCTGCCCCTCTACCGCCGGGCCTTTGTCGCCCTCCCCCCCTCCCTGTTCGCCCAGGCTGCGGTGGTGAGCTGCTACGACGAGATCCTGGCGGCGGCGGCCGCCGCGGGCTACCTCCCCGTCCGGAACCCCGACCCGGCCGCGGGCCAGTCCGGCTCTGTGCGCCTGGGCCTTGCCGCCCTGGACGCCCCGGACGCCGTCCTTTTCGCGGTCTGCGACCAGCCCCGGCTCACCCGGGAGAGCGTGGCCGGGCTGATCGCCGCCCACCGGGCCGCCCCCGAACACATTACCGCCCTTTCCTGCCGGGGCCGCCGGGGCAACCCGGTGATCTTTCCCGCCCGCTGGTTTCCCGCGCTGGCGGCCCTCACCGGAGACGTGGGGGGCGGCGCGGTGCTCCGGGCCCACCCCGAGGCCCTTCGGCTGTGGGAGGCGCGATCTCCCGAGGAGCTGGATGATCTGGATACCCCTTTGCCGGGGCTGTCCGCTGAATGACCAAAAAGGGAGCGCCGGTGGTTTTCCACCGGCGCTCCCCCTCAGTTTGTCGAATAAGTCTGGGCTTTGCTGGGCTTTTTAGTTAGAGTCTGGTTAATGTGATGAAACATAGGAAATCGGATTTCGGCGTATTGAATACGAAAAGTTTGGTGCCGCAGAATTGCTTACTGCGCAGGATAAACGCGGTGGTTAGCTGAGAGTAGTTGCATAAGGTGGTGGAGCCGCTATACAATGAGAACAACGGCCGCCCCGGTGTGGGTCCCGTGTTTCTGATGAAGATGGTTTTGATTCAGCATTTGTATGGGCAGCCATTTCTGCGCAGAACAGCGGAAGAAGTCTATTTAAACGATGCCTGCCGCTTTTTGACTCATCAAGCGAAAAACCCGGTTTGCGCTGCTGCGTGGACCGGGTTCTTCGACAGACTGAAGAATTTGTTAGTGTACTATTGATATAATTTTTTGTTTGGACTATGCTTATGGAAATAAAAGGGTTTTCCAAACAGACAGCTAAATGATACAACACACATTTCCTCAAATTTACTGCTTAATCAGAGCTAAACATTTAGACAAATTGTCGAAATAAAGGATTGTATTTATATGAGTAAAATGGGCCCCGAAAAAATTTTACGAACCACATTTTTTGTTTGGTCACTGTTGCTTTTTTTAGCAAACATCTGCACGAAATATTTGATTTTCAATGTTTTCCCCGATTTTTTCTTAACACATATCCTTATATCAAATCTTATACCGACTGCAATTTATCTTTTCATTTTTTTATTCTTGGTTATCGCCTATCAATATTTGCCAAGTTTGTGTCCTGAACGTCTGGTCCTATCGGCATGGGGATTGATTCTTTTTGTTGTTTTACTGCAAAATATGTATGTAATTCTTAGCGTTTCAAAAGACGGAACTGTAATAAACATGATTGGCTTTCCAATTGAAACATTGGCTTCCATCATTGGCACTTTTTTTTCCTTTTTGTTGACGCGCAAAACATTTTTAAAGAGTTTTACATTTATCAATTTGTTTATTGTGTTGTTCCTGTTATTCTGCACCGGTTTTTCAATTCAATTTTCGCTGGTTACTGTTATAAAATATGCAATGCACTATTCTGTATTGCTTATTTGTAATCTGCTGGGAATTGGATTTTTATATCATGGGAATACTTCTCCCAACATTTAGTGGGCAGACAGATTTCAACAACAATTATATAAAGGTGGTTATGTTCAGTGAAGCAAAAAATCATTAGTGTAGTTATGCCTATTTTGGTTGCTGCAAGTTGTGTTTTGCCAACTTTCGCTGTAGATTCGATTGATACCCAATATTTGAAACAGGACTACCTAGATATCGTCTCAGAGTTAAACGAAAAGTATCAGGCAGATGTTCAGCTGGAATTCAAGGCTTCTGGTGACTATGTTAGTGCGAGTGAAATGCCTAGCCCTGAAGAATATAAAGAACAACTGTCAAATATTTTGCAAGCGCAAGAAAGAACTCGGCAGGCCATGGCAGCCGAAGAAGCACGCATTATGTTAGCAGAAAAGAGTTTGCCCACCCAGACCTTAGCTTCTTATTCAAGCACGACAGGAACTGCTACTCAATCTGTCGGTTTTGACAACTTAATCATAAATTATTCAGCTTCAAATATATCTGGCAGATGGTTGTTTACAGTTTGTAATTCCTATGAATTTAAACACAGCATCTTGTTTCCTGAGTATACATTTCTCATATCAAGTAAGGATGCCTCAGTAATTGATTCCGGTCGAACCATATATGCTTGGGCAGAAGGATCTTTGGTGTATATGACAGCTACTTACCAACAGGTTATTGGGAACTATCGTGAAGCTGGTGAATTTTATATGAGTGCTTCTGGTTCTGTGACCTCTAGGTCATTGACCTAAGCTAAGTTGAGGGAGCGCCGGTGGTTTTCCACCGGCGCTCCCTTTTTGGTTTGAATTAGTTTTCTGTGGTCGGCTTGGCCTTTTTGTCGGAATGCTTGGCCTTGCCCTGGGGCTCCTGAGGCTGCTGTCCCTGACTCTGGGGTTTGCCGTGGGAGCGCTCGGGGCGCTTCATGTCCTGCTTTGCCATAAAATCACCTCGGGGGCAGTATATCCAACCCCCGGAAATCTCATACAGTTATGCCAAATTATTTTTTGATGGTTTTCGCCGCCACGCCGCTGAGGGCCAGCAGGGCCAGAAGGTTGGGGATGACCATGAGACCGTTGAACATATCGCTCATGTCCCACACCAGATCCACATGCAGCATGGACCCCGCAAAGATGAACAGCACCACGATCACAGCGTACGCTTTTACGCTTTTGGGCCCGAAAAGGGCCTTCATGTTGGACTCCCCGAAGAAGTACCAGCTGATGATGGTGGAAAAGGCGAAGAAGAGCATACAGATGGCCACGAACACGTTGCCGAAGCTGCCGAAAGCCTGATTAAAGGCGGCCTGAGCCAGAGGGGTGCCCTTGAGCGCGCCGGTGACCGGTTCCAGCACGCCGGAGGAGAGGATGACCAGCGCAGTCATGGTCAGGACGATAAAGGTGTCGATAAACACGCCCATCATGGCCACGATGCCCTGATCCTCGGGCTTTTCCACATTGGCCAGAGCGTGGGCATGGGGGGTGGAGCCCATGCCGGCCTCGTTGGAGAATAGGCCCCGGGCCACGCCGAAGCGCATGGCTTCCTTCACGCCCAGCCCCAGGGCTCCGCCGAACACGGCCTGGGGGTTGAAGGCGCAGACGAAGATGGATTTCAGCGCCCCCAGGACCGCGGCGTGGTTGATGAACAGAATGACGATGCAGCCGGCCACATAGAAGCAGGCCATGACCGGCACGATCTTCTCGGTAAAGGAAGCGATCCGCTTCACCCCGCCCAGGAAGATGAAGGCGGCGATGAGAGCCACCGACGCGCCCACCGCCCACTTGGGCAGGCCGAAGGCGGTGTGGAAGGCGTCCCCGATGGAGTTGGACTGCACCATGTTGCCCATAAAGCCCAGGGCCAAAATAATGGCTACGGAGAAGAAGGCGGCGAGGAACTGGCCCGGCTTTCCATGGAAGGCAGCCTTGATGTAGTAGATGGGCCCGCCGGTGGCATGCCCCTGGGCGTCCCGGGTCTTGTAGGTCTGGGCCAGTACTGCCTCGGAGTAGATGGTGGCCATGCCGAAGAAGGCGGAGACCCACATCCAGAAAATGGCGCCCGGGCCGCCGGAGTAGAGGGCGGTGGCGCAGCCGGTGATGTTGCCGGTGCCCACCTGGGCGGCGATGGCGGTGGTGAGGGCTTGGAAGGAGCTCATGCCGTGGGCCCCCGCCTTCTCACCCCGGAGGTTGATGCTGCCGAAGAGGCGCTTCCACCCCTCTCTGAACTTCCGCACCTGCACAAATTTCAGGCGGAAGGAGAAAAAGACCCCTGTGCCCACCAGCAGGAACAGCAGCAGATTTTTGTCCCACAGGACCCCGTTGATCACGCCGACGATTTTGTTGAGCAGTTCCATTTTTTGTCTCTCTTTCCCGGCACCGGCCCGGAGAACAGAAACAAAAATGAAAAAAGCAGAACCTGCCCGCAGGCAGCGTTCCGCTCAATCAAAAAAGCCGCATGGCCCCATGCAACGCGGGTCCATCCGTCTTTACTCTGTCCTTTTACCTGAGAGATTCAGCGGAAAACCGCCTTGCACCTTCGGTACTCGTAATTGAGCTTCTCCAGAGCCACATCCGCTTTTAGTCCTCACCCGGATCTCCGGGCGCCTGAGAGTGTTATTCCTTCGGCAGGCCCTGCGGCCATTTCCCTAAAAGCTTCGTATGCCGTTATGTAATTTTCCAAGTTTTTATTAAAGATACCATGCGGGGGCGCGTGTGTCAATATCCTTTCGCAAATCAGCGGAAGAGCGTTTTTCGCCCAGGAAGAGATCCGCTGCCCGGGCCGTGTGAAGGGGCGGCCCGGGCAGCGGATCTTCAGAAGGAAAAAGGTCAGCGCTCTTCCCGGAAATAGGCGTTGCCCAGGCTGGCGGGGGGCTGATTCTCCCGCTTCTGCCGCATGGACACCGCCACCAGCACCACCACCGTGACCACATAGGGCAGGATCTTGTAGAGCTGGGTGGGGAAAAAGGGCAGCACCAGGCGCAGGTAAAGGATCATCAGTCCGCCGAAGAGGGCGGAGCCCCACAGGGCCCGCAGGGGACTCCACAGGCAGAAGATGACCAGAGCCACCGCCAGCCAGCCCTCGCCGGACAGGCCCTCGTGGTTCCACACCGCGCCCGCCACCGTCATGATGTACACCATGCCGCCGATGGCCGAGATGCCGCCGCCCAAAATGGTGGCCAGGTACTTGTACCGGGTGACGTTGATGCCCGCGGCGTCCGCCGTGGCGGGGGACTCCCCCACCGACCGCAGCTGGAGCCCGGAGCGGGTGCGGCTGAGGTAGAGGGCCATGATCACGGCCACCGCCACGCCCAGATACACAAAGATATTGTAGCCGAAGAGCAGGGGCCCGGCCACGGGCAGCTCCTGCAAAAATCTCGGGAAGGGGGAGTTTTGGAAGGCGGATTTCAGGCTGTTGCCCACCGCCACATAGGTGCCCTCCCGCACCCGCATGTACTCGCCCAGGAACTGGCCCACGCCGGTGCCGAAGATGGTGAGGGCCAGGCCGGTGACGTTCTGGTTGGCCCGGAGGGTGACGGTGAGGAAGCTGAACACAAGGGCCCCCAGTGCGCCCGCCAGGAAGGAGAACAGGATGGCCAGGACCACGGCTACCGGTCCGGAGGCAGCGGCTCCGGCGAGCTTTTCGTAGTAGAAGGCTGCGCCCAGACCCAGCGCGCCGCCCATGTACATCATGCCCTCCACGCCCAGGTTCAGGTTGCCCGACTTCTCAGTGAGCACCTCGCCCACGGTGCCGTAGAGCAGTGGGATGCCGGTGAGGACGGCCGCCACGATGAATTTCAGCAGATCGTTCATTTCGCCGCCTCCTTTTCCTCGTGTCCCCGGACAATGACCCGGTACTGGATAAAGAATTCACACCCCAGCATAAAGAAGAGCAGGATGCCGGTGATGACGTCGGAGATGGCCACCGGGACCCCCATCCGGGTCTGGAGGGTATCCGCGCCCTTCTCCAATACGGCCAGTATGGCGGAGATGGCCGCCATGCCGAAGGGATTGAGCTGGGCCAGCCAGGCCACGGTGATGGCGGTGAAGCCCACGCCGCCCGCCACGCCGTCGTAGAGGGTGTTGTTGGCGCCCGAGACCAGCAGGAAGCCCACCAGTCCGGCCACGGCCCCGGAGAGGGACATGGTCCGCATGATGATCCTGCCCACATTCATGCCCGCGTACCGGGCGGTGGCCTCGGACTCGCCCACCACGGCGATCTCATAGCCCTGCTTGGTGTACTTCATGTAGAGGAACATGAGCACCATCAGTACCAGCACGATGATCCAGCCGCAGTACACCCCCGCCACCTTAGGCAGGCAGGCGTTTTCGGCGAACTGGGCGATCTGCTGGCTGCCCTTGGGCTGCTTTTCCCAGGGCCCGCCCTGGAGCCATTTGACAAAGCCGATGATGATGTAGTTCATCATCAGGGTGAAGAGGGTCTCATTGGTTCCCCACCGGGCCTTGAAGAAGGCGGGGACCAGGGCCCACAGCCCGCCGCCCACCATGCCCGCCAGGGCCATCACCAGCAGCAGGGGGACCTGGGGCAGCCGGCCGGCCCAGAAGAGGGCGAAATAGGTGGCGCACACCGCGCCCGCGGTGATCTGTCCCTCGGCGCCGATGTTCCAGAACTTCATTTTGAAGCAGGGGGCGATGGCCAGTGCGGTACCCAGCAGGGGGATGAAGTTTTTCACCGTCTGCCGGACGGCGGTCTTTTTGCCCAGGGCGCCGTCCAGAATGGTGGCGTAGGCGGCAAAGGGATTGTTGTTTCCCGCCAGAGCCATGACGATGCCGCCCGCCAGCAGGGCCAGGGCAATGGCGGCGATGCGGATGGCCCAGCGCTTTCCGGAGGACATGGCCTCCCGCTTGGCCAGGCGCAGCAGAGGGGTGTGTTTTTCGTTCATTTTACCTCCTCCTCTCTGCCGCCCACGTGGGTCATGTAGAGACCTACTTCCTCCTTGGAGGTCTCCCGGGCATCCACGATGGCCGAGACCTTGCCGCCGCAGAGCACCAGGATCCGGTCGCACAGCTCCAGCAGCACGTCCAGATCCTCGCCCACCAGCAGCACCGCCACGCCCTTCATCTTCTGCTCATTGAGCAGGCGATAAATGGTGTAGGAGGAGTTGATGTCCAGGCCCCGCACCGGATAGGCGGTCATGAGCACCGTGGGGCTGGAAGCGATCTCCCGCCCCACCAGCACCTTCTGCACGTTGCCGCCCGAGAGCCGCCGCACGGGGGTGGACACCCCCGGAGTCACGATCTCCAGCTCGTCGATGAGCCGCCGGGCCAGCTCCTTGGGAGGCTTGCGGTCCACAAAGGGGCCGTTTCCCTGGACATAGGTCTTGAGCATCATGTTGTCCACCATGTCCATCCCGGCCACCAGACCCATGCCCAGCCGGTCCTCGGGGACAAAGGCCAGGGAGACGCCGATCTTCTGGATCTGAGCGGGGGTCTTGCCCAGCAGCTCCTCCCCGTCCCGGTCCACCGGCACATGCTGTCCGGCCAGATCGGAATTGGGGTGAGGGGGATAGTAGAGGACGCTGCCCGCGCCCTTTTGCAGCCCGGCGATGGCCTCCAGCAGCTCTTTCTGGCCGCTGCCCGCCACCCCGGCGATCCCCAGGATCTCCCCGCCCCGGGCCAGGAAGGAGACGTCGTCCAGCATCCGGACGCCCTCCTTGTTCACCACGGTGAGGTGCCTGGCCTCCAGCCGGGGATCCCGGTACCGGGCCTCCGGCCGGTCGATGTTCAGGCTCACGGCGTGGCCCACCATCATCTCGGTGAGCTTCTGGGCGTCGGTCTCGGCGGTGTTGACCGTGCCGATGTACTTGCCCTTCCGGAGCACCGCCACCTGGTCGGAGATGTCCAGCACCTCGTGGAGCTTGTGGGTGATGATGACGATGGCCTTTCCGTCGGCCTTCATGTTCCGCAGCACGGCGAAGAGCTTGTCGGTCTCCTGGGGGGTGAGGACGGCGGTGGGCTCATCCAGGATGAGGATGTCGGCGCCCCGGTAGAGCACCTTGACGATCTCCACCGTCTGCTTTTCCGAGACCGACATGTCGTAGATCTTCTTGTCCGGGTCGATGTCGAAGCCGTAGCGCTCGCTGATCTGGCGCACCTTCTGGGCGATGGCCCGCTTGTCGAACTTTCCCTTTTCGGGCAGGCCCAGCACGATGTTCTCGGCGGCGGTGAACACGTCCACCAGCTTGTAGTGCTGGTGGATCATGCCGATGCCCAGGTCAAAGGCGTCCTTGGGGGAGCGGATGGTGACCTCCCGCCCGCCCACAAAGATCTGCCCTTCGTCGGGGAAGTAGATGCCGGAGATCATATTCATGAGGGTGGTCTTGCCGCTTCCGTTTTCCCCCAGCAGGGCCAGGATCTCACCCCGGCCCAGCTCCAGGTCGATCTTGTCGTTGGCCACCACGGACCCAAATCGCTTGGTCAGGCCCTTGAGACAGATAGCGCCTTCCTGTTCCACACACATCATCCTCTCTTCGTCCGGACGGAGCCGGACGGGACTTCAGTTGTTCCGAACCGCTCTGCGGAGTCCCGGAAGCCCGCCTGCGGGACGGGTTTCCGGCGCTGCGCAGAACAGGCAAAGGCGGACCGCGCTGTTCACGATCCGCCTTTGACCCGGTGTTCCTTGTTCCCAAGGTCATCCGGCCCGGCGGGCCGGGCATTCCCAGGGAAATGAAGACGGGGAGCTTACTCCTGGGTGATCCCGTCGATGATCCAGTAGAAGTAGGGCGCGGAGGTCTTGCCGCCGGCCACGTCGGACTCCCGGAAGAAGTCGCCCTCGGCCACGGTCAGGGTGTCGGGCGCGCTGGCGCCGAAGGCGGTGCCGGTGCCGGTGAAGGGGCCGGCGAAGGGATGGATGGTGCCGTCGGCCAGGCCCTTCTCCACTTCGGCCAGCTTCTCGGCGGTGCCGGGGGCGGCGATCTTCTCATTGAGGGTGGTGAGCACCACGGAGCCCTCGGCCATGCCCTGGGTCCAGTCCTTGTCAAAGCTCTCGCCGTTGACCACGGACTTGATGGCGTACTGGAAGTAGGGGGACCAGTCGATGCGGCAGGAGACGAGGCTGGCCTCGGGGGCCACGCCGGTCATGTCGTTGTTGTAGCCGCAGTGATACACACCGGCGGTCTGGGCCGCGGTGGCGGGGGTGGTGTTGTCGGAGTGCTGGGAGATGAGCTTGCAGCCCTCGTCTGCCAGAGCGGTGGCCGCGTTGGCCTCCTCCGTGGCGTTGGACCAGGAGTTGACGTACTTGACCTTCATGGTGGCACTGGGGCAGACGCTCCGGGCGCCCAGATAGAAGGAGGTAAAGCCGGAGATGACCTCGGCGTAGGGGAAGGCGCCCACATAGCCGATGACGGCCTGGTCGGCGGTGATGTCGCCGGCGTCGATCATCTCCTGGAGCTTCAGTCCGCCCACCACGCCGGCCAGGTAGCGGCCTTCGTAGATGTTGGCGAACGCGTTATGGACGTTCTTCAGCTCGGAGAAAGAGGAGTTGAGGTTGGTGCAGGCGACGAACTGGACGTCCTCGTAGTCGGGGGCCACTTTGAGCATGTAGTCCTCGAAGCCGTAGGAGTTGTTGATGATGAGCTCGCAGCCCTCTTCGGCCAGTTCGATGTTGGCGTCCTCACAGGAGGAGTCCTCGCCGATGTTGTACTTGACCACCCAGTCGACGTTGATGCCCTCGGCGGCCAGAGCCTCGGTGGCGGCGTCCTTGCCGCGGATAAAGTTGTAGGTGTAGCCCTGATCGTTCTCATCGCCGATGCAGATGAGGCCGACCTTGATGGTCTTGCCCTCGGCGGCGGCAGACTCCGCAGCGGCGGACTCGGCGGGGGCTTTGGATTCCGCGGGGGTGCCGGACCCGCCGCAGGCGGCCAGAGACAGGGAAAGGGCTCCCGACAGGAGCAGCGCCAGATACTTCTTGTTCATGTACAAAAGTTCCTCCTTACCAAATTTCCATTCATCCTAAAATCCTTATATAAACGGCCTCACGGCCGGAATTTCAAATGGAAGGAGTCGGCGCTGCCCGTTTCGGCAGCCCTCGTCATCATCCACTCATCACGCCCTTGTAAAAAGGCCGCCTGTGGCAGCAAAAGGTCTTGTCAGTGCCCATCCGGGCGGATTCTCAGCAGAAGGTCACGCCCTCTGTCTCACTCATACTCTTGATCCGGGCCAGAGATTCCACCCGAATGCCCTGTCCGCGGATCAAATCTCCGCCGGGCTGGAAAGCCTTCTCCACGCAGATCCCCGCGCCCACAACGGTGGCGCCGGCTCCCTTTACCACCTGAATAAGGCCGTTGAGGGCCGCGCCGTTGGCCAGGAAGTCGTCGATGAGGAGCACCCGGTCCCCCGGCCTGAGAAACTCCTTGGCCACCATAATGTCGTATACCTTGCCGTGGGTGAAGGACTCCACCTTGGCGGTATACACGCTGCCGTCGATGTTCTTGGTCTTGCTCTTCTTGGCAAAGATGACAGGCACGTTGAAATACTGCCCGGCAATGCAGGCGATCCCGATGCCCGAGGCCTCGATGGTCAGGATCTTTGTGACGTTTTCACCCCCGAACAGCCGGAAAAATTCTTTTCCGATCTCGTTGTAGAGCTCCACGTCGATCTGATGGTTCAAAAAGCTGTCCACTTTCAGCACTGCTCCGCCGTTGCGGATCTTTCCGTCCTTCTGGATGCGATCCTCCAGTAGTTTCATCTCAGCCACTCCCAATCCCCAGTTCTGATTTATTTATTGTACCTGATATACCGTAAAAATGCAAGCAGAGAGGAACGGATTCTTCCCGCTGTTTCGACGGTGTTTGCTTTTTTGAATGGCGGCCGTCTTGTCGCCTTTTCCGGTTTTGGAGGAAGGGAGGCGCGCTCCGGCACGAAGCGCGCCTCCCTTCTTTTCCCTTCTCCCCTTGCGGCCGGGCCCGCCAGGCATTATAATAGGCAGGTAACCAAACGCCTTACATCTGTAAAGGAGATTGACATGGGCAAACAAAAACGCCGCTTTGTCTCCGCCCTGCTGGCGGGACTCATTGCTTTTACCTGTTCCCCCCTCTCCCCCGCCGCCCGGGCCTATACCGATACGGACGCCACCTGGGCCGCCGAGGTCATTGAGAAGGCTGGGGCCTACGGCCTGATGGAGGGCTACCCGGACGGCCGCTTCGGTGTGGGAGAGAACATGAGCCGGGCCGAGTTCGTCACCGTTCTGGGCCGCATGTTCGGCTGGCAGAGCGCCTCTCCCGCCGCGCCCACCTACATCGACTGCCCCGCCTCGGCCTGGTACTACTCCGCCGTGGAGACTGCCGCCGCCCACGACGTCACCGATCCCGGCGGGGCCTTCCGTCCCGGGGACTACATCAGCCGCGCCGAGATGGCCCAGATGCTGGTCCGGGCCCTGGGGTACAGCCGCCTGGCCCAGTCCCTGTCCGGCGCCGCCCTTCCCTTCCCAGACGTCGCCGGGGACAAGGGGTACATCGCCATCGCCTACGACCTGGGCATCATCAACGGCGTGGAGGCCAACGGAACGCTGAACTTCCTCCCGGGTTTTTCCGCCCCCCGGGAGCAGGCGGCCGCCATGCTGGTGCGCACTTATGAGCGCTACACCTCCCGGACCCAGTGGCTCCACGGCTTTTACGCCGCCTCCTCCTACTCCCAGATCGGCTACACCGACTCCATGGACGCCGTCAGCGTGGGCTGGGCCCGTCTGGAGGTGAGTGACGGAGCGATCGCGCTCAACGAGACTTCCGCCAACGGCAACGGCTGGGTCAAGCCCGAGGGCTCGGAACTGGTCACCGACCGGCTGGCGGCCAACTCCATCCCCTGCAACCTGTGCGTCTTTGCCTCGGCCTCCACGTTCTCTGCCCTCTCCGCCGGCGGGACGCAGACCGAGGTCATCAACCGCCTGGTCTCCGCCGCCCGCCCCTACGCCGGACTTACCATCGACTTTGAAGGGCTGAAAAGCGCCCAGAGGGAGCCCTTTACCGCCTTTATGACCGCTCTCCGTGCCGCCCTTCCCGCCGGGCAGAGCCTTTATGTCTGCGTCCAGCCCGACACCTGGTACGGCGGCTTTGACTACCGCGCCCTGGGAGAGCTGTGCGACAAGGTCATCCTTATGGCCCACGACTACCAGTGGTCGTCCATCCCCGACTACTATGTGGGCACCTCCAATACTTACTGCCCGGTGACGCCCTTCGACAAGGTCTACACCGCCCTCCGGCACGTCACAGACCCTGTCACCGGCGTACAGGACAAGTCCAAGCTGGCGCTGGCCATCTCCTTCAACACCACCGGCTTCCATGTGGACGCCTCCGGGAATCTGATGGACACTACCTTCTATCACCCTTCGGCGGCCACCATTGCCCAGCGCCT
>Ga0129310_1002617_pt1 | contig 13079 bp, 9 predicted proteins | sample Go1ome_2_FD_94433 | JGI IMG/M metagenome (GOLD analysis project Ga0129310, IMG submission 94433) | Western lowland gorrila individual fecal microbial communities from Wisconsin, USA - Go1022A metagenome | ecosystem: Host-associated > Mammals > Digestive system > Large intestine > Fecal | place...
CGTAGGTCGCCGTCCCTCTTTTATCCTGCACCATCTCCTCTACATCCACATCAATGTTGATATGTACTGCCGGTTTTCTCAGAACTAGCTGACATACCGTCTCGACGTGCTTCGTCCTCGGGAACAAATCCACAGGCTGCACCTTTTCCGTGCGGTACCCCTGTGTCTCCAGCCACTTGGCGTCCCGGGCAGCGGTGGCCGGGTTGCAGCTGACATAGACCACCCGCTGGGGGTTCATCTTAACAACGGCAGAAAGGGTGGCTTCATCGCAGCCTTTGCGGGGCGGGTCGAGGACGATGACGTCCGGGCGCAGGCCCTCAGCCGCGAGGCGGGTGGCGGCAGCGCCGGCGTCGGCGCAGAAAAAGCGGCTCTTGGCGGCGATGGCGTCGCCCATCCGGGCGGCATTTGCCTTAGCGCTTTCAATAGCTTCTGGTACGATCTCCACACCCACCAGTTCCCGGCAGTGGTTTGCCATCGAAAGGCCGATGGTGCCCATGCCGCAGTAGAGGTCCAGCAGCAGGTCGTCCGGGGTGAGCTGGGCATATTGGGCCGCGATGCCGTAGAGCTGCTCGGCGGCCAGTGTGTTGACCTGATAGAACGACAGAGGGCCCAGCCGGACGGGGACGCCGCAGAGGGTGTCTTCGAGGTAGCCAGGGCCATACAGGGGGCGGGTCTCGCTGCCCAGAATGACATTGGTATTTTTCGCGTTGACATTCAGTAAGATGGTGGCAATGGCCGGAAACTGCTCCCGCAGCTGGGCCACCAGCTCCTCACTGTGGGGGAGCTTTGCCCGGGTGCAGACGAGGCAGACCATGATCTGGCCGCTGTGTGCCCCACGCCGCAGGAAGATGTGGCGAACAAGGCCCTTGCCGCTTTCCTCGTCGTAGGGCTGGATGCCATGGGCGGCGAAGAATGCGCAGAGCGCGTTGCCGATCTCATTGAGCACGCCGGGCTGCAGCTTGCAGTCCGGGCAGGGGACGATGCGATGGGTGCGGCCAGCATAAAAACCGATGCAGGGCTGGCCGTTTTTGTCCCGCCCGACCGGGAATTGCACTTTATTGCGGTAGCGGTCCACCTCGGGGGAGGGGACTGTGGGCAGCACAGGGACATCCAGCCCGCCAATGCGGCGGAACGCGTCTGTTACGTTCTCGTGTTTGGCCTGCAGCTCTGCCTTATAGCTGAGATGACGCAGGCTGCAGCCGCCGCAGGGACCGGCGGCCGGGCAGTCTACCTCCACGCGGTCGGGCGAGGGGGTGAGCAGTTGGTCCAGAATGCCAAACGCGTAGCGGCCGCAGTCCTTGACGATCTTGATCCGCGCTTCATCGCCGGGGGCAGTGTTGGGCACAAAAACGGCCTCGCCGTCCGCGGAGTGGGCCACGCCGCTTCCGTCGCTGGAAAGGCGCTCAATGCGGAGGGTCAGGAGTTGATTTTTCTGTAAAGGCATGTTGGAACAGTCTCCTTATGGTTTTTCCTGCGGCGCGGCGGCGGCAGGATCGGTCTGGGTGGCCATGTATTTGCTGGGCGGCACGCCCTTGGCGCGCTTGAACACCCGCGAAAAATAGAACTGATCAAAGAAGCCTACCGAGATGGCCACCTCTGCAATGGACAGGTTGCCTGCCCGCAGCAGCTTGCAGGCCTCGTTGATGCGGTATTCGGTCAGGTAATCAATGGGGCTCTGGCCCACGTTGAGCATGAACACCCGGTACAGGTGGCTGCGGGAAACTCCCACGCTCTTGGCTACATCGTCGATGGAAATGTCGTGGGAGTAGTTGAACTGGATGTACTTGATGGCGTTGAGCACATACTGGCTGGAGGAAGAAGTGCTGTGGGGCTTGGACTCGCTGGTCTCCCGCATGAGGGCGGAGATGAACAGGTAGAGATAGCCCACCATGGCAGCCTCGTCCTGAGGCTGCAGCCCGCGGGAGGAGTAGATGTTGGTCAGGGCTGCCCGCATCCCCTCCGGGTCCTGCGTGTGGTGGACAGGTGCTTCATCGGTAAAGGGGAGCTGAGCGGCCAGCTTATGGGCGCAGGCACCGTTGAAGCCGACCCAGCTGTACTCCCAGGGCTGTTGCTCATCCGCCGTATACCGGATGAGCTGGCTGGGCTTGGCAAAGAACAGATCGCCCGGCGTGACCGCAAAGGTCTTGCCGCCCACCTCAAACACGCCCCGGCCGGAGACGACCAGGTGGATGAGGTAATGGTCACGGATGCCGGGGCCCCAGGTCTGGCCGGGGGCGCAGCGCTCCAAACCACAGTTGAAGATGGAAAGTTCAATATTATTGGTGTCGCTCTGCTTGAACGACTGTTTATAAACGTCTGCCATTGTGGCTCCCTCCCGCCTGTCAGATTTCTGGTGCCAGTATACCACAATTGCCCTTGCAAATTCAACAAAAGTACATCTTATTCTTTGGGCTGGACACCAAAAAAATGCTTTTTTCGGCAATCGAATTGAAAATCGGGCGTCGATGCATTAAAATAGTTGTATCAAACCAGCATGGAGGAATTTTGCGGGGAGGTTCTGCGATGGCAACGAGTGCACAGGTCCGGGACGAAATTCTGGCGGGTAAATGGGACGAGACACTGGGGGCGCTGTACAGCGGCGGTGCGGCAGAGCTGAGGCGGCAACGGGCACGCTATGCGGCGGCACTGGAACAGTTTGAACTCTACTTTGGGCCGGGGCGGCAGGTGCGGCTGTATTCGGCCCCGGGCCGGACCGAGCTGGGCGGCAACCACACCGACCACCAGCACGGTTATGGGCTGGCGGCGGCGGTGACACTGGATCTGATCGCGGTGGCGTCCCCCAGCGATGACGGGTTCATCCGGGTCAAATCCCGGGGGTTCAACAAGCTGGACGTCATTGACCTGAGCGAGCCGGAGCCCCAACAGGGGGAGAGCACCCACTCCGCCAGCCTTATCCGAGGCATTGCGGAGGGGTTCCGGGCGCTGGGGAAAGAGATCGGCGGCTTTGATGCCTACACCGCCAGCGATGTTCTGCGGGGGTCCGGCCTTTCCAGCTCGGCGGCGTTTGAGATGGGAATGGCTGTCGTCCTCAACGGGGAGTATGGCTGCGGCCTCTCGGGGCCGGAGATGGCAAAGATCTGTCAGTATGCGGAGAATACTTATTTCGGCAAGCCCTGCGGCCTGCTGGATCAGCTGACCAGTGCCGTGGGCGGCGTCATCTTTGCAAATTTTGCTGACCCCTGTGCCCCTGAAATTGAAAAAATCCACGCGGCGGGTCTGCTGCCGGAGGGGGTTACTCTTTGCGTGACCGATACCCAGGCCAGCCACAGCGAGCTGACCGGGGAATTCGCGGCCATTCGCCGGGAAATGGAGGCTGTGGCGGCCTGTCTGGGCCAGAATGTGCTGGGGCAGGTGCCGGAAACAGCATTCTGGCAGGCGCTGCCCCGGCTGCGCACGCAATGCGGGGATCGAGCTGTCCTGCGGGCCATTCATTATTATCAGGAAAACGCCCGGGCACTGGCCCAGAAGAATGCTCTGCAACGAGGAGACTTTGCGGAGTTTCTGCATCTCATCCGGGCAAATGGCCATTCCTCGTTTGAGTACTGCCAGAACGTCTACTGCGCCTCCGACCCGCGGCATCAGGGGCTGAGCATCGCGCTGGCGCTGAGCCAGAGCATCCTCGAAGCGGGCGGCGGAGCCTGGCGGATGCAGGGCGGCGGCTTTGCGGGGACGATCCAGGCCTTTGTGCCCGCCCCGCTGCTGGAAGCTTACTGCGCGGCCATCGAGGGCGTGTTTGGCCCGGGCAGCTGTTACCGTCTGAAGCTGCGGGAGCAGGGAGCCGTTCAAATAGGGAGCGAGATGTAAATGCGATTTCAGGATGGAGTGGGAGAGACTGCCTGCCTGAGCCAGAAAGAAGGATGCAACAGGATGTACACCCTGCATTACGATTCCCCGCTGGGCGGCATCCTGCTGGCGGCGGATGAAGCGGGCCTGACCGGCCTCTGGTTTGAGGGGGAAAAATATTTCGCCAATATCCTTGGCCCGGAACAGCAGGAGCGAGAGACGCCTGCCTTACAAAGGACAAAGCGCTGGCTGGATGTTTATTTCAGCGGCCGGGAGCCGGATTTTACCCCGCCGCTCCACCCCGTTGGGTCGCCGTTCCGGCGGGCTGTGTGGGAGCTGCTGCTCCAGATCCCTTACGGGCAGACCACGACCTACGGCGCGCTGGCGCAGCAGCTGGCTGCAAAACAGGGCAAGACCCGGATGTCGGCACAGGCAGTCGGCGGGGCGGTAGGCCACAATGAAATTTCCATCATCATCCCCTGCCACCGGGTGGTGGGCACCAGCGGCAGCCTGACAGGCTATGCCGGGGGCATTGAGAAAAAAGTGCGCCTGCTGCAGCTGGAGCATGTGGACATGAGCCGCTTTTTTGTGCCGACAAAAGGCACGGCGCTGTAAAAACACAACAAAAAGGCCGGGGCCTCTGCGTGAACAGAAGCTCCGGCGTTTATAGTTATTTGGGTTGATTCAGAAATCAGAGATAAGCTTCAAAGAAATGCTGAGCCGCCTGCACCCGCTCCTTCTCGCCACCCTCATGGGCAAAGCCGGGAAGGATGGTCAACTCGGTGTGCACCCCGTGGTCTTGCAGGTTCTTTTGCAGGCTCTTCATGCGGGCCACGCGGTTGTCGCCGTAAGGCGAATCGCCGATGAACTTGGTGTCGTTTTCGCCGACGATGACCAGAACGGGGATTTTCTGGACCGCTGCAAGGTCAACGTCATGCCCGAAGTAGTTCTTGAAATCCCGGGTGCCCCAGAAATAATCCTCGTCCGGGTTCAGGAAGGTGGGACGGCCCGGTGCACCGATGGCGCAGGCACGCAGTTTTTCGGGATGTGCGAAGAGAAAGCGGTTGACGAACTGGCCGCCGCCCGAGTGGCCGAACAGGAAGAACTTGTCTGTCTCCACACCGGGATAACGCTTGGCCATGTCGTCGATCATGTCCAGCAGGATCTGGTCATAGCGGACGCCGTCGCAGGAAAGAAGCTTATAGCTGTTGAAATCATCCCGCTGGATGAGGCCGCCGGGGAAGAGGGGAGCCAGAACCGCCACATGGTCTCGGTCGGCCAGCTCTTTGGCGTGGCGGACGTAATCTTCCACCGCGCAGCCGGTGCCGTGGATGATGACCAGCAGCTTATAGTGCGGGTCTTTTTCATCATAATAACAGTCCGGCAGATGGACCCAGTAGGGAAAGCGCTGGTCGGTGGGACAGTGCCAGAGCATATTCAGGTAGGCGTTGCCAAACAGATTTTTCTGCTGTTCCAACGTCAGGTTGGAAGCAAGGGGATTTTCTTTTGCCATAATAGTTGTACCTCACAATTCGATTTACAGGAATTTGCCGAAGAAGAAGCTTGCCACCACCAGCATGATGGCGCCGCCGATACGGGAAGAGATCTGTGCATAGGACATCAGCTCCATGCGGTGTGCGGCGCCAAGGCACTGGACGTCGCCGGAACCGCCGCCATTGGCCATGCACAGGCCGGCGGTCAGCATACCCTCGACGGGATAGAAGCCAAACAGCTTGCCTATCAGGAAAGTGCCGATCATGGCGCCGATGACAGTGGCTGCAATGATGAGAATGTAGGCAGGGTTGGTGAAGACCTTGGCGTAGTCCGACAGGTTGGTGCCGATGCCGACGGTGATCATCAGGGGGAAGGACATATACTTAACGAAGAACTGCTGCATCCCCTTGGCACCAGCCTTGACATTCTCCGGCAGGATGTTGGAGATGTTCAGAATAGCCATCAGAATGACCATGAAGGCAAAGGTGTGGATGGAGAAGCCGAGGTCCAGATGGTTGTTGATGATGGAGATGTGCTTGGAGTAGAGGTTGGCAATGTTGAAGCAGACAACGCCGAGGGCCAAACCAGTAGCGTAATCGGCCACAGTGGGCTTGTATTCTTCGGCAGTGGAAGCCTTTGCATTTTCCATGCCCTTCATGAGCTGCCCGTTGCCGGTGAGAGAGGGATGAGCATTGCCCAGCTTATTGAGCAGTGCACTCATGATGACGGCCACGAGGTTTCCGATGCTGATGATGGCGAAGGCAGACGCATACCAGGTGGAAGCATCGCCGCCGGTGGCAGCCGCCCACATCTTGCTCATGGGCTGGATGCCTGCGCCGTTGCCGCCGCCCATGACGGGGATGGCATAGCCGGTGATGGCCTCGATGGCGCCCACGCCGGTCACAGCGCCCACAACACCGGCCAACGCCAGCGCGCCGACGATACCGGCAAGGATGGTGGGAATATAACCCACAAAGGATTTGAGAAGCATTTTACGGTCCACCGAGAGCACAGAGCCGGTAATCAGGATCAGAATGTACAGGTCCAGAAAACCAGTAGTGCCGTTGAAAGTGTTCAGGGCTTCCTTGGAGCCCTCACCGATGAGATTGAAGGTATTGAAGGCACCGGCCACAAGGCAGGCGAAGAGCATGCCGCCGCCGAACCAGGTCTTCCAGACGGGGATGTGATCGCCCACCCAGCCCAGCAGGGTGCCGACGACCATAGCGAAGGCCAGTGCACCGACCATGTTGGTCAGCATCCAGTCGTTGGCCGCCATCACCATCATCAAAGCCGCCAGAATCAGGAACATCCAAAGGGGAAAACCAAGGATCTTGGTTTCTTTTAACGTTTTCACTTTGCGTCCTCCATTTCGTTTTTTCAGGTTGTCCGATTTATTTGCTAGCAAATCCAACAACTGCATTATACAACGTGGAGAATGAATTGTGCAATACTTCCTCGATTCCGCGTTTTCGCCGGGCCGATAACCATTTGGAATCGCGCGAAAAAGCGAGAACGTTTTCAAACAAAACGAACCGGGCCGGAAAGACGTCGGCTCGGTTCGGGCAATGCGGGATGGTTATGGAGTGGATTCCAAATGGTGATTGGCTTCCAGCCGCTGGTTCACCATAAAACGTCAGACGGCTTCTGCATCGGGGGAGAGGGTGCGGCCCTTTTTCCGGGCAATGATGATGTAGCGGTATAAAGCGTCACCTTTCGGGATGCCATAAAGCGGCGGTTGGCTGTTGTCATGAGAGTGCTGGATGACCGTGGTGTGCGGGAACAATGCGATGCCGCAACCGCTCTGCACGACCGAGTAGCGGGTATCGACGTATTCCACCCGGAGAGGGTCCAGTGGAGTGACACGATATTTTTTGAAGAAAGCATTCTCCGCGTAATACAGCCCCTGCCCGGGGGTGGCAAGAATGTACCGCAGCGAGGGGTCGCGGAAGCGCCGGGACTCGATCTCCACGGGGTGCTCCAAAGAATTGCCGGAGAGGTCCAGCCCAGCCAGAAGGGGAGAGCTTTGCGGGATAACGAAGACCAGAGGGTCCTCTTCCAAAGGCATATATTCAAGTTTGCTGGAGAGGATGGGGTCGGTGTAAATGGCAAGGTCTACCTGCTCTTCTTCCAGCAGTTCCTCGCATTTATGGGCGCTCGTGTCCAGATATTCCAGGCAGATGTTGGGGTAAGCGGCCATAAAGGCGGCGGTGTGGATGCCGGCGTATCCGCCGCCCCGGTGGGTGGTGGCAATGCGGACCGGGACCGCCGGGGTATGGCGGCTGAGAGCGATGTCGTTTTGAAAGTCCTGCTCCAGCTCCTGATACCGCCGGGCAAAATCCAGAAAAAGCTCCCCCTGCGGCGTGGTGGTGATGGGCGTGTGGGCGCGGTCAAACAGCTGGAAGCCCAGCTCTTTTTCCAGCTTGCTCAACTGCTTGGTGAGGGCAGGCTGGGAGATGAACAGGTGCTTTGCCGCCAACGTGATGTTTTTGCATTTGTCTACTTCCAGCACATATCGGAAAACGTTGGTGTCCACAACAAAGCCTCCTCCGAAAGAAATTGCGTTACTTTTTCAGCGTGGTCTCGGTCAGGTCCAGCACCGGGCCAAAGGGGTCAAACACCAGTCCCTGGATGCCGCTTGCGATGAGCAGCCGCTTCTGCTGGCTGAACAGCGGTACCACGGCACAGTCACTCAGCAGCTGGCGCTCACAGTCGGCCAGCAGGGAACACCGGGCGCTGCCCGTGGCGGTGCTGCTGGCGGCAAGCTGGGTGGCGTAAAGGGAGTTGGCGTAGCCCGTCAGCCCGCCGCCCTGGGCGGTGAACTGGGCCAGCACGTTGTATACGCTGCCGCTCTCGGCGCTGATGGGGGCCAGCGCAATGGTGTAATTGCCCTCGGCAAGCCGCTTTTCAAATTCCTCCGGCTCCACTTCTTCCAGCGAGAAGAAGAGGGAAAACTGTTTCTGCCACTCGCCGTTGATCTCCTCGGCTGCCTGAGTCAGGCCGCTGCCGGCGGGCAGCAGGAGGGTGACATTGTTGAAATCAGAGTTGGACATTCCCTGCCGGGCCTCGCGGTAGAGGCTGACGGCATCGACCGGGGCAGGGGTGGGGTCGCCTGCGGCGTCGCGGTAATCGATGCCGTCCACGGTCAGCCCGTCCGGGATGAGCCCCATGGCAGGGGCGAACAGCCCGGAGTCCGGGGTGCTGGCGGCGGTGCGGGCCACCTCGGCCAGCGCCTGCCGCAGCGGGGGAGAGCCAAACACGGAATTGCAGTTGAAGAGCAGGCTCCAGGTGGTATCCGAGTAGGAGATGCTCTGCAGGCTGGTAGCCTCGCCGGTTTCGTCCAGAGCCGCGGAGCATTTTTCATTGGCAATGAGCTGGGCTGCCGACTGGCCGGAGGCACTGGTATTCTGCACCAGCCGCAGGCTGTCGATGCGGTTCCCGCTGGGTTCCCGGCGGAGGAACAGGCCGCTGGCGGTCCAGTTATAAAGGTAAAAGCTGCCGCTGGAAAGGGTGGAGGCGGTGCTCAGGCCATAAGTACCCCGGGTGCTGTTGAAAAAGTCCTCGTCGCAGGGCATGGCGCCGGGCAGGGTGAGCTTGGAGAGAAAGTTCTCGTCCGGCTCACTCAGGCAGAACACAAGGGTGGTATCGCCCCGCGTCTGAACGCCGAGGGCTGTCTCGGGCAGCTGGCCTGCCAGCACGGCGGCGCTGTTCTCAATGGCGGAAAACTCCACCGCATAGGGGGAAGCTGTATCGGCCCGGAACATCCGCCGGAACGCGAACACGAAATCCTCGGCTGTGATGGCGTAGTCGGTGGCTGTGCCCTTGGTGGCGGTGTAGGTCAGGCCGCTCTTTAACGTAAAGGTGTAGGTGCGGCGGTCCGAGGAGACTTCCCAGTGTTCCGCAAGGGCGGGGACGAGCTTGCCGCTGGCGTCCTTGCGGACAAGGCCGCTGTAAAGGTTCTCGCAGGCGATGACGTCCGAAGCCGTGGAGGCTACCTGCGGGTCGAGGTTTGACGGGATGGTATCCACAAACCAGGTAAAACTGGCCGAGCCCGAGCCGCACCCGGCCAGACTCAGCACAAACACGGCGGCGAGGAGGGCACAGAGCACCCGGCGCGGGCCGTGGGAAAGATTTTGTTTGGTAGATCGTTTCAAAGGGAAAGTTCCTTTCAGGGCTAGGCCCCCGTTTTGCGCGTGCCGGGCGCTGCAGGGCACGGGCCGGAATAACCCGTTGATGCAGCGTCGAAAAAAGGCGCACTGTAAGTGTAGCAGAAAGCAGGGGAAAAGACAATTGTCTTTTTGTAAATTTCTCAGGGGATTTTGTTGCTCCGTTTGGCGGTTTTCCGTTGCCAAGCAGACCGAAAAGGTGTAAAATAAGGCGGAATCCCTTTTGAAATAGTGCATCACTTTGTATTTATATAGGAGGAACCTGATTTATGCAGAAAGAACAGCAGCAGCTTGCCGCGCTGATCAAGGGCAAAAAGGTTGCATTCATTGGTGCCGGCGTCAGCCATAAGGCACTCATCAAGGAGTTTGTGGAGCTGGGCGCTCATGTGACCCTCTGCGACCAGAAGAAGTCCGTGGACGATTTTGGCGATTACGCCGCCACCATCCGGGAGCTGGGCATTGACCTGAGCCTGGGCGAAAACTACCTCGAAGGCTTCAAAGGCCAGGACATCATCATGCGTACCCCCGGCTTTGTGGGCTATTTTGAAAAGCCCCTGCAGGACGCTATGGCGGCGGGCACCATGGTCACCAGCGAGGTGGAGCTTTTCTTTGATTTCTGCCCCTGTGAGATCGTGGGCGTGACCGGCTCCGACGGCAAGACCACCACCACCACCCTCATCTCCAAGTTCTATGAGGCCGCTGGCCGCAAGGTGCACCTGGGCGGCAACATCGGCGCCGCTCTGCTGCCCATGCTGCCCGAGGTGGCTCCGGAGGATGTGGCGGTTGTGGAGCTGTCCAGCTTCCAGCTCATCAGTATGCACAAGAGCCCGAAAATCGCGGTGGTCACCAACGTTACCCCCAACCATCTGGACCACCACAAGGATATGCAGGAGTACATCGACGCCAAGCGGAATATCCTCATCCATCAGGTGCCGCCCTGCCGCGAGGTGCTGGGCTATGAGAACGAGATCACCCGTGGGATGCAGGCCGACTGCAAGGGCAAGCAGGTCTGGTTCACCCGCCTGCACGAGACCGACAACGGCGCGTTCCTGCGGGACGACGGAATGCTCTGCATGGCCGAGGGCGGCGTTGTGACACCGTTCCTGGCCCAGAAAGACGTCAAGCTGCGGGGCCTGCACAACATCGAGAATCTGCTGGCGGCTGCCGCCGCCGTCTGGGGCGAGGTGCCGGTAGAGGCCATCCAGAAAGTGGGCAGCACCTTTACGGGTGTGGAGCACCGCATTGAGCCGGTCCGTGTGCTGGACGGCGTTACTTATTATAATGACTCCATCGGCACCAGCCCCACCCGTACCATCGCGGGCCTGCGCAGCTTCAACCAGAAGGTCATCCTCATCGCGGGCGGCTACGACAAGCGCATCCCCTATGAGCCTCTGGCACCGGAGGTCATCCGGCACGTCAAGACCCTGATCCTCATGGGCGCTACCGGCCCCCGCATTGAAAAGGTGGTGCGGGAGCACCCGGACTTTGCCGCCAGCGGCCTCGTCATCGAGCACGCTGATAACATGCAGCATGCGGTGGAGCTGGCCCGCGCCGCCGCTCACCCTGGTGATGAGATCATTCTCTCGCCCGCCAGCGCCTCCTTTGACCTCTACCCCAACTTTGAGGCGCGCGGCCGCGAGTTCAAGAAGATCGTCAACGAGCTCAAGTGATCGCGCAGATAAACACGCCCCGCCAGCGTCAGCGCTTTTTGAACGCCTGCCGGGGGAAGCTCTGCTGCGGGGCCACCCTGCCGCTGGCGCTGCAGCTGCTGGGCAAAGCCCAGCCGGGCCGCTTTTTTGCCGGGCCGACGCTGGCGCTGGACATCGGCGGCCGCACGGCCTGGGCGGCAGGCCACGCCAACCCCGAGGAGCTGGCCAGCTTCCTGAGTTTCTGTGGATGTCATGCGGTCATTTTAGACGAGGCCGAATGCCCGCCCCCTGTGGGCTGGCAAAAGACGTGTGACCACACCATCTTCGGCCTTGCGGCGGGGGAACAACTGCCCCTGCCAGCCCAGACCGAGGCGCAGAAAGCCCTCTGGGACAGCCTGACCTTTGTGGAAAATCCGGCTTCCGGCCCGGTGGCGGAAAATCTGTTCCCGGACCGGCCTGCTCGGCGGGATGATTTTTACTCGGAGCTCTGCACCAAGCGCAGCCGGGGCAAGGCACTGGTCTGGACCTTGGAGCAGGGCGGGAACATCGTCTGCACGGTGGGAGCCTACGCCCTTTGCAACGGGCAGGCCTACATGGCCTGCGGCCAGACCGCCGAAGCCCTCCGGGGCCAGCGGGTCGGCGGGCGGCTCATCGTCCAGATGGCCAACGCCCTCTCCGCGCAGGGGGATCAGCCCGTTTTCCTCTGCAGCCCCGAGCGGGTGCATTTTTACACACAACTCGGCTTCCACCCGCTTGGCACCCTTGCGCGTTACGAAAGCCCGATTGGAAAGGATTAAAATTTTTAAACATGTCAATGCTGAACCATTTCTTTGATTATAAACCCGAGGTGCTCGCCCTGGACGAAAAGGCCATGGAGCTCTGCCAGCCCTATTTCCGCCACATGGAGGAGATCCGGGATTTCAACCAGCTCAAGATGCTCAAGGCTTTTGGGGATACCCAGATGTCTTCTACCGATATGCTTGGCACCACGGGCTATGGCCTGTGGGATTCCGGCCGCGCCAAACTCGAGCAGATCTTTGCCCAGGTGATGGGCGCGGAAGACGCCCTTGTGCGCAGCCAGTTCCAGAGCGGCACCCATACTCTGGCCGTGGCCCTGTTTGGTCTGCTGCGGGCAGGGGATACCCTGCTGGCCGCCACCGGCCGTCCCTACGATACGCTGGAGGGCGTCATTGGTCTGGATGGCAAGGGCAAGGGCACCGGCACCCTGATGGACTACGGCGTAAAGTACGACGAAGCTCCCCTCAAGCCCGATTTTACCCCGGATTATGAGCGGATTGCCCAGAAAGCCCCGGGGGCTAAGGTCTGCCACATCCAGCGCAGCCGTGGCTACCTGCAGCGCAACGCTTTTGACCTCGAGACCATCCGCAAGATCGCCGAGACGGCCCGCAGGGCAAACCCGGACATCATCATCTTTGTGGACAACTGCTACGGCGAGTTCACCCAGACGCAGGAGCCCTGCCAGGTGGGCGCGGACCTCGTGGTGGGCAGTCTCATCAAGAACCCCGGCGGCGGCATTGCCCCCACGGGCGGCTACATCGCAGGCCGGAAAGATCTGGTGGAGCTGTGCGCCTACCGTCTGAACGCCCCCGGCCTGGGCAAGGAGCTGGGCTGCACGCTGGAAACGCCCCGTGATATGTACCTGGGCTTCTACTATGCCCCCGGCGTGGTCTGCGAGGCCATCAAGACCGCCATCTATGCGCAGTGCCTGCTGGAGCTGCTGGGCAAGAACCCCATCCCGCGCTACTGCGACGACCACAACGACATCGTGACCTGCTTTGATGCCGGCACGGCGGATGCCCTTGTGGGCTTCTGCCGCGGTGTGCAGGCCGCCAGCCCCGTGGACAGCTACGCGGCCCCGGAACCCTGCCCGGAACCGGGTTACACCGATGAGGTGATCATGGCCAGCGGCAGCTTTACTCAGGGCAGTACCATTGAGCTCTCCTGCGAC
>Ga0129310_1002620_pt1 | contig 13067 bp, 14 predicted proteins | sample Go1ome_2_FD_94433 | JGI IMG/M metagenome (GOLD analysis project Ga0129310, IMG submission 94433) | Western lowland gorrila individual fecal microbial communities from Wisconsin, USA - Go1022A metagenome | ecosystem: Host-associated > Mammals > Digestive system > Large intestine > Fecal | place...
AGTATCTCTGATGGCAGAATTAACTGTGCCAATGCTAATAGTCCTTGATTGTTCATGGTGCAAAGATATAAATTTTCTGTAGAATCAAAGAATATTCCCCCCTAGGTTTATCGGGTGAGCCTTCCATAGCCCAGGGCACCGCCCTGCGGACACCATGCAGCACATCTAACCACGTCCTGTAAGGACAAAAGTAAAAGCGGATCCACGGAGGATTTTTTTTGTAGCCTGAAGGCTAGAAATCTTTGGAGGAAATCTTTAAGTAAAATCTAAGGACTAAACGGTCCAGAAATCTTTTTAAGATTGCTATCTCCCTAAAATATTTCTTGCGAAGCAACTTCTTAAACAGGATTTCCACAAAAGATTTACCTATGGTTTGTTTTGTCGTGACTCAGCATAGTGAAAGCGAACTCTCACTCTGTCTTCGCTACTCCAAAACATCTTGCCGTAGGCAACTAAAAAATCCATTTAACGAATCTGTCAACTGTCAAACTGTAACGCCTGTGATTGATGATACGGATAGCTTGTGGGGATGGCATTGACCTGTTCCCCGCAGTATCTAATGGTTCATAAGGTAATATACTTGGTTCTTGCGGCCAGATAATAATGTTATAGTATTTGCAATGCAATTGCTGCGCATGCCTCTGCATCCGCCAAAGCATGATGGTGCTTGGTTAAATCGTATCCGCAACGTGCAGCAATAACATCGAGGTTGTGATGTCCTTTTGGCCATACTCGGCGTGATGCCATGCAAGTGCAGTAGAACTCGTAATCGGGATATTCCATTTGATAGACACGAAATACGGCTTTTAGGCAACTCTCGTCAAAGGCTTTGTTGTGGGCTATGAGCGGAAGGCCAGCTATCCTGGGTTCTATCTGGTTCCATACTTCAGGGAATATTGGAGCATTGTCGGTATCAGAAGCACAAAGGCCATGAACCTTACTACACCAATAGCTGTAATACTCAGGCTCAGGCTTTATCAGTGAGTAGAACTTGTCCACTATCTTGCCACCACGAACTATAACTATGCCAACAGAGCATACTGAACTGCGCTCGTTGTTGGCTGTTTCGAAATCTATTGCTGCAAAGTCCTGCATTGTAAGATGTATTTTTTATTATACGGAAAAACAACCCATAACACGTTTGAAGCATTATGGGTTGTAGATATGTTTTTATTAACTTAGTCGTCTATAGGAGAGAACTCGTCCTTTCCTACTGAGCAAAGCGGACACTCGAAATCATCGGGAAGATCCTCAAATGGTGTACCTGCTGGTATTCCAGCCTCTGGTACTCCTACAGCTGGGTCGTATACCCAACCGCATACATCGCATACATACTTCTTCATAGTTCGTTGTTTTTTTAGGGGTTTATATTTAAAAATTATCTACATGTACCTCAAAGTAAGCTTTTGGATGTGAGCATGTAGGGCATATCTCTGGAGCCTCGATTCCTACTACAATATGTCCGCAGTTGCGGCATTCCCATACCTTAACCTCACTCTTCTTGAACACTTCCTGAGCTTCTACGTTGCGCAGTAGTGCACGATAACGCTCTTCGTGACGCTTCTCAATAGCAGCTACAAGGCGGAACTTTTGTGCCAATTTATTGAAGCCTTCCTCTTCGGCAGTCTTGGCAAAGTCTTCGTACATATCTGTCCATTCATAGTTTTCGCCTTCAGCAGCAGCAGCAAGATTCTCAGCTGTAGTGCCAATGCCACTAAGCTCCTTAAACCACATCTTGGCATGTTCCTTCTCGTTGTCGGCAGTTTGCTGGAAGATAGAAGCTATCTGCTCAAATCCGTCCTTTTTTGCACGTGATGCAAAATATGTATATTTATTGCGAGCCTGTGATTCGCCTGCAAAAGCAGCAGCGAGGTTCTTTTCTGTCTGTGTGCCTGAATATTTGTTTGCCATAGTCGTATTTTTTTAAAAATGTTATTGTTTTCTTTATCTGATGCAAAGTTACTGATAATCATTAAATTAGCAAAATAAATATCGGCAAACAGATAGTAAATTTCGGTACTGCGACATATTTGTACGCTTAGTTTGCTGAAATTTACCATTTGTTTTGTGATTTTATCCCCAAATAACAGATATATTATGACAACAGAAGAACTTAAGATTCTACACCTTATTATATTATAGATGATAAAATCGTGCGTATGTTAATGCCATTGGTGGACGACATGGAGGAAGAGTCAGCAATACCGCGAAGAGTGAAACAGGACCCTGAAACAGTATCTGTCCCCTGTTTTCATGATTCCGTGTGACTTTAAAAAGATCCGTGTTCATCCGTGTCTTTCCACAAACTGTCAACTGTCAAACTGTAACGCTTGATGTGAATTGGCGTTGTCCAATGACATCCTCTATCTCCCTAAAACATTTCTTGCGAAGCAACATCTTAAACAAGATTTCCTCCAAAGATTTCTTGCCGTAGGCAACTAAAAAAATCTATTTTCCAAAACTGTCAACTGTCAAACTGTAACGCCTGGTGTGAATTGGCGTTGTCCAAGAAACAGGAACCAGTCCTCGTGAAACCTATTTTTCTTATTGAAAAACTGTAATACTGTAAGCTGTAAGAATTGTAAGTCATGATGTCAATGACCAGTCCCTGTGACATCCTTTGATTGTAGAATGAATATAAAACATGTAAACTGAAGTAGAAATAATGAATACATACGCTTCTTATCTTTTGTTTACTTTCTTGTATTTTTGATTACTTGCTGTAGGATTATCAGGATTAGTCATCTGCAAATATCCTGCTGCAACAAGGGAGGTGATGTATTTGGCTATATTTTTTGTATGATAGACAACACCGGCTCTTTCTAAAATTTCCCTACTTGTTCTTGGCACGCTACAGAAGTTTACTATATCCTTCTGTTTATTCGTCAATGGCACTCTTTTAGTGTCATGGTAACTATGTATAGTGTCATGGTCTTCGATAAAAGTGTCATGGTCGGTGTCTAAGTTGGTGTCAGAGTGTCTAAGTCTGGTGTCATGGTCTTCGACTTGGTTACTTTCTCCTCTCCAAACCGTGATGATAAATTCCTGCGCCTTGTCATTATTCGTGAACGTGACATTGATATCTTCGTCCAGTGCACGAGTGATGCCGCTACCCACACCAGTGTATGGCAGCAAGTATATGGCATTGTTGAAAAGGAACATATTGCGAGGCATAGAGGTTCCTGCCTTGATGTCATCAATAGTGAGTCCGTTAGGCAATGCACCCGGACTGTGAATCTCAACACGATTGTCGAAAATGAAAATGCGAACAGGGGCTTTCATGTTCAACGAGCGATGTACAAGGCTGTTTACCGTGAACTCAACCAAGCTTGTGTAAGGTATTTCCAACTTTCCGATACTGTTGAATTCTTCTCCCACCTGCACATTATGCAGATTACGAGTGAAGAAATCCATGATAGCGTCATACTGATGAAGCAGATTTCCCTCCATATCTGCATCATTCACCTTGTCACGAAAAACCTTGCTGCCAATGCTGTTGCCTGCAAAACAGATACACTTGGCTGTCATCATTGGCATCCAGCGTTGGGTGTATTTGCCAAACAGAAGCATGGCAGCAACGGTCAGTGTACCGTCAGGACGGATAAATCGCAGATTGCGAAGTATCTTCTCACAGTCATGCCCCTTAGCTATGGCAGAGCATACCATATCAAGTGATGCTTCATTAAAAGCGTCACCTGTCAAGCCTTTCTTTTCCAAAACTCTTTCAAAACGGTTGCCAAGAAACTGCTTGATAGTCGTTGCATCAAGGTCGTTGACAGTTGCATCCCTAACAGCTGCCTCGTCTGGCGCAAAACTACCGCAGTCGGTCATCATTTCTGCAAGTTCTGCATTATCGAATACTTTGCGCTTGTCGGCACCATTCTTCACCCATACGATTCCCTTGTTGTCATGATAAGGCTTGTTGAGTCCTTCCTTCACAATAGCAATAACCAAGTTGCCATCCTCGACCTCAACAGTATCTATCTTTATCAGAATGGATGGCACTACGTTTTCTGAAGCAATGTCACTCAACAAGTTGGTTGTTTCTTGTACCTCAGAATACGACAAGGCATTGGTTTCTCCGGTCTTATCCTTTATACCAACTACCAACTTGCCGCCATGTGAATTACTGAACGCCACTAACTCACAAGCAATATCATATTTGTCGAGAATGCGTTCCTTGAACTGCACCCCCGACACCTCGCCAGCCTTTATCTGTTTCAATATATCGTCTCTCATTCTTTGATACATTCTTTGTTCAACAAATCGTTTACATCCACTTTTAGCAAATCAGAAATCCGTATTAAGGTTTCCAAGTCTGGTTGGCAAGTATTGGTACACCATTTAGAAATGGTTGCTTGGTCTTTACCCAACATTTCTGCCAACCACTTGTTTGAGCGCTTGGTTACTGCCAACATTATCTTCAATCTGTTTACATCTTTCTTTGCCATACATTAATTATAAAATAAGTAAATACGCTTGCAAAAGTACGAAAATAATTTTAGAAAAAGGTACAATATTCTCAAAATGTTTACGAGACCTGCAAATAATTGAGTATTTCGCAATATTATTCCTTTCATTGATAATCATAAAAAACGAGCGAAAAAGGTTGTTTTGGAGCTTTTTGAGTTACTACTAACACAGAGATGACATAAAATCATAGACTTGAACAATCAAAAGACAAAAACGGAAAATTACCATTGTTTTCCGTGTTAATTTTTGTTTTCTCATGCTTTCAATGTTGGGTTTCTTGGTTTTGTTGTTCCTAATTTGTTTCTTTTGCCATTTTATCTTCATAATTAACATTGATTATCAATACATTATAAGCCATCAGTAAGATTTCAAGAATCTCGGTCACTATGCCCAGTGGTTCTTCTGGTTCTTCTTCACAATTGGTATCTTTGTGGTCGCTGGTGGTGTAGGAATGATGATTGCACAGAGTTGTGGAAAATAAATCTGTAAATAGCCATTCTATTGAGGCTTGCAGGTTTAATACTCAAACAAATCCTCAATGGGGCAAAAAGTATTCTTTCCAAAATAGATGTTGATACAACTTCATAATTGCTTCTATTTAGAGCCTACCTCCTTTAATTTCAAAATCCAAATCATTGAAGAGTATTCTTTTACCAAGACTGTCCCCGAATTTATAAACAAGATAGATGCGGACATATCGTTGAGCATTAACGGTGTCATCCAAGACATTGTTCATATTGATTACACATTGACCTTCTTGGGCGACTTTCACAAAGTCCATAAAAGTAAACTTAGGATGCAAATTTTCCCGAATTGCATTTAGATTTTGGGCGACTTTTTCCTTATCGTTCTCAGCCAAATCATAGTTTACGACCACATGACCTTTCACTTCCTTTGGAGTCTTTGAAAGTTTAACAAAAGAAGTATACTCTTTGGGATTTTCTTTGATACTCTTCTTTAAAATTCTGTCATACTTGGGAGTTATGGGACTGACGTATTCTGCGTTGTAGATTTTGACCCGATTGCGTTTTACCGGATTTCCGTCAAAATCACAGAACAAACAATATTGAACAACTGACATCTTGTAATCTCCCACTTTATTGCCTTGGGGAATTTTATCAAATTCCTCAAAATTGAAATCATAAATTTTATCTGCTATGGCTAAGCCCTCAGTAGCGCAGAACCAATCACCTTCCTTTATTTTTTGTACTGTCTTCATTACTTCATCCTTATAATTCTGAATTTCGTATTTTTGTTAAATCCAAATACCATCAAGTTATAATCTTCGGGATAATAAACAGTGTTGTCATGCACGATATATGGCTTTGGGGCATTTGTAGGTAACGAAACACTTATCTTATTAACAGTATCTTCTATTTGGTTGCTAATCACCCAAGAACTAAAAAAATTCACGCTTGATTTGCAGTTGCCCGAAAAGTCAATCAAATCTATAGTATCATAACCTTCTTCAAAACAATGCTGGTTTATAAATAACAGTGTATCTTGTATCTCTTTGTCCAATTCACAAAACAATGTGTCTTTATAGCTTCTGTTGTTACATGCTCCAGCAAGAAGGATACAAAACATAAAATATAGGTATTTCATAAGTGATTGTTTTTGAGTTTATCGTGAATTCTTCCGCGGCTTGCGGAAGAAATACTTACGCATTACATAAATCTTTACATTTCTCCCAATGGGCATCGAATTCCTCTTTGCTAACCAACATATTGGTTTCTATCGAATGCAAGTCATATTGCAGGATGATGGACATCGGAGGATTGAGTTTGATGAAATCTTCTGGAAAGCAACCATCTACGTCGACATTAGCTACGCAATAGTTGCCATCCGCAGAAATTGTGATAGCCTTTGATACTCTCACACCGTCAAACTCGCCATAGCAAATCGTGTCGAACACCTTTATCTTGAAATAGAACTTGTATATCAATATCTTGTTATTGCATGGAAGTTGGCTTCTCAGACGGATGCACAAATGAGCCAAAGACAACAAAAAACTTTTCTTGGCATCTTTTGGAGACATTATCAGCGTGAAGTCCTTGCCAAGCTGACCTACAGAATTCACTTCGACTTTTGTTTTAGGCGCTTCCTTAGAAACAAGTGCTTGGATCTCCTTAACCGCCTTGCTCCAAGTCTTAACGTAATCAGGAAAAATGAAGTAATAGTAGCTACAGAAAAAGAACTCCTTTGTCTCAGACTTGTATGAGACGAAGAAGTTGGCAGAATCAAAAGATTCGGTTAACTGTTCTTCGTGCATGATGTGAGAATCATCGGATGACTTCTCACAAATCGTACCAAGCATCTTGACTTGCCTCTTGAACAATATTTTGTATCTGTTGGCATAGAGTACAAAAATAATCGATATAACAGCCAAAATGACAAGCACGACAACACCGATAATATCCGAGCAGATATGAGTGATGACACCTATGCCATATATGATGACAATGCACCATAAAACGACCATTCCAAGTTTAGACATTATTTTTTCTATCATAAAGCTATTCGTTTTTGTGGTTTTGTGAGACTGAGTTGGAACTGGTTCTTTTTGAAATAAAAGAATAAATGGCATACTGGATACAAATTGGCAGGAGATTTAATATCCCCAACCAAACAAACACTATGAGGCTCAAAGATAAGGCTGCCCCATTGGTTACAACTAAGGAAATAATGCCTATCAAAAGCAACGTCACAAGACTATTCAATATTATTTGTCTTTTCAGCAAAAATTCCTTTCTAACAGATTTTGCCCAAAGCCAAGCAAGCAAAGCCATACTCAAGTTAAACAAGGAAATACAAATCGTAAGCATAATGCCCATAAAATGTCCCAAGTACAAGACCATTGTAGGAATAATATAGGCAACAAATGTAGCCACAAATACTGTGAGCAAATATTTCTTTGTATCTTTATCTCTTAGTTTCATATTACGTTCATTATATTTTACTTTGTATTGTACATTACAATGAAATGCTGTTTTATACTCATTTCCTGCTACAAAAATAACATTTTGTAGTGATAATCGGTTATAATCCCTTGAAAATCTACGATTATGACTTTCTTAGTAATCTTTCTTGCATTAAAGGACTTCTTGTAGTTTACAAATCCATATTCCACTTTGCAAGCACTTCTCTTGGACGAAGACGAGTAATGCTATACGACTCAATGGTGTTGCCGAGAGTTCTTCTTTCAAACTCAGAAGTGCCAATAAGGTTGTTTGCTGTGACGGAGAATTCCCAACGCTTAGCCTTGTAGGCAATGGCAAGGTCAAGAAAGTGGTTTATACCGATACTCTTGTCGTTGGTATGGAAGAGTTCGTTCTTCACGCTCAGCATCCATCCTTTAGCAGGAAATACATATAGTTTAAGAAAATGTTCCCAGTCGGTTGTGGGGTCGGAAGAGAGTTCGGGAGCCGTGAGGTTCTTCTGCTTGTAAATGTTCACATTCGACTTACCCTCAACAGAAAGAAATCTCGCTGGACGCAATGAGTAGTTGAACGAAACGGCGGTTGTGTTCATACGTGCGTCATTCACAATGCCCGACACAAGCATATTATAATCTGTGATGTTGTGTGAGGCGCCAATACCGACAAGTGTCTTTGCCCATCCAAACGATTTGCTTACACGACCAGAAACGCCTATTGTCTGCATGGCGTATTCCTTGTCTGTAGCAGTCGTGGTGTAGATATTGCCGTTCATCGCACTCTCGTAAAGGATGTTTCCCGACATTCTATTATATGAAGGACGAATATTAAAGAACAGTCCCGACACAGGATTGGTGTATTTATATGCTGCTGTTGCATGAATAGAGTGAGTAGCATCCGTCTTGCCTCTATTCACTTTCTGAGTGCGATAACTTGTGAAGATAGGAGTGTCATAGATAGACCTTCCCATCAATGGAGCATTAGCATAACCGACATTAGCCGAAAATTCAGAAACAACAGTTGCCTTCCAAATCCAACCCACCGAAGGATCTATCCACAGATGATTGCTTCTTGACTCACGGTAAGACTGACGGGCATAACTTATCTTCGACTTTATTCCAATCCTGTGCTTTCCGAAAAGGAACGACATTGAAGGAGACCAATACATGCGAAGCAACTGATACACATTTGTCTTCTCCGCTTCCTCGTCCATTGCCACACCAATACTCTGATAGTCGTAGTTCACTCCCAACTCATTGTTGAGATAGTGTCTGCCGACTTTCAGTTTATATTGCATTTCATTCTGCGTGGAGAAGAAACCGAGATTCAGCCGTTCTGTCATTCCACCAATGGTGAGCAACTGTCCCGGCAGATAGCTATAGGTCCAATAACTGTCAACGTTATATATGTTGCCCTTTGCCGTGGTGTGCGACATCTGAAAATCCTCAGTAATACTACGCTTGTGCGGCTTCACCATCATGTCGGTGCGTTGTCCGTTGTACATCATCGTGCCGATACTCTTGTTAAAGTCAATATAGCCTTTAAGGTTGTTCTTGATGAAACTCTTACTGCCGTTGTACTGATAGTTGGCCTCACCCTTCCATTCGCTTCGGGTGTTGCAGACATTCTGCTCCTCAACTATGACTGGCATATCGGCAAGGGTGAGATAAGTGGATGAACTATAGTCCTGCATATCGGTCTTGTCAATAAATCCATTGCCTTGCACACGCAGTTCCGAATCCTTGCCTGTCTTCCAAAGCCAGTTACCGGCAACAAGATGACTATTGTTGAAAGTATATCGGTTGTCTGCAAGGTCGGGAGCCGCAACCGACATCATAGAGAGAAAGCCCGATTCAGAGCCAGTTCTTCCCTTCAACAATGCAGCAAGGTCGAGCACCTCATTGTCGAGTTGCTTGCCGATGTTATTGTTCTTGTACATCATCAGCGTCTGATACTTCTTGTTGAAACGCATACCCATCAGTCGGCAGTCGTATAGAAAATCATCACCATAACCCAAACCTATGTCAGCCGCTCCCGTCCATACGGCTTTGGCATCATCCTTCAACACAAGATTGAGAGCAGCCTGTTCGCTGAACGACACGCCACGCAACGACTTCACCGACTGATGATTCTCCAATACCTGCACACTCTTTATCTTATCAGCTGAGATGTTTTGGTTGGCAACACCATATTGCGACCCCATTAAGTCAAGTCCCTCGATATAGAACTTGTTGATAGGTGTTCCTTGGTATTCCACCTTGCCATCCGCTTTCACCTCAAGTCCAGGCATCTTGGCTATTACATCGGCAATGCTTCGGTCTTGCCCCTGGCGGAAACCCGCAACCGAATATGTGAGCGTGTCTCCTGAGCTTTTTATACGCTCCGCTTTTATCTTTACTTCCTTTAGCTTGAAGCCACCTTCTGCCAACGTGATAGTCATGCCATCCTTCAAATCAGCAAACGGCATCGTCTTCTTCTGATAACCAATATAACTTACCGTTATACTTGCAGGATTTTTCCCTTTAGGAATAGTCAGCTTATATTCACCATTATCGCTTGTGAGACAATACGCCACGGTTGACTTGCTCTCAGTCGATGCCACAACCGAGGCACCTACCAAGAGCTCTCCTTTCTTACCATTCACCTTTCCTGTGAAGGTTTGTGCAGAGAGCGAAAGGTTTGTTAGCAGAAGTAAAATATAAACGGCAATTCTCATTCTTTATCCAAATGGTTATATTTAGGCACTTCAACCTCGTTATCGACTTTTGCATCAGTCCCAGAAACAGTATAAACAATCACTTTTTCACCCGATGTCGTTTGACTAAGAATTCTATCTACAAGTTGGTCTTTATTGATTCCTTCTGACTCTGAGCGCAGTTGCAAGAAACGTTTTCGGGTACACTTTTGGTGGCTGTCTTCTTTGTAAACCGAAACCAAGGCATTCTTAGGAGCATTCTCTACACCAACAGCTTTGAAATCAAACAAGCCCTCCGAATCCCTTGCCGCCATAATCAATCCTGGCAAACCATTAAGAATGTAAGGACCGTAATTGAGAGGCAACTCTATAGAATACCATACAGTCCATGTCCTGCCATACACGGAGCCAACCGCTTGCTTGCATTCATATTCACAGATGGTCTTTGTACTGTCTGTCAACTGCCATTCGATAACGGGAAGCGCATCAACATATTTCAATCCGGAGTTGAGAACCTGCTTGTAATAAATGTATCCCCCTTTCTCTGGAGAGCCAACAACAATCTGGAGATCATTCTTTGGGAAATACTTTCCGCCAATTACTGGCAGTTGGTCAATCATCGCATTGTCGCCTCCTTGTGCCTTCACTTTAGCCAGTTCACTACTGTACAACCTGTAGTTGTTATTATAAAATATGGCGGTAGTCTCGCCTATATCAAGCGTCCATCTGTAAGTATTGGTCTTGCCTGTTACAACCTGCGCATCACAATCGTATGTGACGCGATATTTTGCTTGCACTTGAGCATGAGCCATTGAGCAGAAAATCAGAAAAAGAAAGGTTATATATATATTTCTCATATCACTTATTCATATTTGTCCATTAAACAGGCGTTGAAACTCCGTTGTGCCTTAGGCGGTTCACTATATCCACTGCCTTGCAAGCGGTTGGTAGTATTCCATTGGTCTTTCCAGTAATCTTCAAGCAGACGTTGAAACTTGGCAGGAGTTGAACGCAAATAACGCTTGTGGTAAAAGCAGATGGTTGCTGTTTGCCGCATCTGCTCTATGCCTGTAGCAACAAATGAGAATTCATGTCGGCTTTCAGAAGCTGCCAATATGAGTCCGGGCAAACCACCTAACTTCCATGGACCATTATCAAAAGGCAAGTCCAACGAATACCACGCTGTCCAAGTGCGCCCACGGAACTGACAAACGGCTTTATGGCAGGGATAACCTATAATAATAGTGTCACCATCGGCAAGTTCCCAAGAAAACGTCGGAATGGATTCCTCATAACAGAAGAAAAAGTCATTGTGCAGAACATCCGTATAAGTGAGAGTGCCCTTCTGTGGAATGTGCTTATAAACTTCATACTCGCGTCCTTTCTTAGAGCCAAACGTATTTGTCAGGAACTGCAAATAGCTCATAGGGTCGGTATTCACACTCTTCACAGAATCACGCTGATGCAGAAACAGCTCAAACCGTTGACTATAAAACCGAGATGAATGTCTCCCTATATCCAACAGATTTATATCATCATACGCTTCCTTTTGCTCCTGCGTGTGTTTATACAATGCACGATACTGTACACGCACACTTACAGTGTCCACCACCTCTTGGGAATGGACGCATGAGGCAAATAAACAAAATGCCAATAAACTGAAGAGTATTTTCATAAGCAACAATTCTTTTTATTTACTTCAACTCAAAGGTTGCCATAAGCAGCACCTTATTGCCATCTATGTTTTCTTCGTAGAAGAAGCGATAGACGCCAGGATTGTTTGGCAGAATATCTGGAAAAAGATGGGCAGTAATGGTGCCGCTTTGACCATCGCTTAAAACATGACCGATGGCCGTGAACGAGCAATCGGTGGGCACAACAAACCAATTGCCATCCGCTCCTTGGGCCGTGATGCTATAGGCATCGCCATACACAAATTCTTCGCCACTATGGTTGGTAATCGTGAATCTGATCTCCGTGGTGCCCAATGGATAGGAAGGCTTCTCCGCCTTGAGGGAGAGGCCTTGGTAGGTGCTCACGCCTTCCCTGTTGTCGATGATAGGGGCCAACTTGCCCTCAAACCTGATGGCGGGCGAGTTGTAAATCTGCCTACGAAACTCCTGCTGCTTCTCCTTCGTGTTCCAACGGAGCGCAACATCAATGGAGTTGGATCCCATTCCAAATCCAACAACATTTCGCAAGGCCGGGGTCTTGTCTTCCGACAGGAACTTCCGCTCAAGTATCCGCATAATGGCGTTCAGTTCCCTATGCGAATATTTACGCGCCGAAGCCTTGCGATAGGTTCTCTTCTTGCTCTTGACAACTCTCTTTTTGCTAATGGTCGCTACCTTCTTTTGTTGAGCGGCAAATGACTGTTTGCAAGCAGCAAAAGCTGTTTGCATTGAAAGGAACATTGTCAATCCTAATATTATTGCATTGAGGAGTTTTGGCTTCAGTCTCATAGTTATCAGCAATTAATAATTTAACATGTAGAGAGATATGAACTCTTATAGTATATTTCTTTTCAAGGATGGAAAGTACGCGTTTTTTTATAAGTGATTGAGAATGAGATAAGTTTTTATCTCATAAAAAGAAGAGGTTACGAATTTGAAATAAACAGAATGTAGCATCCTGCTGTGATTTGCATAACCATCCAACCAAAGAACTCTTTCGGTTGCAAAGGTACGATATTTAATCGGGGATAAAGAATGTTTTAAGATTTTTTATCCTCGATTTTTTGTTTGGATAAATCTGTTTTTATTAAACCATATTCTTCTCTATTCTTTGCTATTTCCATTTCAATCCATTCAAACTTATGTGGCAAGGGTTCCTGTTTTTTAAATGGTCTATTTCGTTTGCATATTCTCATCCTTTCGTGTGTTTTGTATAAAAGTCAGCCGTCGTCGAAGAAAGACAGTCCTCGTACCTCAGACTAACTTCCTCCGACTATGGCACGGCAAGAA
>Ga0129310_1002621_pt1 | contig 13067 bp, 17 predicted proteins | sample Go1ome_2_FD_94433 | JGI IMG/M metagenome (GOLD analysis project Ga0129310, IMG submission 94433) | Western lowland gorrila individual fecal microbial communities from Wisconsin, USA - Go1022A metagenome | ecosystem: Host-associated > Mammals > Digestive system > Large intestine > Fecal | place...
TGATGGAGACAATGATAAACCAGATCGAGGAACAGCAGAATCTTATGGCAGAGATGGTACAGGAATTGCAGGAACGGGATCGACAGCTCCTGTCTTTTCAGGAGCAGAACCAGAGTTTAAAAATCTTAAACAGCGAATTATCCGGGCTGCTGAATCTTTTGCCGGATACAGAAGAACTGCTCTCACAGATCGAGCAACAGAAAACCAGAATCGAACAGTTGGAGAACGAGAATCAGCAATGGCAGGAATTAACGCAGAAGCTGAACAGCGAAAACAGCTTATTGCAGAAACAGAACAGCGAATTGCTGAACTTAAACAGCAGGTAGAGAAAGCGAGGGAGATCGATGAACGAATGCAGAAACTCAGAGAACGTCGGGCAGGTGGAAGAACTTCTACTGATGACAGAACAGATGCAGGACGAACTGGATCAGAAAGACCAGACAATCCAGGAACTGAACAGGCAGCTAAACGAATCGCTGACCTTGAACGAGAAATTGAACAGCGAAAACAGAGCCGAGAATATCGAAGCATTGCGGACAAGATTAAGGCAAACAGAGGAACGATTGAGCAGCGAGACAGACAGCAGGAAAAGAGCCGACGCAGAAGCCGTGGCATGGAAATTTAAGTATGAAAAAGCAGAACAGGAAAAACTTTATGCACAGACACACCAAAAGACGGTAGAGGTAGCTGTTGAGAAAAAGGTGCCTTATGAGAAATGTGAAAAATGTGACCGTACTGCTTACCAGAAAGCAAAAGAAAAATGCGATAACCGTAAAAGCCAGTTAGAAAAGAAATATAAAAATATGACAGTTGGTTATGAAAGTATCCTGTTCCTGCTGGCATGGTACAGCGTAACAACAACGCTGTTTACCGCTATTCTTTCGCCAGTTTTCCTCAACGACTGTATCACCTTTTTCGGTGCGTTAGGAAAAGGAATAGGAAGCTTGTTTCGAGAGTTTGTGATAGGTGCAGATTCATTTGGACAGTTAAGTAGTGGAATCCAAAACAGTATCATTTCCGGGATTGTGTACTGGCTGATAGCTGGTGTTGTTATGGGAATTTTATTCGTAATAACAGGATGGCTGATAATCGGGATTGGTTACCAAATAGGAAAAATCTACCGGAAATATTGTTGGGATATCATCAGCATTGTGGAAGTTATTACAAGCACAGCTATTGCAATTTACTTTGGAGATTGGATAAAATCTGTTATTTCTATAAATCTCATTACACTATTACTACTGGTACAGGTAGTTTATATCGGAATTCGCTGTTATGTAAAAGACTGGCTGGAAGAACGGGGATATTATTAAGAAAAGAAACACAGGGAGATTTCAGAATCTTCCTGTGCTTAAAGATTGAACTATTGATTGTTTTTGTATGAGATACCCCATTCCTCCATTGATTTAATAATTGGACGCATGGACTCTCCAAGTTCACTTAATGAATATTCTACTCTTGGAGGAACTTCTGCATACACAGTTCTTGTAATAATCCCATCTTCTTCCATAGATCGTAGACTGTCGGTTAAAACTTTCTGACTGATTCCATCCAAGTCTTTTTTTAGTTCGTTAAAACGCCACGGACGGACAAGAAGATTTCTCATAATTAACAATTTCCATTTGCTTCCAATCAAAGAAACAGTCGTTGCAACCGGACAAGCCGGCATTTCGTCTTTTGTTACCATATACATAAACCTCCCATCAGTTTCGTTTCAAGTGTTACATTCAATTATAATGTAATATCAGAATCAGAGCAATAGGTTACTTTTTTATAACTCAGGTTATAATTTTGTGCCTATGTAATAAAAAAGTGCGTACTTTTTTATCTTTTGGTTTTATTATACAGTAATATTGCGAACAGGAAATGTTCAAAAAAATCAGATGGAGGTAACAAATTATGGCACTTTCAAATTTATTTGGCTGGACGAAGAAGATGGAAAACACACAGGCAGCAGCATGTGGTTCTGCATGTGGAGCAGGTGATGAACCGGAAGAAAAACCGGCAGCTTGCGGTAGTGCGTGTGGAGCAGGCGATAAACCGGAAGAAAAACCGGCAGCTTGTGGCAGCGCATGTGGTGCAGGAGATAAATAATTATTTCAGCACTATCAGGAATACACCCCAAGAAAAAATGAAAACCTTGGGGCGTATTTTTCAAAATATATAGCTGAATTGTCCAAAGGGAAAGAAGATTGAGGAGAAAAAATATATCTTGAAAAATGCGTCCCATGAAAGAAACGGAGGTATATAAAGTTATGAAACAATACTTTTCATTTCAGTGGCATATTACAGATGACTGTGACCAAAGATGTAAACATTGCTATATTTTTTCAGAAAACAACTGTAAAAATCTGGATTCCATGAGATGGGCGCAGATGAAGGAAACTTTTTATAATTGCCTGGATTTTTGTGAAGTCTATGACAGAATTCCCTATTTTTATATTACAGGTGGTGATCCAATCCTGCATCCGGATTTCTGGAAATTGATGGAGCTTATGAAAGAACACCAGATTGCTTTTACGATTTTAGGGAATCCATTTCATTTGACAGATGAGGTCTGTCAGCGATTAAAAGAATATGGCTGTGAGAAATATCAACTTTCTATTGATGGCTTACGGGAAACACATGACTGGTTCCGTAAACCGGGGAGCTTTGATATCACACTGGAAAAGATCGGATGTATCAATCGTGCAGGAATCCGTTCGGTTGTAATGACGACAGTTTCGGGAACAAATATTGAGGAAATTCCCGGAATTATTGAGGCAGTCGTAAAAGCGGGCGTTAATGTATATGCGTTTGCCCGTTACTGTCCGACCAGTGAAGAAAAAGATACCAATATAGAACCGTTGCGTTACAGACAATTGTTGGCTGAATGCGACCGGAAATTCAAAGAATATGAAGCGGCTGGATGTAAGACGTATTTCAATAAAAAAGATCATTTGTGGACTCTTTACGAATACGAAACAGGTACATTCCATATTCCAGAGAATGTAGAAGATGGAATGATTTATGGTGGCTGCAACTGCGGAAACTGTCACCTGACTATCCTTCCAAATGGTGATGTTTATGCCTGTCGTCGGGTGCAGAACAGTAAGGTTGCAAATGTATTTACAGACAGACTGGCTGATGTATGGCTCTGTCAGATGGAACAATACAGGGATTATACGAAGTTTGAGAAATGCTCAAAATGTGAACTGCTGGCATTCTGCAGAGGGTGTCCTGCTGTGGCAAGTGGCAAAGATGGGAATTTTTATGCGGCAGATCCGCAGTGCTGGAAGGAGGTTATCTGATTATGACAGAAAATGAAGTAATGAAAACTATTATGCATCGTCGGGCAATCCGGCGTTTTGAGGAAAAACAGATCGCAGAGGATGAATTAGACCAGATTTTACAGGCAGGTATATATGCACCAAGTGCAGGCGGTCGTCAAGGTGTCATCTTTGCAGTATGTCAGGATAAAGAAGTGAACGAAAAACTCGGTAAAATCAAACATACCAATTCTAATCCGCACATGGCAACTACTACAAGTTATGTGTCAAAAGAACAGCCAAGCATTGCCGATGATCCAAAGATTATCAATGCTTTTTACGATGCACCGACGGTCATCACGATGTTTGCACCAAGAAAATTCCTGTTTTCCGTTGATGACTGTGCGGTGGCAGCTGAAAACATGATGCTTATGGCAACTTCTCTTGATATAGGCTCCTGTTACATTGGTCAGGGATGGACAGCTTTTGCAGATCCTTATGGTCAGGAAATATTGCAAAAATGGCAGATCCCAGATGGGTATTACGCAGTCATGCAGCTGCTATTAGGATATCCGAAAAAAGAAGACAGACACCCAACTGCAAAGCCAAGAAAGGAGAAACGTATTCTGCGATTTTAACAGAATCTAAAAATAACGATGATGAAAGAAATAGATATAAACGAATTAAAAATCAATCCTTTCCAACTGTTTGGAAAAGACTGGATGGCATTAACTGCCGGAACGGAAAAAACGGGGGTTAACACGATGACAGTAGCGTGGGGACACCTTGGTTCTGTATGGGAACGTGGAAGCCATCGTAACTGTCTCCCAACAGCAATCTGTTATGTGCGTCCCAGCCGATACACAAAAGAATATATGGATCAGGAAGAATATTTTACATTATCCCACTTTCCAACTGAATATAAAAAAACATTAGGCTACCTTGGAAGTCATTCAGGGAAAAATGAGGATAAGATACAAGCTACCGGTCTGACACCTGTATTTTCAGATGGAACTACATATTTTGAAGAAGCTGATATAGTATTTATCTGCCGAAAGCTGTATCAGGCACCACTTTTGGAAAAAGGATATATGGATAAAGAACTGATTGATTTTAATTATCCTGAGAGAGATTTTCATGAAATGTATGTTGGAGAAATTGTGAAAGTGCTTGTATCAGATAACGGGGAGTAAAAGATGTTCCAAAACATATTTACACAAAAGCAAGATAGAAATTATATGGATAAAATAAAAAAATTTCAGGATACATTGGTGAAAGCAGATGCGGTCGTTATCGGAGCCGGTGCAGGACTTTCGACCTCTGCCGGTTTTACCTACACAGGAGAAAGATTCCATAAATATTTTTCTGATTTTGAAGCAAAATATGGATTTCATGATATGTATACAGGTGGATTTTATCCGTACCATACATTTGAGGAGCATTGGGCATATTGGAGCAGGTATATCTATATCAACCGCTATATGAATGCCCCGAAAAATACCTATGAGAATATCTTAGAGTTGGTAAAGGATAAGGATTACTTTGTCCTGACAACGAATGTGGATCACTGTTTTCAAAAGGCTGGATTTGACCGTAAAAGATTGTTTTACACGCAGGGGGACTATGGTTTGTTTCAATGCAGCGAACCCTGTTGTAAGGAAACGTTTGACAATAGAAAAATCGTAGAAAATATGTTACGGGATCAGGGATTTTTGATAGCATCTGATGATGTACTGACAGTATCTGAGCAGGGGGGAATCAAAATGAATGTATCGCAGAATTTGTTGCCTGTTTGCCCCTACTGTGGAAAACCGCTTACGATGAATCTCCGCTCGGATGATACATTCGTAGAAGATAAAGGATGGAATCATGCTGCTATGTGTTATGAACAATTTTTGCAAAGGCACAAAGGGCTGAAAATAGTATTCCTTGAATTAGGTGTCGGATATAATACACCGGTTATCATAAAATATCCATTTTGGCAAATGACCGCAAAAAATGCAGATGCAACATACATCTGCATCAATAGTGGAGAAGCATATTGCCCGAAAGAGATAGAACAACAGGCAATATGTATCAATGATGATATTGATAAAGTGTTCTACAATCTTAGGGTAGAGTAGCTCCAGATGATACTCTACCCTAAGAGATTTCTATAATTCTAATGAATCTTCTGCATCTACCCACATCTGCAAATTTCCATCAAGATATAACCTTGCATATTCTAATGGTTCGTCAATTGCAAGAGATGTCAAAGCACAATCTGATCCGGGTGTGGTTCTTAAATTCTTTTCTGCTTCCCAGCAATCAATGCGGAGCATATAGCCTGCATTGGTATAAACATCAATACTGTTGCACTGTGGATTGTATTCTGCAAATATTGTTCTCATCGTATCTTATCTCCTTATCGCTCAATCATTAGTTACAAAAATCAGAAGCATTTCAATCAGTTCACCATGTCACTTTTATTTTGTGTTATACTGTTTTATAGATTTTTCTTGCCCTTGTATTTTCCCTTATCAGAGTTTGTAAACACTGATGAGATGATATAACACAAGGGAAACAATAAGGGAAAGCTCACCTGCGACAAATCCAGTGTTTTCAAGGGGATGCAGAGAATTTAATAACAAAATATAACAGTTATTAAATCTCATAAAACAGGTGAAATCTCAATCGGAATTTTTAGGAGAAAACGATGAAGAAATGGACAAAAATATTGTTGATAATAGTTATAGTTATTTTACTTTTGTTTGTGGGGATGTCCTATTTTATAGGGACGCAAGTTTTCATGGGGTCTACTCAATTGGTTACTTGTGAAGATACTTCAAAAGTGAAAGATAGTTTTTGGGAAAGATATAATATGGATTATGATGTTTTCTGCAGTACATATACTATAGAAAAAGTTGAAATCACTTCAACTTTTGATGAACATATGATACCGGCAGATTACATATATGCTCTTGGCGAAGAAGGAGATAAGAATAATCCAACAGTTATTTTAGTGCATGGTCTTGGTGGAAATCGTTATACCAATTATCCTTTAGCAGAAATGTTTTTGCAGAAAGGATATAATGTATTGACTTATGACCAGAGAAGTAGCAACGAAAATACAGCTCAATATACTACATTTGGCTACTGGGAAAAATATGATTTGATTGATTACATTGATTATGTCTATAGCCATGCACCGGAGCAAGTGATAGGAATATGGGGTACATCGTTTGGTGGAGCAACTGCAGGATTAGCAATGGGAGATAAGGATGTTGAAAACAAAGTGGATTTTCTGATTCTAGATTGTCCGGTTAGTGATATGAAATGGATGGTAGAAGAAGAAATGAGAAAGATGGATATTGGATTGCCTATATCTTACATGACATTCTGTGGCAACATTATCAACAAAATGGAATTGGGATTTAGTTATGATGATGCAAATGTATGTGACAAAATTGCAGATATTGAAATTCCGGTTTTGGTAATAAACAGTGAAGCAGATACATTAACCCCACAGTTTATGGGACAAGAAATATATGATTCAATACAAAATGAAGAAATTAAAATGATTTGGACGGTAACTGATAGTGAACATACAGAAATGTGGTTAGATCACAACCAAGAATATCGAGAAAAGGTTCAAGAATTATTGAATTTTACTAAATAATAGAAATAGGGAAAGTAAACTTTCAGTCGTGTAGAGAGATTGAAAGCAACAGAAGATTTGAAGTTTCTTAACATATGTCAATGAACAAAATATGTTTCTGTAATATAGTCACCTTGGAGGTGACGAAATATGAATCATACAAATTTACAGAATGCTGAAAAAGCACTAAAAATCACAACGTTATTAACAATAATAGTAGCAGGGTATGAGGTCTTATGCTCTTGTCAAAATTATCAAACAGGAATGAACTTACTGGATATTGCCAGTTATGCGAATGCAAATCTGAACGTGTATTGCTTAGTTCTGATATTGGCAAATCTTATTCTTCTGCCGAGTGCTATCCTTTTGTATAAACAAAGTGGTATTAGTTTGAAAGAAGAAATATTTGATAAGTCAACTCTAAGCAAAGATATCGTTCTTGGAGTTGTTTTGGCAGGTGCATCTTCTGTAATTAGTTTGTTTTCTCTTATTGTGATGAGAGGGAGAACTGATTTGGCATTTGGCGGATGGGATAGATTGACTGTGAGTGAAATCGTTTTGATGGCTATCTCGCTGGGGATTGTAAGTGGCATTTGTAAGGAAATATTCTTTCGAGGATTTGCAAAGAACTTTTGCGCAGGTGTTTTGGGAGAAACTACGGCACTCTTACTGTTTAATATAATGTTTGGTTTGCTTGACTGGTTCAACATGGGACATTCCTTTGTTGTAGGTTTATTATGGATATGGGGATATAAAAAGAGTAAACATCTTATTGTTCCTATGATTGCACATGGTGGAATGAATTTGATTTCGGTTGTATTTTATATAATTACTTTATAGGAGAATCATGGATAGAGAATATTTAGTTAATCAATTAATGAAAATAGCGAAACAAAATGGTGTGGATATAGATGCAGAAGTTCTTGGAATGATTGTAAATAAGTCCATTTTTCGTGTAGTTGCCAAAGGTGGCATTTTGCAAAATGTGGGTGAAGAAACTAGAACGGCAGCTTTGGTACTAAATGGAATTTGTAGAGCTTATTATGTAGATGGTGATGGTAATGACATTACTCGCGGTTTTTCGATTCCGGGAACTCTTTGTATGGATGAAGGATTGTTTGGTTACAGAGAGAGCATAGTTACTTGGGAAACCTTAGAAGAAACAACTTTGATGTTCTTTGATATTCAGGAAATGAAAAAGCTTATTTATGAAAATAATCAGCTTAAAGATGTTTATATAATGCTTTTGGAAAATGCATTACGCTATAAAATATATAGGGAAAATGGATTTCTTGTAGAGAATGCCACAGAGCGTTATATTCATTTAAAAAAATTGTGTCCTACAATATGTGAAACGGTAAAACAACATTATGTGGCTACATATTTGGGGATTGCACCAGAGTCGCTTAGTAGAATTAAGAAGGCTTTGAAAGAGGAATAAACTAAGATAGTGAAAACACTTGAAACTTTCAGTTTATAGGTCTGTTAGAGTATTGATAAAAGAGATTATTCATGATACAATATCCGAAAAATCGGAAATAGAAAAGCAGAGGAAAGGGTATTGCACCATGAAGATATATGAGAAAATATTTGCAAGACTTGAAGAATTACATATGAGCCAGACGGAACTGTCCAGAAGAACCGGTATTGCGACCAGTACGATCAGTGACTGGCGAAAGAAACAGATTAATCCACAGGCGGATAAACTGGTGTCTATATGTAAGGCGCTGGATATGACGCTTGTGGAATTACTTTGTGACGAAGAATGATCAGTTACCTTGCACTTCTTGATGTCTGCAAGCAAATCAACGATAGTGCCCGGTCCAAGAAACAGTAGCGGAATGTTTCTGTTATTCAGGATATTGATGGGAATAATATTGTGGTGATTAATGATATTCGATTTAAAGGAAAACGTTCCATCGATTGGAAAGAAGTGCGGGCATATTTGAAAAAATATGTTGGCGATTTTTATAAGGTGGCATCTACCGGCGATGTGATATATATTGGGGATGATCTGCCAAGTGAGTATAGCGGATCAAAATATACACATAGTATCAAAGGAACAAATGCGAAAGCGAAAGCAAATGCTGTACAAGGAATTCCTGAAATGATAGAAATAGCAGTAGGAAAACATTTTCGGGAAAATAAGGAGAGCAAGCATTGGAGAAATGCAATGTATGGCTGGTATCGTTATGATTCAAGATTTGCAATTCCGGTATATAGAGATGATGAAGAGGTGGAGAGGTATAACATTTTTCATGCTTCGCTGATTGTAAGATATTCAGAGGATGGGAAACTGTATTTGTATGACGTAATAGACATAAAAAAAGAAACGGGCAACCCGATTGAGCCGTAAGGCTGTACACGACAAAAAACCCATTTCTTTTTATGAATTAGATGATACAATATAGTAGAAGAAATGTCAATCCGAATATTCGAAAATTAAAACGTTAAGATGGTATTTATATATAATAAAAGAAAAAACTCGATTGTTCGTCAGCAGAGTATCTTACGATTGATGAAGGATTATGCGTTCAAATTATGCATATAGGTTCTTTTGATAATGAGCCAGCAACCGTTGCTCTTATGGATGCTTATTTAGAACAAAATGGTTATGTTAATGATATTAACAGAGAAAGATTGCACCATGAGATTTATATGTCTGATGCAAGAAGGGTTACACCGGAGAAATGAAAAACTGTAATTAGACCTCCAATTAAGAAAACGTAGAATTCCATTTTTTGGAACTAAGAAACAGACATTTACGAGGATGCATTACAAGCGAAGTTCCAGAGAATACAATTCAACGTGATGACGGTTGGAAAGCTTTTCGTATTCAAGGCGTTCTGGATTTTTCCTTAATTGGAATACTTGCTCTTCAGACTACAGGATATAAGATTGTCGATTAACAGAGTTCAATTTACACTCTAAAAATGAGGAAGAGAAGAAAATTTATTGTTGAAGCCAATTTATTTTATCCCGTTTCTAATATGATTTAATCATGTTACCCGTTGATAAATCGGAATTTCACTCTACGGAGCGTAGAAACCGCATAAATTCACCATATTCTACGTCGCATGGGTGTGATTGATAATTAAATCATAGGATAATCAAATCAGAAAGGAGGAAAACGGATGGATCAAATCAAGATTGGTAAATTTATCGCTGATGAAAGAAAACGAAAAGGATATACGCAAAAACAACTTTCAGAAAAATTAGAAATCAGTGACAAAACAATTTCAAAATGGGAGAGAGGAAATGGTTTTCCGGAAGTATCATTACTGTTGCCATTATGTAATGAACTAGAGATAACGGTTAATGAACTACTATCTGGTGAAAGAGTATCTGAAGAAGATTATTTGAAGAAAGCGGAGGAAAATATGGTGAATTTAGTCAGAGAAGCTCAGGAAAGTAAAAAGAAAATTGTCCTATCAGCAATGGTGGCAGGACTTACAATTATAGCGGCAGTTCCATTATTTATATTGTCGGGAATGCTGGAGATGGAGAACTGGATTAGAGTTCTTCTTATAGGAATAGGGCTTGTTGTGATAGTTGGAGGGGTTGCAATTGCCTGTATCCTTGATAGAGAAGCAGGAGCCTTTGAGTGTCCCGAATGTCATAATAGATTTGTTCCGGATATGAAGGCATATATTATGGGACCTCATACAATTACAAAGCGAAAACTAGTATGTCCGCATTGTGGTGCACATAAATATTGTAAGAAGGTTCTTACAAAGTAAAACTGAAATTTTATCTATGCAAAGAGTCCGATAACTTCTGGTTTGTCTTTTGTTAGGAGGTATTTATTTTGAAAAATACAATCAAGAAAATATTATTGGCAATATTAGGACTTCTGCAAGGAACGCTTGGTAGTTAATGGGATGGGCATTTGCATTTCCCGAAACCGCATACGGCGCAAAAGATTATGAAGAATTATTGGATTTTGAAAAGGGTTATCTGAAATGGTACATTAAATGAAAAAAGAGGGCACAATATCCTTAAAATGTCATAATTGGAGGCTGAAATGGAAATTAGAAGAGATATATACCTCAAAAAGTTAATAAATAGAATGCATAACGGAATGATTAAAGTAATTACAGGGATAAGACGGTCAGGAAAGTCATATTTATTATTTACAATATTTAAGGATTACCTTTTGTCTGAAGGTGTAGATGAGGATCATATTATTTCAATAGAATTAGATCGTTTAGAAAATAAAAAATATAGGAACCCCTATGTGATTTTAGAGGAAATTAGATCTCAGTTAGTAGACAGTAAAGATTATTATATTTTTCTTGATGAAGTTCAGTTATTAGATCAATTTGAAGATGTATTGAATTCGCTTCTTCATATAAAAAATGTTGATGTATATGTAACAGGCAGTAATTCAAAATTCCTGTCTAAAGATATTATTACTGAATTTAGAGGTAGAGGTGACGAAGTGCATGTGTATCCGGTAAGTTTTCGGGAATACATGACAGTTTTTAATGGTGATAAATATGAAGGTTGGAGTTCTTATGTGAGATTTGGAGGACTACCATTAACAGTTACAATGAATTCGGATGAACAAAGAGTGGAATATTTGACCAGATTGTTTGAAGAGACTTATATAAAAGACATTATTGAACGTAATCATATTGAAAAAAAACAAGAACTGAATGATTTAATTAACGTTTTAGCATCGGGAATAGGTTCGCTTACTAATCCATCAAAAATTGTGGCTACATTTAACAGTGTTATTCAGTCAGATATAAGCCTAAACACTGTACGTAGTTATATTGAATATTTAGAGGATGCGTTTATTATATCAGAGGCAAACCGATATGATGTGAAAGGAAGAAAATATATAGGAACTCCCTTAAAATATTATTTCGAAGATGTTGGTCTTAGAAATGCAAGGCTCGGATTCAGACAGGTTGAAGAGACTCATCTTATGGAGAATATTATTTATAATGAATTTAGAGTTAGAGGTTTTTCTGTTGATGTAGGTGTCGTAATGAAAAGAAAAAGGACGAAAGCTGGAGTTCAGGAAAAGAAGCAATTGAAAATTGATTTTATAGCAAACCAAGGAAGCAGACGTTATTATATTCAGTCTGCGTTTAGTATTCCTGATGAGGAGAAAAGGGAACAGGAAAAGGCATCGCTCATAAACGTTGGAGATTCTTTTAAAAAGATAATCATCGTAAAAGATGTAGTAAAACCTTGGCATGATGATGATGGCATATTAACTATTAGCCTATATGATTTCTTGTTAGATGAGAAAAGCTTGGAGTTATAACAAGCAATTTGGTAGAAAATATGTATTATAATACTTGTAAATTTCTATAGTTGAATAAATGGAAATTTGTTGAATTAGTAAATCTCAAGTTTTGGAGGTATAAAGAATGATAAATCTAGTAGCACTTCCGTGTTTATGTGTAGATGTTTTTGATGGAACTGATGAACTATATGCTGGGGGTGAAGCCCTTAATTTTGCAGCCCATGCATCAAAATTTAAGGAGTTCAATGTTTCGATATTGGGTGCGGTTGGACAGGATTCTTACGCAAAATTTATTATGGATTCTATTTCTGATAAGAGAATAGATATAAGCCATGTAAGAGTAGAAAAGGATAAAGTAACTGCGAATAATCGTACATATCTTACAGCTGGCGGTGACAGATATTACAAAGATGATTCGTGGACGGGTGATATTGTTGATAAAATGATATTGGACCATGATGAATTGGAGTTTATCAAAAAATCAGATGTTGTATTTGTACATTTTTGGGCAGGCTGTTTTGGACAAATTATAGATTTAAAAAAGAATAATAACTTCAGATTGGCAGTGGATTTTGTAGAATATCGTAATTTTAAAGAGATGGAAAAATATGCACCATATATAGATTATTTCATGATTAGTGGAGAGAAATCAATTCTCCCAATATTTGAGGCGTTTTCAAAGAAGTATAAAGGACTATTTAATGTGTCTTTAGCTGATAAAGGAAGTGTTACATATCATAATGGTGAAAAGTATTTTGTTCAAGCTAATGAAGTTAAAGAAGTAATTGATACTACAGGTTGTGGAGATAGCTACCATGCAGGATTTGTATGTTCACATTTGATAAATGGGAATATTTATGAGGCTATGAGAGTTGGGACAGAATTAGCAACAGAGACTCTGTCTCATTATGGTGGATTTTAA
>Ga0129310_1002622_pt1 | contig 13045 bp, 9 predicted proteins | sample Go1ome_2_FD_94433 | JGI IMG/M metagenome (GOLD analysis project Ga0129310, IMG submission 94433) | Western lowland gorrila individual fecal microbial communities from Wisconsin, USA - Go1022A metagenome | ecosystem: Host-associated > Mammals > Digestive system > Large intestine > Fecal | place...
AGTCGACCTTCCTTAACCTGATCGGCGGCCTGGAGGACGCCGACGGTGGCTCCATTATGGTGGACGGCTGCGACCTGACGACGCTCAAGCCCGCCGACCTGGGCGAGTATCGCCGCCGCGAGCTGGGCTTTGTTTTCCAGTTCTACAACTTGGTGCCCGACCTCACCATTAAGGAAAACATCGAGGTCACGGCGCACCTGTCCAAAAACCCGCTCAACGTCGACGACCTGCTGCGCTCGCTGGGCCTCTACGAGCACCGCAACAAGTTCCCGCGCCAGGTCTCGGGCGGCCAGCAGCAGCGCTGCGCCATCGGCCGCGCGCTCGTCAAAAACCCGGGCTTGCTGCTGTGCGACGAGCCCACGGGCGCGCTCGACTACAAGACATCCAAGGAGATCCTGCAGCTCATGGAGGACGTCAACCGCACCTACGGCTGCACCATCATCATCGTCACCCACAACGCCGCCATCGCCCGCATGGCCAACCGCGTGCTGCGCCTGCGCGACGGGCACATCGTGGAGGACGAGCTCAACCCGGAGCCCGTCGCGGCCGCCGAGCTCGATTGGTAGGCGGCGCCATGTCACCTCTTGCAAAACGACTCCCGCGCGAGCTGCGCCGCAATATCGGCAAGTACCTGGGCATCTTTCTGCTTATGTGCGGAAGCATCGCCCTTACGTCGGGCTTTTTGCTCGCGGCGCACTCCATCGGCTGCCTCATCGATGACATGCGCGACGAGTACACGATCGAGGACGGCCGCGTAACCACTTCCTTTGAGGCCACCGACGACCAGCTCAAAGCCGCCGAGGATGCGGCCGAGGATGTCGGCGGCGTCACGCTCTACAAGAACTACTCCATCGACGCCATCATCAAAAAGGCGTCCGGCGACGACGGCACCAAGCGCACGCTGCGCACCTACGCGCAACGTACCAAGGTCGACATCGCGTCCTACTGCGAAGGCAAACAGCCCCGTGCGGACGACGAAGTGGCCATCGACCGTGTCTTTGCCACCAACAACGATCTTGCCGTGGGCGATAAGGTCGAGCTCGAGGGCCGCACCTACACCATCTGCGGCATCATGACGCAGCCCGATAGCCAGGCACTCTTCCTCAACAACTCGGACTTTACGGTGAACACCATCACCTATGGCGTGGCCGAGGTCACCGACGCCGGCTTTGTCGCGCTCGAGGACGTTGGCGGTGCGCCCGCCTACACCTACTCCTTCACCTTTACCGACCGCGACCTCTCCACCGCGGACCGTATCGATGCCGAGCAGGATATGGTCGAGGCGCTGACGGATGCCGATGCGCGCGTGGACGACCTGACCGATGCCGATTCCAACCAGGGCATTGGCTATGCGCGCGACGATGTGGACGGCGACTCTATGATGTGGACGACGCTGCTCGACATCATCATCGTGATCATGGCGTTTGTCTTTGTGGTGCTCACCGACGCCACCATCGAGGAGGAGAGCGCCATCATCGGCACGCTGCTCGCCAGCGGCTATCGCCGTCGCGAGATCGTACTGCACTACCTCGCGCTTCCCGCCATCGTGGGCGTGCTCGCGGCGCTTTTGGGCACCGCGCTCGGCGTTACGTTCTTTACCGAGCCCATGCGCGGCCTCTATTACGGCTCGTACAGCCTGCCGCCCTTCCAGGTGTACTGGAGCTGGGAAATCTTTGTAAAGTGCGCCGTGGTTCCCGCCTCCGCGCTCATCCTCATTACGCTGGTGGGCCTGCTCCGCAAGATGGGGAAGACCCCGCTGCAGTTCCTCCGTCACGAGGCGGGCGGCAAGTCGGGCACCAAGCGCGGTTTTCAGCTGCCGGAGCGTATGGGTTTCGTCTCGCGCTTCCGCCTGCGCATCTTCCTGCGCAACTTGGGCAATTTCGCCACGCTCTTTGTGGGCATCGCGTTTGCGTCGCTGCTGCTGCTCTTTGGCCTGGCGATCCTGCCCACGATGACCCACTACGCGGACAACCTGGAGACAAGTCTTGTCGCCGAGCACCAGTACACGCTCAAGGCGCCGTTGGAGCTTGAAGGCACCGCCGAGGAACGCGGGCAGTGGTCGGCGCTCGAACGCTTGCAGTCGGTGGACGGCACACTGCTTAGTGCTGCCGAGGATGCGGATGACGAACTTGACGACGCGGTCGATGCCGCGCGGGCGGCCGCCAATGCTGCGACCAGCTCTCCGTCTGCCGAGAGCCTGACCGCAGCGCAAGACACGCTCGCAACGGTTCAGGACAAGAAGGATGCCCTCTATGCGCGCCTCGACGATCTTGCCGATGCGCTTGGCTGCGATCGCGACAAGACCATCAATCTGATCGAAAAGGCCTCGAAGATCGATGCTGACAACGATGACATTCACCCCGTCAATACGACCGACAACGGTGCGGCGAAGATTGCACAGGCCGAGAAATACGCTGTTTACCAGCTGCAATACGACCGCGGCGACGGAAATGGGCAGGAGACAATCTCCGTCTACGGCGTCTCGTCCGATTCGCGCTACTGGAAAGGGCTGGACGTCGGCGACGGGCGTGTCGTCTTTGGCGGCGGCCTGCTCGACAAGTTTGGCTGGAGCGAGGGGCAGAAGGTCACGCTCCGCGACAAGTACGAGGGCAAGAACTATTCGCTGGAGTACGCGGGCAAGGACGCCACCTGGGGCTCCAAGTCGGACATGAATATCTATATGGGCATCGACGACTTTAACGAGTTGTTCGGCAACGACGCCGCCTACTTTAACGGCTACGTGAGCGACGAGAAGCTCAACCTCGACGCGCGTTACTTTGCCGGCGACACCACGCCCGACGACATGCGCGCCGTGGGCGACCAGTTTATCGGCATGATGAGCGACATGATCGGCATGATGGTCGGGCTCGCGGTGTTCATCTTCCTGCTGTTTATGTACCTGCTGACCAAGGCCGTCATCGACCACAGCGCCCGCTCGATCAGCTACATGAAGGTCTTTGGCTATCGCGATGGCGAGATCTCGCATCTGTACATCCGCTCGATCACGCTGTGCGTGGCGGCGTCGCTCGTGCTGAGCCTGCCCGTGATCATCGGCTCGCTTACGGCTATCTTCCGCTCTATGCTGCTCGCCTACAACGGCAATATCGAGATCTACGTGCCTGCTTGGTCCATGGCGGCATGTGTCGGCATTGGTTTTGCGACCTACCTGGTCGTAGCGCTGCTGCACACGCGCTCCATCAAGCGCGTCCCCCTGGCCGAAGCCCTCAAGGTGCAGGAATAAACCCACGTATGCGGGGCGCTCTCTTAAAGGGGCGCCCTGTTTTGGTACTCATCAATCTGATGACAAGGAGGAGCCATGGCCAGATCGGCAGATGACTATAAGCAGCTTTCCATTAAGGAGTTCACCGAGGCCGCGCGGATCTACGAGTCCGACCATGCCGGTATTTACGAGATGTGCAAGGACGACTACCCGCAGATGCTTGCGGAGCTGGAGTTGGAGCCGTTTGAGGACGTGCTCGATGTTGGTTGCGGAACGGGTGCGGTGCTGGAGCTGCTGCACGAGCGATATCCGCATAAACAGCTGACGGGACTCGACCTTACCCCCAAGATGGTCGAGGTCGCTCGTGCCAAGCAGCTCGACAACATCAACTTTATCGTCGGCGATGCCGAGAACCTGCCGTTTGAGTCTCAGGGCTTCGATGCCGTGCTCTGCTCCAACAGCTTTCACCATTATCCGCACCCGGACAGGTTTTTCGCGGAGGCGGCGCGCGTCTTGCGCCCCGGCGGGCGTTTGATTCTTCGCGACTACACATCGAACGATGTCGTAGTGTGGCTCATGAACAACCTTGAGCTGCCGCTGGCCCACCTCTTTGGTCACGGTGACGTGCGGATCTGCAAGATGTCCGAGTTTCGTGACCTTGCCGAGACAGCTGGCCTAAAGCTGCTGAAGCTCGAGGCCCAGAAGGGATTTCGCGCACACTTGGTGGCGAGAAAGCGGTAGGGGTGCGGTTGCTCTGGGCACCTCTGGCGGCTAGTCGTTTAGGAACGTCCCCAACGACTAAGGACTGTCCCCAACTGCCGGCAGGAAAGGAACGTCCCTAACTGCCGGGTGGCCCGCTTCCGCGCTTGACTTTGACCCTACTCCAATGGGTACCATCTCCTATGTCTGTAACGCCATATAGACCGAGGGGATAGATCTATGACCGCAACTGCACCCGCCAAGGTGTACTTCACCAACCTGCGCACGCATGCTCGCGAGAGCCAGCTCGACAAACTCAAGCGCCTCATCCGCCGCGCCGGCATTGAGCAGATCGACTTTGAGAACAAGTTCGTCGCTATCAAGATTCACTTTGGCGAGCTGGGCAACTTGAGCTTTTTGCGCCCCAACTATGCTCGCGCCGTCGCGGACGTCGTGAAAGAGCTGGGCGGCAAGCCCTTCCTCACCGACTGCAACACGCTCTACGTCGGTAGCCGCAAAAACGCGCTCGAGCACATTGACACCGCTTACCAGAACGGCTTTACCCCGTATGCCACAGGCTGCCAGATCATCATCGCCGACGGCCTCAAGGGCACCGACGAGGCGCTCGTTCCGGTCGAGGGCGGCGAGTACGTGCACGAGGCCAAGATCGGCCAGGCGCTCATGGACGCCGACATCGTGATCAGCCTCACCCACTTTAAGGGCCATGAGCAGGCAGGATTTGGCGGCGCCATGAAGAATCTGGGTATGGGCGGCGGCAGCCGCGCCGGCAAGATGGAGCAGCATGCCGCCGGCAAGCCGAGCGTCGATACCACCAACTGCGTGGGCTGCCGTGCCTGCGAGCGTATCTGCGCGCACAACGCCGTCTTGTTTGGCGACACGCGTGAGCGCGAGCTTGCCAACGGTAGCACCCGCACGGTTCACGTTGCCGCCATCGATCACGATCGCTGCGTGGGCTGCGGACGCTGCATTGCGGCGTGCAACCAAGACTGCATCAAGCCTGACTATGACGCCGCGGCCGACGTGCTCAACTACAAGATCGCCGAGTACACCAAGGCCATCGTCGACGGCCGCCCGAGCTTCCACATCTCGCTGGCCATGGACATTAGCCCCAACTGCGATTGCCATCCCGAGAACGACACGCCCATCGTCAACGACATCGGCATGTTCGCGAGCTTCGACCCGGTTGCCATCGACCAGGCTTGCGCCGATGCCGTCATGGCATCCGAGCCGCTGCCCAATACCGAGCTCACCGACAGCGCCGCCAAGATGGAGCACAACCACGAGCACCTGGAGGGCGAGCAGGCACACGACCCCTTCTGCATCACGCATCCCGACACCGACTGGCGCGCGTGCATCGCGCACGCCGAGAAGATTGGCCTGGGCACGAGCGAGTACGAGCTCATCGAGGTCAAGTAGCGCCAGGCTATTGGACAAGTCGCGCACTTTTGTTGCGTAACGTAAGCTAAAACCGCCCGTGAGCGCAGCGCTCACGGGCGGTTTTTCGGAAGTGCGGGGAAAAATCGAATACCGCCGACCACAAGCCCATTTTTGACAACAAAACCCCTGATAAATTGTTGGTAAAACCGCGGTCTGGTCGAGCTTCCCGAGATTTTCCCCGCACTTCCGAAATCATGGGGTTATGAAGGGTCGCAGACGCCGCTTTTTGCCTAAAAGTTAGCGTCGAGGAAGTCGTTGACCGTGTTCCAGTAGAGCTCGGGGTCGACCTGCGCACTCTTGGCGTGGGCGGCGCCGTGGATGGTGAGCTTTTGCTTGACCTTGCTGGCGCACGCGTCATAGTTTTGGTCGAGCATGCTGTACGGCACAAAGGTATCCTGGTCGCCGTGGATAAAGAGCATGGGAACCGTTGCACGCTTGAGCTGCTCCACGCTGCTCGCCTTATGAAAGTCGTATCCAGCGCGCACGTTGCACACCAGGTTGGCTACATCGAGCAAGGGAAAACTAGGCAGGCCGAACACGTCTTTAAGCTGCAGGGAAAACTCGTCCCAAACGCTCGTATAGCCGCAGTCCTCGATAATGCACTTCACGTTTGCCGGCAGAGATTCTCCCGCCACGTTCATGGCGGTTGCCGCACCCATCGATTCGCCAAAGACCAGGATGCGCGCTTCGGGATCTGCCGCAACAATCCGCTCGATCCACGCGACGACATCGAGTCGCTCGGGCCAGCCCATGCCGATATAGTCACCGCCAGAGCGCTCGTGGGCGCGGGCGGCGGGCGCGAGCACGTTCATGCCGCGGCCGTGGAATCGCTTGACGTATCGGGCCATACCGATGGGCTCGTTCGTATATCCGTGCAGGCAGACGGCGTAATCATGGGTGCTCTCCGGTGCGGCAAAATACCAAGCGGCAAGCTCGGTTCCGTCAGCCGCAGTGAGACTGCTGCTCTCGCGGTTCTCTTTAAACCATGCCCGCGCCTCAGTCTCCTCGGCGTCCCTCTGCTCGCCTTTTCCGGCGTTCTTGCCGTCCTGCATCATCTTCATGGTGTAGGGCGCTTGGGGGTTTAGGGCAAAGTCGAACAAGAAGTTGCCGGCAAACCCCAATAGGGCGACAACGAGCATCGCGGCAACGATCATGCCGATCTTGAGCCCTCGGTGTGGGCGTGTATTTTGAGCCATAATCGCTCTCCTATAAGATGTTTATATGTCAACATTTAATGCAAGCGCATTATGGATGTCCGCCGTTGATGCGTCAACAAGCAAAGAATGGGTAAACAAAGGGTCACGTATAGTGCAAATTTCGCACGTACCCAGACGCTTTGATATAGTATTGAGAACTATTTATGTTGGAGGATGTAACCGGCATGTCCGATTCGAGCGACAGTTCCAAGCCGCGACCTAAGGCCGCGGCCGTTCCGCAGTACACGGTGGGCGAGGAGATCATGAACTCCGTCACCCATGGTGTCGGCTGCCTGCTGGGTATCGCAGGCCTCGTACTTTTGATCGTATTCGCTGCCCTGCGCGGCGGCGGGCCGGCACACATGGCCGCGGCGATCGTCTACGGCGTCAGCATCATCCTCGAATACCTGGCCTCCACGCTCTATCACGCGATTCAGCCCGAGCGCGCCAAGCGCGTATTCCGCATCATCGACCACAGCTGCATCTACCTGCTCATTGCGGGCAGCTATACCCCGTTTTGCCTTATTACGCTCGCAGACGACGGCGGCCCTGTGCTGTTCTTTGCCGTATGGGCCATCGCCATTATCGGCATCGCCCTCGAGTGCTTTATGCGTGAGCGCCAGTCGCACTGGGTAAGCGGCTTGGTCTACCTGCTCATGGGCTGGCTCGTTGTCTTTAAGCTTCCCGCGCTCGTGGCGCTGCTGAACCCCGTCGCGTTGGCGCTGCTCGCCGTCGGCGGCGTGTGCTACACCGTGGGCGTGCCGTTCTACATCGCCAAAAACGTGCGCTACCTGCACAGCGTGTTTCACCTGTGGGTGCTCGCCGGCAGCATCTTCCAGTTCATGGCGGTGATCCTCTTCGTAATCTAACGACCGAGCCTGCGCGCGGATCCGCCCAGGTGGCCGCCGGGCGCAACCGCCTTATCCGCCGCCTACGTCTCCTGTCAACGTCCCGAATCTTGGAGGTTCGAGAAACTCCCGATGGACATAACCATCTCCCTTATCACCACCCTCGTTTTGACCCTCATCAACGGCTACTTCTCTATGTCCGAGATGGCGCTCACCACGGCTAAGCGCGCCGTGCTGGAGCACGAGGCCGAGGAGGGCGACAAGCGCGCCGAGCACGCCATTAAGCTCGCCGCCGACTCCGACCAGTTGCTGGCCACCATCCAGGTCGCCATCACGCTCGTGGGTTTCGCCTCGTCCGCCGTTGCCTCGACGAGCTTGTCCGACCCGCTCGCCACGTGGCTCATGAGCTTTGGCATCGCGCCGCTTTCCGCCATCGCGCGCGGTCTGGCACCGGTCATCATCACCGTCGCGGTTGCCTTCGTGTCCATCGTGATCGGCGAGCTCGTGCCCAAGCGCATCGGCCTGGCCAACGCCGAGGGCGTGTCCAAGCAGGTCGTGGGGCCGCTCTCCGTGTTCCAAAAGATCGCCCGTCCGCTCGTGTGGCTGACCGGCGCCTGCTCCGACGGTCTGGCCCGTATCCTGCGCATCAAGAGTGCCGACGACCGCCAGAACGTCTCGGAAGAAGAGATCAAGTACATGGTCTCGGAGCAGGACGACCTGCTCGACGAGGAAAAGCGCATGATCCACGAGATCTTCGACCTGGGCGACACTGTGGCCCGCGAGGTCATGGTGCCGCGCGTGGACACCACCATGTGCGAGGACGACGAGACGGTCGCCGACGTGCTGTCCACCATGCGCCAGACCGGCTTTAGCCGCATCCCCGTCTACCACGAGGATCCCGACAACGTGGCGGGCATCGCGCATATCAAGGACCTGATCCAGCCCGCGCTCGACGGCAAGGGCGACCAGCCCATTGCCGACTTTTTGCGCGACGCCGCCTTTGTGCCCGACACCAAGGACATTCTGCCGCTGCTGTCCGAGATGCAGACCTCGCACGACCAGATCGTGGTGGTCGTGGACGAGTACGGCGGCACGGCCGGCATCATCACCATCGAGGACATCGTCGAGGAGATCGTCGGCGAGATTGAGGACGAGTTCGACCCCGATAACAAGTACCTCACGCGCCTCTCGCGTCGCGAGTGGCTCGTCGATGGGCGTTTTTCGTGCGATGATGCGATTGAGCTTGGTTGGCCGCTCGAGGAAAGCGATGATTATGAGACCATCGCCGGCTGGATTTTGGAGCTTTGCGACTCGGTGCCCGACATCGGAGAGGTGTTTGAGGTCGCGGGGTACAAGTTCAAGGTACAGTCGATGCGTGGCCAGCGCATCTCGCTCATTCGCGTGATCGCTCCGGCCGAAACCGATAAGAAGGATTCCGAGTCCACGGCGGACGAGCCGGCGGCGTCGGGTGCGGATGCTGCGATTCCGCACGACGGCGACGAGTAGGACAAGGGCGAGTAGGAGAGAGTTATGGCAGGCCTGTTCAACATCCTGAAGGTCACCGTCAGCGAGGATAAGATCTGCGCGCATGTGCTGGTGAACCCCGGCATGCCGCTTATGACCTCGGAGGATATCGAGGCCACGGCGCGCGTGTACTACCTGGTGCCGGCGATTGCCAAGCATCTGTGCCTGGGCGATTCGGGCCGCGAGTTCCAGGACTGCATGGGCCAGACCGAGCTCTGCCACCTGCTGGAGCACGTGACGGTCGAGCTCATGAACGAGACCGGCCTTGCCGGCAGCATCTCGTGCGGCCGCACGCGCGTGAGCGAGCACGACGAGCGCGTCTTTGAGGTTGAGCTTTCGTGCCCCGACGACGCGCTGGCCATCGGTGCGCTGTCGTCGGCGACCTTTATGATGGATTGGGCCTATCTGCACGCCGACCAGCCGGCCCCCGATGTGGAGGGCACGGTCGCGGGCCTGCGCAACTTGGTGCTGGGCATGCGTGCCGAGGCCGAGGGCAAAGATCCGCACGAGGCCGTTGCCGCTGCCAATGGCGAGGACGTTGCCGAGGATGCGGCTGAGGGCGAGGGCGCTGCCGAGGGCGATGCACCGGTCGAGGCCGAGCCCGTCGCCGATGCTGCCGACGAGCCCGAGCCCTCTGAGGTCCAGGGCGTTCCCAGCTTTGATGACGAGCCTCGCATGGTGATCGATACCGAAGGCGCGACCGCCGAGAACCACGAGGCCCCCGCTGCCGTTTTTGGCGGTGCGGCAACGGTTCCGGCTGGCTCGGCGCACGAGGGCAGCCTGCCGCTCGTCGATGGCGCGGGCGAGGACCCGGCCGCAACGGTGGCCATGCCGGCCATGCCCCAGGAGTAGGCTTACGCGTTTATCGCATCATGTACCTGCGCTTTAACCGTACGCGGATGAGCGGCGCGGCAAAGGATGCGCTGCGGGTATAATGGACAACATTCAAACGGTGGGCATCGAGGTGCCTGCAGGAGAGGAATGATCATGGGAAAGACTTTCAGCTTTGTCTCCGGTGCACTCTTTGGTGCTGCTGCCGGCGCTATCATCGGCGTTGCCCTGGCCCCGCGCTCGGGTGCCGAGACCCGCGCCATGGCTGCCGATATTGCCAACGATGCTTGGGATAACATGCGCGACACCTATGAGCACGGTGCCGAGGAGGCCCGCGCCGCGGTCAGCGACTTCGGCCCGATGGTCGACGCCAAGACCGACGACCTGCGCGCCAAGGTCGACCTTGCCCGCGAGCGCATGGACCAGCTGCGCGAGCAGCTCAACGACGCCATCTCGGGTGGCAACGTGACGCCCGCCGCTGACGTCGTGGTCGAGAACGCCGTCGAGGCCGACACCGAGGCTGCGGAGCCTTCGACCGAGGCATAATGCGCACCGGTGATTTTGTCGGCATCAAGGTTTATCGCAAACCCGCCGAGGACAAGCGTACTAAAAAGGACGGCACGCCGCGTAGCCCTAAAAAGCTCGGCAAGGTTCACTTTCCGGTCTTTTCGCCGGGCGGCACGCGCGTGGTGGGCTTTATGGTTCGCCAGTCAGATATCGCGGGCATGATCGAGCGTCCCGATCGCTTTGTGGCGCTCGACGCTGTCGGCGTCTACGAGGGCGCCGTCGCGGTCGATGATGTCAAGGGTACCTACGATGCCGCCGCGGCCAAGCGCCTCGATATCAACCTGGACGATTGCATCATCTGGGTCGGTATGGACGTGCGCACGGAATCGGGCGATGTCGTGGGCTATTGCTCGGATGTCGAATTCAAACCGCGCTCGGGTATCGTGCAGATGTTCTATGTGACCGCCAGTGCCGCATCGACCATGCTCGTGGGCGACACGCAAGTTCCGCCGACGATGCTGCGTGGCTACGCGGACGGCGCGATGATTGTTTCGGACGAGGTCAAATCGCTCGGGTATTCGGGCGGTGCGGCCGCCAAGGCTGCCGAAGCGAGTGTCGTTGTGGGCGACAAGGTCAAGAAGGGCGCCAAGGTGCTCGACGACAAGGGCTCGGCTGCCGTGGACAAGGGCAGTCGCGCGCTGGGCAAGCAACTCGGCAAGACGCGCGGCATGTTCAAGGCCTTTAAGGACGAATATCAAAAGGCGAGCGGGGGCTCGTCGAAAGCTAACAAATAGCGACATACCAAACGATGGGAGGCGAGCCGGAGACATGTCACTCCGGCTCGCTGTGTTTATGGGGGAGGGCACATGCGCCAAAACGGATCTAACTTAAGCGGGCACTCGAGTGCGCGCCCGACGGCGCGTCGCGACCTGGGGCAGCTGCCCAGCGGCCAGCGCCGTCGCCGTCGTAAGCCCGGCGCGGTGTACCTCAACCATAGCCGCGGGTTTAGCGATCGCAGCGCCCGCATCGGCAACGGGCGCTCGCCCCGCCGCCCGTCCCGCCTGCCCTATGCGCTCATCGCCGTGGGCTGCGCGTTCGTCCTGTTTATCGCCGCCGTCGTGGGCTACGTCAACCGTAGCGTAGACATCGTGCTTAACGGAGAGCAGACCGCGGTGCGCGTGGGGTCCACGCTGCAGAATCTCATCGACGACCAGAGCCTGACCGAAACGTACGATGCCGGCGATTTGCTGGCGGTCGACGATAGCGTGCTCAAGCGTCATGGAGGCGAAAAACTGTCGGTGAAGGTCGACGGTAAGCGCGTGAAGCAGGCCAAGTGGGATAGCCGTGAGCTTACGGGTGGCGAGAAGGTCACCGTTAAGGATGGCCGCAACGTCTACGAGAAGCACGAGGTGCAGGCCACGACCATCGAGCCCAAGCTGAAGGTCGAAGGCACGGGCGCCATCGAGTATGTGCAGACGTGGGGCGTCCAGGGACGCTCCGAGGTGTGGATCGGCGAGCAGTCGGGCAAGACGCAGGACCGCGGCGAGGTCGTGCCCGCCACCGATTGCGTCGTTGCCTGCGCCAGCGTGGCTCCCAAGGGCAACGAGAAGGTCGTCGCCCTGACGTTTGACGAGGGGCCGAGCGGCGCCACCAAGCAGATCCTGCAGGTGCTCAAGGAAAAGGGCGTCACCGCGACGTTCTTCCTTTCGGGCGATGCCGCGGAGGCCTCGCCTGCCACGGCCAAGGCAATCGTCGATGCCGGCTGCGAGGTCGGCTCCAATAGCTATAGCGATGATTCGCTGAAGGGCGAGGACCGCGAGACGGTACGCAAGCAGATTTCGAAGGGCACCGATGCGATCAAGTCGGCGACCGGCGTCAAGACGATGCTGTTGCGTGCCCCTTACGCCGCTTTTGACGAGCAAAACTGGATTGACTCGATGGACCTGGTGTCCGCCGTGGTCTCTTGGAATATCGACTCGGGCGACTGGCTGCTCAACGGCGCCGACGAGCAGGTCTCGACCGTGCTCGATTCGGTGACGCCGGGCAACATCGTGCTACTTACGGATAGCGACGAGTGCGCCGAGCAGACGCTCGAGGCGCTGCCGCAGATCATCGATGGCCTTATTGCCGACGGCTACAAGATTGTGACGCTCAGCGACCTGGTCAAGACAGACATGTCGCTCAGCAAGAAGCTTACCTCGCTGACCAAGGTCTCTATGCCCAAAAACGCTGTGTTCCCCCAGCTCGCCGAGGACGACGAAACCACAGAGTAGTCATTGGGGACGTTCTTAAACGACTAGTCGTTTGGGACAGTCTTGCGACAAACCCGGCACCTGGGGACGTTCCTTTTGTGCCGGCACTTGGGGACGTTCCTTTTCGGCCGGCACAAAAGGAACGTCCCCAAGTGCCGGGTTTCGGTGGGCAAAGAGTGTCCCCCGCGGCTAGTCGTTTAGGAACGTCCCCAACGACTATGTCACGGATACGTCAGCGTTTGGTATGCCTGCAATGTGCAGCGCATAAATTCGGCGCCGCAGCGCGATGCTGATGCTATAGTTACTGCGGTTAATGAGGGTCAAGAGAAAGGTTACAGGTGAAATCCAAACCTCGACCATACAGTCGATGACCCCATGCAGGTGCTTTTGCGCATGCACGGGGTGTAAGCGTCGAGCGGCGTGCCGCCCGCGCATGCGTATACATATCCAATTGTCCACGGATGGCGTGCCCGTTTTGCCGCGGTCCGCAGGAATAATGATGGGGAGCAC
>Ga0129310_1002624_pt1 | contig 13040 bp, 10 predicted proteins | sample Go1ome_2_FD_94433 | JGI IMG/M metagenome (GOLD analysis project Ga0129310, IMG submission 94433) | Western lowland gorrila individual fecal microbial communities from Wisconsin, USA - Go1022A metagenome | ecosystem: Host-associated > Mammals > Digestive system > Large intestine > Fecal | place...
CATCCTGCTTGAAAAATTCTGCATCGGCAGCTTTCTCAAAAAGCACGCGCTGCTCTCGCACCTCTACCTTCTTTTTGTCATTCCGCCCACGTGGGTCATCTTCCGCATCACGAAGCTCTCCGATGTCGGCGCGTATTTTTCCCGCCTGTTCCCGTTTTTCGGCACGCACAGCGCCGTGTCCGCGCAGGATGCACTCAAGCTGCTCTCTTCTTACTGGTGGCTGCTGCTCCTCGGTATTCTCTTCTGTCTGCCGCAGCCCCGCCGCTTTTTTGAAAAGCACCGCGGCACGCTGCTCATCGATCTGCCGCTCTTTGTCCTCTTCTGGGTGTGCGTGTACTTCATCGCCACGTCGGCGGGCAATGCCTTCCTCTATTCTCGTTTTTAAGGAGATCGTTCATGTCCTCCCGAATCCCTTCTCTTCTGCTGCCGCTGTGCCTGTTGAGCGCGGTCGCGCTCAATGTCTACCCGCTGCTTGACCCCACGGGCGTGTACGGCGGCTATCTATCAAAGCTCGACAAGAAAACGCCGCCCGTCGCGGCGGTGGCGCTCGCAGCTGCCGACGGGGTATATCCGTGGAGCGAGCCGAAAGCGCCCGAGCCGCCCCCCGCACCTGAGCCGCCCCCCGCACCTGAGCCGCTGCCAGAACCCGAACCGGAGCCGGAACCCGAAGAGCCTGCCTCCCCCTTCACCACCGTGGATGCAAGCTACTTTGACGACGCGCTTTTCATCGGCGACTCGCACACCGACGGCTTCAAGGACTACGCGGGCCTTCCCAACGCCGACTACCTCTGCCACAACGGGCTGACCGTCTGGTCGGCGGTAGAAAAGGCGGAGTTCCCCGGCAAGCAGACGCTCGCCCAGGCGCTCCGCGGCAAGCACTACGGTAAGATCTACCTGATGCTCGGCATCAATGAGCTTGGCGCCGGCACGGCGGAGAGCTGGGCCGCGCAGTACAAGGTGCTTCTCGACGAGGTACGCGAGTTACAGCCTGATGCCATCATTTTCCTGCAAGCCATCTTCCACACGACGCAGGAAAAGTCGGATACAACATTCTTCAAAAACTCGACCATCGACGCGCGCAACGCGGAGATACAGAAATTTGCTGACAATGAGACGGTCTTCTACATCGACTGCAACCCCGTCTTTGACGACGACACCGGCGCGCTGACGGCGGAATACTCCGGCGACGGCGTGCACGTCAAGGCGCCCTATTATGTGATGTGGCGCGACTATCTTTTTCAGTTCGGCGTGGTGCGATGATCGCAGCAATAAAAAAGGAACCGCTCTTTGAGCGGTTCCTTTTTTGTTATTTTATTCAGTGTTCTACCTTGTAGCCACGGTTCAGGCGCATTTCGAGCGCGTCGAGCTCGCTGTAAAGCTCCGGCGGCACCTTGCCGATCTTTTCGTAATAGGCGCGCGCGTCCTCGCACTCCTTGAGCCAGAGATCGCGGTCGACCGAGAGGAGTCTGCGCATGTCGTACATCGACATATCGAGGCCCTCCATGTCGATGTCGTGGGTGTTCGGCTCGTAGCCGAGCGCGGTCTCCGCCGCGCCGATCTCATTGTCGGCACGCGAGATGATCCACTGCAAAACGCGCATATTGTCGCCAAAGCCGGGCCAGGCAAAGTTGCCGTCCTCGTCGGTGCGGAACCAATTGACGTTGAAGATCTTCGGCGGCTTGGGGATCTTCTTGCCCATGTCGAGCCAGTGCTGCCAGTAATCGCCCATGTGGTAGCCGCAGAAGGGCAGCATTGCCATCGGGTCGCGGCGCACCACGCCGACCTGACCGGTCGCCGCAGCGGTGGTCTCCGAGGCCATGATCGAGCCGATGAACACGCCGTGCTGCCAGCTGAAGGACTGGTAGACGAGCGGCGCGGTCTTCGCGCGGCGTCCGCCGAAGATAATGGCGCTGATGGGCACACCCTCGGGATTGTCAAACTCCGGGCTCAGGCACGGGCAGTTGCGCGCCGGCGCGGTGAAGCGGCTGTTGGGGTGGGCGGCCTTTTCGGGGCTCTGCGGCGTCCACGGGCGGCCGCGCCAGTCGATCGCGTGGGCGGGCGGCGTCTTGTTGAGCCCCTCCCACCAGACGGTGTTGTCGCTCAAATCGAGGGCGACGTTCGTAAAGATCGTATCCTTGTGCGTCGAAATGAGCGCGTTGGGGTTCGACTTCATCGACGTACCGGGCGCCACACCGAAGAAGCCGTTCTCCGGATTGACCGCCCAGAGTCTGCCGTCCTTGCCGACGCGCAGCCACGCAATATCATCGCCCACGCACCAAACGCGCCAGCCCCAGCGCTGAAGGCCCTCGGGCGGGATTAGCATGGCAAGGTTCGTCTTGCCGCAGGCGGACGGGAAGGCCGCCGAGATGTACTTGATCTCGCCGCGCGGGTTCTGAATGCCAAGGATCAGCATGTGCTCGGCCATCCACCCCTCCTGACGGCCGAGGTTCGAGGCGATGCGCAGAGCGAAGCACTTCTTGCCCTGAAGGACATTGCCGCCGTAGTTGGAGTTCATCGAAATGATGGTATTGTCCTGTGGGAAGTGGACGATGTACTTATTGTCCTTATCAAGGTTGCACTGGCAGTGCAGACCCTTGATGAAGCCCGTGTCGTCACCGAGCGCATCGCACACGGCCTTTCCGACGCGGGTCATGATGTGCATGTTGAGCACGACATAAATGGAGTCTGTCAGTTCAAAGCCGTACTTGGCGAACGGCGAGCCGATGATGGACATGGAATACGGGATAATGTACATGGTGCGGCCCTTGTAAGCGCCGTCAGCCAGAGCGTACATCTTCTTGTACATTTCCTTCGGCTCCATCCAGTGGTTTGTGGGGCCTGCGTCCTCTTCCTTTTCGCAGCAGATGAAGGTACGGTCCTCCACGCGCGCTACGTCGTCGGGGTCGGTGCGGTGCAGATAGCAGCCCGGCAGCTTATCCGGGTTGAGCTTGATGAGGATCCCTTCTCTGACGGCCTGCTCGCGCAGCTCGCTGATCTGGTCTTCCTCTCCCGTGATCCAAACGATCTTGTCCGGCTTGGTGATGGCGGTCATCTCGTCGATCCACGACAATACCGCCTTGTTGTTCGTCAAATTCGTCATTGTTCTTTTCCTCGCAGCATTTTCACGGCGCAAAGGAAATTTTTTTGCACCGCGTCTTGTGTGGCGTGCCGTGCCGCGCAAGGCGGCAGAGAGCGAACCGATGCACAGGAAAATGGTTGCTATTGAGTTTGACTCCTTTCTACCGCAAATTGTAGCAGAATGTCTCATCAATAACAACCATATAGCTTATTATTTTTTTGAATATATCGCAGCATGTTATCGCAGTAACGCACCGATCGCGGCGGTGAGAGCCGCAAATTCCGCAAGGCCCAGCCGTTCGCCGCGGATAGTTGCGTCAAGTCCGCAGGAGGTGATCGCCTGCGCAAGCTGCTCTTTTGTGAGCTGCGAGCCGAACGCCGTCATCAGGCTGTTGACGAGCGTCTTGCGCCGCAGGGCAAACGCGCCGTATACCACGCGGAAGAAGAGCTTCTCGTCCTCCACCCTGACAGGCGGCTCCTTACGCACCACGGCGCGCAGCACGGCAGAGGTGACCTTGGGCTGGGGCTCAAAGCACTCGCGCGGCACGGCGAAAAGATACTCCGGCTCCGTGTAGTACTGCATAAAGACGGAAAATGCACCATAGGCGCTCGTGCCCGGCGCGGCACACAGCCGCTCGGCGACCTCCTTCTGCACAAGCACCGTAATGCTCTCAAAGCACTTCGCCTCGATGAGCGCGGTGATGGCGGGGGTCGTGATGTTATAGGGCAGGTTTGCGCACACGATGGGCGTAAGGCTCCCGAACTTTTCGCGCACCAGCGCAGGGATATCGGTCTTGAGAATATCGGCGGAGACGACCTCGAAGTTATCGTAGCGCGCCATCGTCTCTTCAAGGATCGGCAGCAGCGTCTTGTCAAGCTCCACAGCAACGACCTTCCCCGCGCGCTCGCAGAGCTCATGGCTCAAAGCACCGATGCCGGGGCCGATCTCCAGCACGCCGTTTTGCTCGCTTGCGTGTGAGCTTTCGGCGATCTCGAAGGGAATGGCGGGGTCGATGAGGAAATTCTGACCCATGGACTTGGAAAAGTGAAAACCGTGGCGCTTCAAGAGCGCCTCGATGGCAGCTTTGTTGTTGCGTTCCATAGCGTTGTTCCTTTCTGCGCTTTGGGCGTAAAGAATCAGTGAAATTATTTTATCATATTTTGCGCAAAAGAGTAGTAAAACTTTTTTCCCTGTGATAAAATGCAGCAATCTCAGGAAAAGAGGGATATTCTCATGGAACTCACACCGCAAATTCTGATCGTTGTTCTGCCGCTCATCTTTCTCGGCGGCTTTGTCGATTCCGTCGCCGGCGGCGGCGGACTCATCACGCTTCCCGCCTATCTGATGGCCGGTATCCCGGCTCACCTTGCCGCCGGAACGAACAAGGTCGTCAACGGCTGCGGCGCGCTGACCGCCACGACCAAATATTTCCGCAGCGGCAAGATCCTGCTGCGCCCCGCCATCGTTGCGGCCGTCGGCGCGCTGATCGGCTCGGCGCTCGGCACAGAGCTGGCCGCCGTCATCTCGGAAAAGACACTGGAAACGCTGATGCTTATCGCGCTCCCCTGTGTGGCCGTCTTTCTGACGGTAAAAAAGGATTTCGGCAAGGACATTCCCGCAGAAGAGCGCCCCGTATATTCCGTTAAGCGCGAGGTCGTCACCGCCGCGCTCATCGGCCTTGTCTTCGGCTGCTACGACGGGCTGCTGGGCCCCGGCACAGGAACCTTTATGATCCTCGGCTTCACGGGCTTTCTCTCGCTCGACCTCATCACGGCAGGAGGCTGTGCCAAAGCTACCAATCTGGCCTCCAACGTTGCCGCTGCCGTTGTCTGGATCCTGCACGGCAGCGTTCTTTGGAAGCTGGCGCTGCCTGCCATCGCATGCAGCATTCTCGGCAGCTATCTCGGCGCGCGCTATGCCATTCGCGGCGGCAGCAAAAAGATCCGCAACATGATGTTCGTGGTGCTGGCGCTTCTTTTCATCAAGATGGGCTATGAGCTGCTGTTCTGAACCTGCGATCGATCAAAAAAAGACGTCTGGAAAACCAGACGTCTTTTTTCTTGCTCTTTACATCAGTCGAGGAAGTAAACAGTCGAATTCCTCTGGAGACCGAACTGCTTGCACTCCTGATAGGTGTTCATATAGAGGTCGACTGCCGCACCGCGCACGCCGGTATCCTCGGCAACGGCGTTGCCGTAGGTGTAGCCGGTTGAGCCGACGATGAACATCTCGGTGCCGAGGGGGATAACCTTCTTATCCACCGCAACGGTGCCGACATGGACGGTCGTACCCGTGGCGGTTCTGGTGCCCACGCCGCCGTAGCCCGCGGTATAGGCCGTGCAGGTGACCTTCATCGAGCCGGAGAAATGAACGGAATCACCGGACTTCATCAGAAGGTAGCCGCTGCCGTCGTCCTCATAGGCGACGGACTTGACCGTATCGCCGCTCTGCGCGCGCTCCACGAGCGTGCCGACATAGGTGATCTCGGCAACGGAGGTGTTGTTCTTCTCCTCTACCGCCTGACGGGAGACAAACTGACCGTCTGCGTACACGACCTCGTAGACAACATCGCGCGTACCGTCGATGCCCTGCTGCACGACCTTCGTTTCGCCCTTGGGCAGGCGGTAGGAGGTGGTGGTCATCGTGATATGCTCCGCAGCCTCGGTATCCGTTTCGTAGTAGGTAAAGTCGGAAGCGACTGTGATCTCGACCGACTCGCCGGAAACATCGACCAGCACCATCTCAAGGGGGCTGACCGAGATTTGCAGGCGGCGCAGCAGCTCGCTGACGCGCTCGCCATTTCTTGTGGTGGCGTACTCAATATCGTCGCCGTGCGTCACCGTTACCTTTTCACCGGCAGGGAGCGTGACTTCTGCGTCGGCGCTCTGCGCGCCCGTGACAATAACGCGCTCCTGCGGGATGTCCGTCGTGCCGTCGAGCACGCTGACCGTATCGCCGTCGGCGATCAGATACAGCGCGTTCGCGCGCAGCTCGGGCGAACTGTTCAGCAGCATCACCGCGGCGAACAGCACGAAGAACATCGCTCTCCGGCTGTGCGGGGCTGTGAACAACTGTTTTAAAAACTTCTGCATGAAATACTCCTTTTTTCGCGGCGTGAGCCGCCGCAGCTTCGCGCAGCGGAGGAAATGCGCTGCGCCCGGAAAAAGATTACAATTTGTAACTTTTCCAAAACATGCTGGCAGTATACCGCTCGAAAAAGGATTTGTCAAGTTCTCGCCATTCTTTCGACAAAAGTTCTGTATTTTATAAAATTTTCGATATTTTTCTTATTTCCGTCTTCTAAAAGTTGCGATTTAAGTCATCGAATTCGTGATTTTCTCGATTTATGTAAACCATCGTCACCCCTCTCCCCCGCCTCGCCGCTATCTCGGCGTCGAAGAGGCGGCGCACCTGCCGACGCTCTTTGTCCCGTCCGAGCGGGCAAAAAACTCTTGGGAGCAGGCCGGGTGTGTCCCGCTCCCGCCCCGCAAGGCGGCAAAAACGCGGAAAGCCCTGCAAACACTGGCTTTTTTGCTTCTCCACCGCACGCTCTATCCCCTCGGACAGCAAAGGAACGCCCCCTGCGCCCTTTCCGGGCGCAGGGGACGAAAAGCCGCCTCAACAGCGTGTCACGATGCCAAAATATGCAAGTTTGACTTTTTGAAAATTCATTTATTGAAATTCATTTATGTCAACCTGATTTTTTGATTTTTGTTGGCAAAGGTCACAAAAATCGCGCTTCTTTTTCGCTTTTCCCGTCAAATGGGCGATCGCAGAGGAAGTTACATTTCATCCTTTTTTTCGTCCGTTTCCCCGTGAAAATGAAGGTAAACGGACGCCGCGGCGTCTTTTGGCAGCACACGTTCGAGGGCGAAAATGTCCGCCTCTCGAATTGCCTTGACGCTCTTGAACGTCTTGAGCAGCGCCTGTGCGCGGACCTTGCCGATGCCGGGAATGCCGTCGAGCGCCGAGCGCGTGGAAGAGCGCGTGTGGCTCTCGTGGTGAAAGGTGATGGCAAAACGGTGCGTCTCCTCCTGGATCTGGCCGATCAGGGCAAAGACGTTCGGCGCGGCGTGCAGGTCGATCTCGCGCCCATCCGCCGTGACAAGCGCGCGCGTGCGGTGGCGGTCGTCCTTGACCATGCCGAAGATGGGAACGCGAAGCTGCATCTTGGCGCACACACGCTCGGCAACGAGCGCATGCGTCACGCCGCCGTCGATGAGCATGACGTCCGGCAGGGGAGTAAACTTTTCGTCCCCGTCCAGATAGCGCTGAATACGGCGCGTGAGCACCTCCTCCATCGAGGCGTAGTCGTCGGGATGGGCCGAGAGGCTCTTGATCTTAAAGCGGCGGTAGGCGCTCCTTTTGGGCTTCGCCCCCTCGTAGACGACCATGGAGGCGACAATGTCGCTCGCGCCGGTGTTGGAAATATCGTAGGACTCCATGCGCTCCGGCGGCGCGGCAAGCGACAGCATGCCCGCAAGCTGCGAAAGCGTGCGGTTTTCCCGCTCCTGCGCGGTCGTCACACGCTCCACGTCCTCGCGCGCGTTGCGCTGCGCCATGGCAAGAAGCTCCGCTTTCTCACCGCGCTGCGGCACATGGAGCGTCACCTTGCGCCCCGCGCGCTCGGTCAAAATCTGCGCAAGCTCGTCCGCGCCCTCGATCTCGCAGGGCAGCAGGATTTCACGCGGCAGAACGCTCTTATTGAGGTAATACTGCGGCAGCAGCGCCGAGAGGATCATCTGCTCGCTCTCGTCCTGCGGTGCGGCGAAGAGGTTCAGGTCGCGCCCCGTCACGCTGCCGTCCTCAATGTGCAGCACGGCGCTGCCGCATTTAAGCGCCCCGCGGTAAACGCCCCAGATGTCGGTGTCGGCGCAGATGCCGGCGATGACCTTCTGGCGTTTGCCCAGCACCTCGATGGCGCGGATGCGGTCGCGCAGCGCCGCTGCCTGCTCAAAGTGCAGCGCCTCGGCCTCGCGTTCCATCTCCTCGCGCAGCGCGCGCGTGAGCCTGCGGTAATGGCCGCCCAGCAGTTCTTCCGCCTGACCGATGCGGCGCAGATATTCCTCCTCGTCCGGCGTACCGCGGCAAAACCCGTCGCAGCGCCCCATGTGATGGTTGAGGCAGGGACGCTCCTTGCCGATGTCGCGCGGAAACACGCGGCTGCACGTCGGCAGCCGGAAGGCCGCGCAGATCGCGTCGATCGCCGCGCGTGTTTCGCTCCGCCCGCCGAACGGCCCAAAGTAGAGCGCGTCATCGTCCGCAGGTTTAGAGACCATTGTAAAGCGCGGATAATGCCCCGTGCCGAGGCGCACAAAGGGATAGCCCTTGTCATCTTTCAAGAGGATGTTGTAGCGCGGCATGTGCTGCTTGATGAGCGAGTTTTCCAGGATCAGCGCCTCAAACTCGCTTGAAACGAAGATGGTGTCAAAGTGATCCACCTGCGCGACCATGCGGCGCGTTTTCTCGTTGTGGGAGGAACCCTCTTGAAAATACTGACTGACGCGATTTTTGAGTTTTTTGGCCTTACCGACGTAGATGACCTCGCCGCTTTTATCCATCATCAGATAAACGCCCGGTGCGAGCGGCAGGTCGTTTGCCTTGTCGAGCAGCTCCTGCTTGGTCATAGGCCGCTTCCTCCTCTTGTCTACATATATAATAGTTAATAGTATATCAGGTCGAAACCGGAAAATAAAATGGAAAAAGGCGGCTTCTTTTGAAGCCGCCTTTCCTGATCGTGTTTTATTCGCCGAAATTGCTGGAAACCAGCTCGCAGAGAGCCGTCACAGCTTCCTTTTCGTCAGCGCCGTCGGCCAGCAGAGTGATGGTCGTGCCCTTGACGATCCCGAGGGACAGCACGCCCAGCAAGCTCTTGGCGTTCACGCGGCGCTCATCCTTCTCCAGCCAGATGCCGCTCTTGAATTCGTTGGCCTTCTGAATGAAGAACGTAGCGGGACGGGCATGCAGGCCTACTTCATTGTTGATCGTAACATTCTGAGTATACATCGTTACTTCTCCCTCTCCAAAAAAATCTTTCGGACTTTATCGTATCATATACCATTTAGGGCAGATTCGTCAATGCCAATTCGCGCGAAACGGCTCGGATTTGGCAATAAACACAGACAAAGTGCTTCTCTGGGCAGGCATTTATTTCAACTCGACCACAGTGACGCCGGACTCGCCCTCGCCGTAGTTGCCGAGGCGGAAGCTCTTGACTGCCTTGTTGCGCTTCAGGCTCGCATGCACCGCCTTGCGCAGCGCACCCGTTCCCTTGCCGTGAATGATGGTCACCGTTTCAAGATGGGCCATCACGGCAGCGTCGATATAGTTGTCGAGCACGCTCTCGGCCTCCAGTGTTTCCATGCCGCGAATGTCAAGCTCGCGCGCCGCGCTCGCCGTGCGCAGGATACGCTGCGAGGGAGCGAACTGCGGCTGCTTCTTCGCTGTTGCCGCGCGCTCTGCCTCTTCGATGAGGCGCACCTCATCGGCTTTGACCTTCATCTGCAAAGGCCCTGCCTTGAGCGTGAGCGTATCGCCCTTGACGGCTGTGACCTCGGCCTGACGCCTTGTGCCGGGGATCTCGACAAGGTCGCCTTCCCGAATGGGGCGTGAGGGCTTGGGAATGGGCTCCGCGCGCTCATCGCGCAGACCCACGGCATCGCGCGCCTCCTTGATGTTGTGCATGATCTCGGCGCGCTGGGCGTTCATCTGCTGGGCGTCGAGCTTTTTCTGCTGCTTGCGCAGCGCGTCCAGCTCGCGGAAGGTCTCGTCCGCAGCGGATTTCGCCTCGGCAAGCAGGCGCTTGGCCTCGGCCTCGCCGCGGCTGCGGGCGTTCTCCTTTGCCTTTTCCATCTGCGTGCGGAATTCACGCGCCTTGCGCGCGTCCTCCTCGCGCTGGGCATAGAGACGGTCGACCTCCGCTTTCTCCTTTTCGAGCTGCTGGCGCTTCTGCTCCAGCTGCGTGAGCACATCTTCAAAATGGATGCTCTCGCTGTCCATCTGCGCCTTGGCCTTTTCGATGACGGCCTCAGAAAGTCCCAATCGCTTTGAAATGGCAAAGGCATTTGACTTGCCGGGAATGCCGATGAGCAGCTTGTAGGTCGGGCAGAGGGTCTCCACGTCGAATTCGCAGCTTGCGTTCTCCACGCCCGCAGTCGTCATGGCAAAGGTCTTGAGCTCGGCGTAGTGCGTCGTCGCAGCGATCTTCGCCCCCTGCGAGCGTGCCTGCTCAATGATGGCGATGGCAAGCGCCGCGCCCTCGACCGGGTCGGTGCCCGCGCCCAGCTCATCGAAGAGAATGAGGCTGTGGGTATCCGCCTCGTCCAGGATCTGCACGATATTCTTCATGTGCGCAGAGAAAGTCGACAGGCTCTGCTCAATGCTCTGCTCATCACCGATGTCGGCCAGGACGGCGGAGAAAATGCTCACGGCGCTGCGGTCGTCGCAGGGGATGTGCAGCCCGAACTGCGCCATCAGGCACATGAGACCGAGCGTCTTGAGGCTGACGGTCTTACCGCCGGTGTTGGGGCCGGTGATGACAAGCGTATCGAAGCTTCGGCCCAGCTCAATGTCGATGGGCACCGCCTTCGCCGGATCAAGCAGCGGGTGGCGCGCGTGGCGCAGATAAACGCTGCCGTCCTTTTTGATCTCTGGACGCATGGCGTTCATGCGGTAGCTCAGCTCGCCGCGCGCGAAGATGAGATCGAGATGGACAAGAATATCATAATCCCACAAAATATCGCGGCTGAAGCTTGCCGCCTCGCCGGAAAGGGCATAGAGAATGCGGTCGATTTCCTTTTCTTCTTTCGCCTCGAGCTCCTTGAGCTCGTTGTTGGCCTGCACCACGCCCATCGGCTCGACGAAGATCGTCGCGCCGCTCGAGGACGTGTCGTGCACCAATCCCGGCAGCTCCGCGCGGCACTCGGCCTTCACCGGCACGACGAAGCGCCCGCCGCGCTGCGTGATGAGCGCATCCTGCAAAACGTTGCGGTAGCTCGGGGAGGAAATGATGCGCTGCAGGATCTGGCGGCCCTTGGCCGCCGCCGCACGCTTGTGGCGGCGAATTTCCGCGAGCTCGGGCGAGGCCGCGTCGGCGATCTCGTTTTCGTCGAGGATCGCGGTCGTGATCTTCTCCTCCAGAAAGCGGTTCGGGTGCAGGGAGAGGAAGAGCTTGTCGATGACCGTGCCCTCCTCGTCCTCCCTGTAATAGTCCTGCACACGCCGCACGTTGGCGAGCAGCCCCGCGATGTCCAAAAGTTCCCGCGTGTTGAGCATGCCGCCGCGTTCCGCACGCGAGAGCGACTCGCCCACATCGCGCACGCCGCCGAAGGCGGGACTGCCGCGCAGCAGGATCATCTTGCGCGCCGCGTCGGTCTCGTCGAGCAGGCGGTTTACCTCGCCGAAGTCGTCCGACGGCGTCAAACTGCGCGCCCGCGCCTTGGCTTCCGCGCTCACAGCGTGACGCTCGAGCATTTCCAAAAGGCGCGGCAGCTCCAGCACGCGGATGGATTTTTCAAACAGTTCACTCATAGTTTTCTCCGAAATTTTGATTCCGATTCGTATTTCTTTCGACAGATATTTCGTTTAGTTGTCAATTTTCATGCTTTTGTAGAAGTCCAGCGTCTTAAATCGCCGGTCCAGCTGTACCTGCGCAAAAACCTCGCAGGCTGCGGCAAAGCGCTTTTCCGTCTCTCCCGTGAGGGAAAATGACAGCATGCGCTTCGGCTCTGCAAAGAGCACATGGCGCATTGCGGCGAACGATCCCGCGTCCAGCGGCAGAAGCCCCGCTCCATGATACGGCGCGCATTCCCTGCACAAAAGCACGCCCTGCTGCGCGTCGAACACCGGCTCTTTCGGGTTGTGCGTGCCGCAGACGGCGCAGCCGTCGAGCAGCGGCTCATAGCCGGAAAGCGCAAGGAGCTTGAGCTCAAACGCCGCCTTGACGATGCTCTGCGGCTTTTCAAGCTCGCTGAGCGCATAGAGCGAATTGAGCAGCAGCGACAGAATTTCCGGCGCGGGCTCGTCCTCCGCCGTGACGCACTCGGTCATCTCGGCAAAATACGACGCGAGCGAGAGCAGTTCAATATCCTGCCGCACACCGTCGAAAAGCGAGATCGTCGACGCCTCGTCAAGATAGTACCAGTTGCCGCGCTGATAAAGCGTCAACTCGGAAAATGCCAGCAGCTCGCAGCTTGCCGCGATGCGGCTTCCCTTGCGCCGCGCGCCGCGCGCGACGACCGCGATCCGCCCGAGGGAATCGGTCAAAATATTCAATATGTAGTCGGCCTCCTTCGTCGCCGTCGCGCGAAGGACGATGCCCTTAGTAACGATTTTTTCCATGGCGGCGCAGCACGTCCTTTCTCTGCTCGCGGCGGCGCGAAGCGCTGCTCCCCTCACGCGGGGAACAGCGTTCATTCCTTGCAGGGCCGTCTTTCCACCGCCATGAGATAAAATAGCGGCTGCCCGGTCTGCATAAAAAGCGCCAGATATCCTTCTTCCACTGCCCTCACCTCATGCTTAGCATGAGGAAAGAGACCAGCAATATGGCTGGGAAAATTTTTTACTGCTCGTCGTAGCCGAACGAGCGGATATAATTCATATTGTCTCTCCAATTCTCCTTGACCTTGACCCAGGTCTCAAGATAGACCTTCGTACCCATGAAGCGCTCGATGTCCTGGCGCGCCTCGGTCGAGATCTTCTTGAGCATCGCGCCGTTTTTGCCGATAATAATGCCCTTGTGGCTCGCCTTTTCGCAGTAGATGGTCGCGTCGACCTCGATGACCTCGTCGTCGCGCTCGATGAAGCGCGTGATCTCGACGGCCGTGCCGTGCGGGATCTCCTTATCCAAGTTGCGCAGCAGCTTTTCGCGCACGATCTCGGCAACGACCTGACGGTCGGGCTGGTCGGTCGTCATGCCGTCGGGGAAGAGTTGGGGACCATCGGCGGCGTACTTTGAAAGCTC
>Ga0129310_1002629_pt1 | contig 13030 bp, 9 predicted proteins | sample Go1ome_2_FD_94433 | JGI IMG/M metagenome (GOLD analysis project Ga0129310, IMG submission 94433) | Western lowland gorrila individual fecal microbial communities from Wisconsin, USA - Go1022A metagenome | ecosystem: Host-associated > Mammals > Digestive system > Large intestine > Fecal | place...
GCCCGCTCCACGCACTACCTTCACCGAATAGCCCATGTTTGCCAGCTTTTTGATGTCGTCGGGGATCAGCGCCACGCGGGTCTCGCGCGGGTCGGTCTCGCGGCATACAAGTATTTGTTTCATTTCCCTACTCCTTTCAAGTACAAAAAATCACCCGAAAACGGCACTAGGCAGCATCGCAAAAACGGTGCTGCCATGCCTGCGGCAGATCGATAAGATATCTGAAATATCCATATCTCTGCCGCTTGTGGAGGCTAATCCCAACTTTCGGTATTCACAGCGTAAACGCTGTCATTCGCCTTTTCTTCTGCCGATACCTGCCAGCCGATGAGCATATCGGGATGGTCTCCCTTAAAGGGAACTGTCGGCAGAAATCCCATATTTTCGGTATTTTTCATACTAACATCTCCGTATTATACGATGCCCTGTGCGTTCATAGCATCGAGTACTTTCTCGAAGCCTGCAATGTTAGCGCCTACAACATAATTGCCCTCGAAGCCGTACTTCTTAGCCGCATCGTCTATGTTGTGATAGAGGTTGACCATGATGTTCTTCAGCTTAGCATCGACCTCTTCAAAAGTCCAGCTAAGACGCTCGCTGTTCTGGGACATCTCCAGTGCGGAAGTTGCAACGCCGCCTGCGTTTGCTGCCTTGCCCGGAATGAACCAAACGCCGTTATCCTGGAGGTACTTTGTAGCTTCTTCAGTGGTAGGCATGTTAGCACCCTCGCAAACAGCTGTTACGCCATTCTCTACCAGCAGAACTGCATCTTCAACATCAAGTTCGTTCTGAGTTGCGCAAGGCAGTGCGATGTCGCACTTAACAGCCCAAACGCCTCTACCCTCGTGGTACTCGGAATTGGGTCTGTACTTCTTGTACTCGGTAAGTCTTGCTCTGTCAACTTCCTTGATCTGCTTGAGAGCCGCAACATCGATACCCTCAGGATCGTATACCCAGCCTGTGGAGTCAGAGCAGGTAACTACCTTAGCGCCCAGCTGCTGTGCTTTCTGGATAGCATAGATAGCAACGTTGCCCGCACCGGAAACTACTACAGTCTTGCCTGCGATGTCAGCGCCGTGTGACTTGAACAGTTCTTCAACGATGTACAGCAGACCGTAACCTGTAGCCTCAGTTCTTGCGAGAGAACCGCCGTAAGTCAGACCCTTGCCTGTCAGAACGCCCTCGAACAGACCTCTGATCTTCTTGTACTGACCGAACATATAGCCGATCTCGCGTCCGCCTGTACCGATATCACCTGCGGGAACGTCGGTGTCTGCGCCGATGTACTTGCACAGTTCAGTCATGAATGCCTGACAGAAACGCATAACTTCTCTGTCGGACTTGCCCTTAGGATCAAAGTCAGAACCGCCCTTGCCGCCGCCGATAGGCAGACCTGTCAGGCTGTTCTTGAAGATCTGCTCAAAGCCCAAGAACTTGATGATGCCCAGATTTACAGATGGGTGAAGTCTAAGACCACCCTTATAAGGACCGATAGCGGAGTTGAACTGTACGCGGTAGCCGGTATTTACGTGAACATCGCCGTTATCATCGATCCAGGGCACGCGGAACTTGATCTGTCTTTCGGGGTTTACAAGTCTTTCGAGAAGTGCATCTCTGCGGAATTTCTCCTCGTTTGCCTCGATCACAACTCTGATGGACTCCAGCACCTCGCGTACTGCCTGATGGAACTCAGGCTCGCTGGGATTCTGCTTGATGACCTGTTCGATTATTTCGTCTACATAAGATGACATTTTAATGACCTCCTAAAAAAATTTGCAAAATAAAAAGCAATGACGTACACTCCCCCTAAGGGAACGTATCGGCGTCATTGCCTTCACTGGTATCTAGTGTACAATATTGCAGGTAAAAAGTCAATTTATTATATCCTATAAAAAACAGACTTTTTGCTGTATTGTTCAGATGTACGTTTTTTACCCAATAAAATATAATAACGAACAAAAGGGGTCGGCTCGGTGTCAGCCTTCCCCTTAATGCCCGTTTATTTAAGATGGGTCTTACGCGATTTTTAAGTCTTACCAACAGTCGAGCGCCGTCTTTGGTGCACTGCGGTACATCTGATATATTATCATACTTAAAGAGAAAATGATACCTCACAAAACCGACTTTTTATTTAACATATCCGACGATCATCTTTTCAGTTCTGATGGAGTATGCCCTGTGACTTTCTTAAAGACCGTTGTGAAATAATCCACTGAGGAAAATCCCAGCAGACCGCTGACTTCATAGACCTTATACCGCCCCGAAGACAGAAGTTTTTCAGCGTATATCATGCGGAAGCGCTTATAGAAATCACCGAAAGTCTGCCCTGTTTTCTGCTTGAACATTCTGCCGAAGTAGTCTTTGTTGAAGCCGAAGTGGTCTGCCGCATATTCGGTAGTGACGGTGATATTCTCACAGCCCAGAAGGAAGTCACTGAGCCTTGTCAGGAACTTCTCGTCGGTACATTTTATGCTGTCGATATATTCCTGCAAAGCGAGGGTGTACTCACCTGTCATGAAACTTCTGCCTATCTGCTCGGCAGCGCGGGCAAGCGCTTCTTTCAGCCTGCTCTCGCTTATCGGTTCTGTCAGATAGTCTATAGCACCTGCAATGAAGCATTTACGCATATTCTCAAAATCGTCACGCGGACTGGCGGCTATACAGACTGTATCTGCGCAGGCGGACTTTACCGCTGTTATGACGGTTTCGGCGTTTATCAGCGGCGGTCTGTTGAAACAGACTATCAGCTCAGCACCACGCGAGGCACAGATCTTTTTCAGTTCTTTTATATCAGATATCCTGCCCGCAGGTTCAAAGCCGCATTCCTGCCATACGGTCATTTTTTTAAGTTTGTCATACGAACCGTTGCCCGCATCGCAGATCAGCGCCCTGTACAGTCGTTTCATATCATTCACCTCCCGCAAAAATAAAAAAAGACGCCGTAAGAATTTACAGCGCCCTTGCCTTTCATACATATATTACCATACAAAAAAGTGATTTGTCAATAGAAAAAATACTTCATGACCCCAACTTGTAGGAAATTTATAGGGTTTTATCGGAATAATCGAGTGCGTCCCCCAAAAACGCAAAAAAAAAATAAGCGCAGAAAGCCTTTCAAAATGACTTTCTGCGCCCTTGCATACAATAAAGTTTACTGCATCGAACTCATTAATGCAACATAATATAACAGACTTTTCACCACATAATTCCGACTTTTTTCAAAAAATAAAAAGCCGTTCAACAGACTTTCGGCAGTTCGGAAAGGTACAGCTGTATCTTGTCAGAGCATCAGCCTTTCAGCACACCCGCCCGAAACTGCGGAAATCTATCAATATTTTAATATCAAAAAAGCCACCTCACCGATGTGAGATGGCATTCATAACGACTCATGGAGTATACGGGGATCGAACCCGTGACCTCCACACTGCCAGTGTGGCGCGCTCCCGGCTGCGCTAATACCCCTTTTTAGTGGACTCGAGGAGGGTCGAACTCCCGACCTCTGCGTTGCGAACGCAGCGCTCTCCCAACTGAGCTACGAGCCCGTCAACATTGATATTATAGCACAAACCCACCTTCTTGTCAATAGTTTTTTCATAATTTGCAAGTGATACGATTTTCGGAAAATGCAGAGATACCCATAAGCATAACGATGACAGAGCATTGTTTTAAGTGTATTTTTCTTCCTGCATGCGGCGGGGAGAAATACCAAAAAGCACGACCATATTTTGTCAGGATCGTTATCATCAGCAATTCGCCGCAGTAAAGCATGACAAAAAGCGGAAACTCACGCTGTTGTGAGTTCCCGCCATGCGATATTATTCTTTTCTCACTTGCCCGAATGTTCTTCCTCATACTTCTTGTGGTCGTTGTCCCTTATCTCGACACGGCGTATCTTGCCGCTGTCGGTCTTGGGGAGTTCATCAACGAACTCGATGATACGGGGGTATTTATAGGGCGCTGTGGACTTCTTGACATAAGTCTGCAATTCCTTGACCAGTTCGGGCGAACCTGTATAGCCCCTTGACAGGACGATAGTTGCCTTTACCACCTTGCCGCGTATCTCGTCATCAGCGGCAGTTACAGCGACTTCCATAACAGCGGGGTGTTCCATCAGTATGCTCTCTATCTCAAAAGGTCCGATGCGGTAGCCCGATGCTTTTATGAGGTCATCGGTACGTCCCACGTACCAGAAATAGCCGTCCTCATCGCGGTAGGCGGTATCGCCTGTGTGGTATACCCCGCCGCGCCATGCGTTGTCGGTAAGTTCCTTGTTGCCGTAGTATTCCTTAAAAAGTGCGGGGTGCTTGCCGCGCTCGGCGCGAATGATTATCTCGCCTGTTTCGCCCGTGTCACAGCTTGTGCCGTCCTTGCGGATAATATCAACGTCATACAGCGGCGATGGCTTGCCCATCGAGCCGGGCTTCGGCTTCATGCCAAAGAAATTCGCAACTATGACCACGCTCTCGGTCTGACCGAAACCTTCCATCAGTTCAAGACCCGTGTACTCCTTCCAGCGGTTGAAGACTTCTGCGTTCAGCGCTTCGCCTGCGATACAGCTATACTTTATTTTGGACAGGTCATAATTGCCCAGACCTTCCTTTATAAAGAAGCGGTACATGGTGGGCGGTGCGCAGAATGATGTTATATTGTAATCCTGCAAAACAGTCAGCAGTTTATCGGGGTGAAATCTGTCCATATCATAGATGAATTCTTCAGCGCCGCATATGATCTGACCAAACATCTTGCCCCATGCGCACTTAGCCCAGCCCGACTCGCTGACAGTCAGGTGTATGCTGGTATCATCAACATGATGCCAGTGCTTTGCAGTTGAGATAGAGCCTGCCGCGTAAGCGTTTGCATGTATAGCCATCTTGGGCTGACCTGTTGTGCCTGAACTGAAATAAGCCAGCATATAGTCATCTTTAGACATGGGCTGTTTTTCGAGAGTGTCGGGATATTTGGACAGTTCAGCCATGAAGTCAGTCCAGCCCTCTTTCTCGCCGCGACAGATGAATTTCTCTTTTATGCCGTCATACTTTTTGCATGCTTCGTCTATACGGTCTGCGACCTCATCAAAATAAGTGGCGCAAACATACTTTACGTTCGCCGCATTGAAGCGGTAGATATAATCTTTCGGCATAAGCTGGCTGGTGGCAGGTATCAGCACACAGCCTATCTTTATAAGACCGTAAGCCAGTATCCAGAACTCGTAATGCCTTTTGAGCACTGCCAGAAGCATATCGCCCTTTTTGACACCGTGTGCCAGCATCATGTTGGCGCACTGATTTGAAAGCCTGCTCATCTCCTCATAAGTAAACTCCCGCTCACCGCCGTGATCGTTTATCCAGTGGAGCATTTTCTTCTGCGGATAAAGCCTTGCAAGTTCATCTATAACATCGTAGCCGAAATTAAAATCGTCCTTAAGCACCAGTTCAAACTTTTTGAGAGTGCCGTTCTCGTCCACCTCTTCATTTACGAACTGCTTGTAGAAATCCTTCATCGATACCATTTTGTTCTCCTCCGTTCAAAGCGCTTCTGTGAGGGCGAGTATGTCCTCAGCGCTGTCTGCTATATAGTCAGCCCCCGCTTCAAGAAGTTCTTCCTCAGTACGGAAGCCCCATGTACAGCCTATACACTTCACACCTGCATTATGCGCGGTGGCAACATCTACATTTGAATCACCCGAATGGATACAGTCCTCAGCTTTTATGCCCAGTTCATTCATTATATCCAGCATTATCTGAGGTTCGGGCTTTGTGGGAACGCCCTCGCGCTTGCCGTACACCTTGTCAAAAAATCCCTTGCCGAACAGCGTTTCAACTATCTTTTTTGAGAACCTGTCGGGCTTGTTTGAAGCCACCGCCAGCAGAGCGCCGCGCTTTTTAAGTTCCGTTACCAGTTCTTTTATGCCGTCATAAGGCGCTGTATGCTTCACAAGATTCTCCGCATACTCTGCCGCAAACTCTTCGTGTATCTCAGCGATGCGTTCGGGGTTCTTTTCGCCGTCGGGGAGCGCCCGCTCTATCAGCTTGAGTGTGCCGTTGCCGACAAAATACCTGTACTTCTCCATATCATGCACAGCCCAGCCGTGACGAGCCAGCACAGTGTTTACTGCCTCGCCCAGATCGTACAGCGAATTTACCAGTGTACCGTCAAGATCGAATATATATAGCTTTTTCATATGAACTTTCCTTTTTTACAACCATCGTATTTTTATACATTGATACGAAATTTATACAGCTGTCCAAATTAACATGGTTCATTATACTATTTCTCGATGAAAATTTTGTGTTTAAAATATTATCCATCTATTAACTTATATAACGTATTGCACGTTAAAAAACGCATAAAGTTATTAATATGTTCATAAGCAAAACTTATCATCAAAAAGTTATGCCGTTCAGCCATGACGCAAAAAAGAGTCTTCTGCCGATACAGGCAGAAGACAGCTTGCAGATACGGGTATCAGCGCCCGTTCTTTACCATTATAAAAAGTATCGCGAACCAGTGAAAAACACTTCCGCCGATAGTGAACAGGTGCCATATCGAATGAAAATAGCGCTTGTTCTTCATCACATAGAAAATTATGCCCACCGTGTAGAACAGCCCGCCGACAAGCAAAAACACAAGTGACATGCTGTTGACAGTCCTCAGCATGGGCTTGACTGCGAAGAGCACCGCCCAGCCCATCATCAGGTAGCAGACAACTGACGGTTTGCGGAATTTTTCGAGGTCTATGGAGTTCAGCACTATCCCCGTCACAGCCGCCGCCCATATCACCCCGAAAAGCACCCAGCCGAACGCGCCCCTCAGCGGCACAAGGGTCAGGGGCGTATATGTGCCCGCTATCAGGAAAAATATGGTGTTATGATCCATTATCCTGAAAAAATGCTTTGCCGCATCATTAGTAAGTGCGTGGTAGAGAGTTGACATGGTATACAATATTATCAGCGATGCACCGTACACCGCACTGCTGACCACGCCCCACACATCTGAATAAACAGCCGCAGAAACTATCAGCACAACTGTGCCTGCTATGGAAAGCCCGCCGCCTATACCGTGACTGACCGAGTTGAATATCTCCTCACCGAGAGTATAGCGCTTATGGCTTTTATTTATTTCAGTACTCATTCAAACACTTCCTTCCGTAACTACATAATAGCACTGACACCGATAAAAGTCAAGCATTTTTTATACAGGTGTCATAAATTTTGTGTAATGTCGCAAAAATCTGCCGAATTTTACCATTCTCTTTGGTGCGCTGATGATTTAATAAATTGCCTATTGAAAATCAATGGCAGATGTGCTATAATAGTAAAGTATTTATCTGCCCTGCGGCAGACCGACTATATATTTAGAAAAGGATATGATAACATGGACTTCAATGCACTTGCAAAGCTGCTTTTCCCTGATGTTGACGCACAGCCTGCCGATATGGAGGCTAAGTTCCCGCCAAGACAGCTTCCTGAGGGCGCTTGTGTGACTAGGATAGGTCCCTCACCGACAGGATTTGTTCATCTGGGCAATCTTTACAACGCGATAATCGCTGAAAGGCTGGCTCATCAGTCGGGCGGCGTTTTCTACCTGAGAATAGAAGATACCGACCAGAAGCGTGAGGTCGAGGGTGCGGTGGAAACACTGATAAACGCTATGGAATACTTCGGCGTACACTTTGATGAGGGTGCTACAGCTGAGGGTGACAACGGCGCTTACGGTCCTTACAGACAGCGTCAGCGTGCGGGCATATACCATGTGTTCGCTAAATGGCTGGTCGAGCAGGGGCTTGCTTACCCATGTTTCCTGACCGAAGAGGAGATACAGGCTATTCGCGACAAGCAGACCGCAGAAAAGGAAGATCCGGGCATATACGGCAAGTACGCCGAGAAGAGCCGCTCGCTGACACTGGACGAGATAAAGGCGAACATCGAAGCGGGCAAGACATGGGTGCTGAGATATCGCGGTGAGATGAACAGCGAGAGGATAGTCGTTGAGGACGCTATTCGCGGCAAGATAGAGATGCCGCGCAACTTTGCGGATTTCGTACTGCTCAAGAGTGACGGCATACCAACATATCACTTTGCGCATGTTGTTGACGACCATCTGATGCGTTCAACGCACGTTATACGCGGTGAGGAATGGATAAGTTCACTGCCGATGCACGTTGAACTGTTCGGCAAACTGGGCTGGGAACAGCCGATATACTGCCACACTGCCACACTTATGAAGATAGAGCAGGACGAGGAAGACCCCACTAAGCAGAAGAAGCGCAAGCTGTCCAAAAGAAAAGACCCTGAGCTGGCACTGGCTTACTACCAGCAGGAGGGCATCAGCCGTGATGTGGTATGGGAGTTCCTGCTGACGGTGCTGAACTCGAACTATGAAGAATGGCGTGCGGCAAACCCCGATAAGTCTTACATGGAATTCCCCTATTCCATCGAGAAGATGTCTATATCGGGCGCACTGGTGGATATGGACAAGCTGCGCGACATAGCGAAAGACACCATTGCACGCATGGACGCACAGACCGTCTACGAAAACTGGCTGGCATGGTGCGAGGAATACAACAAGGACTTTGCAGAACTTCTCAAAAAGTACAAGGAAAGGACTCTTGCGGCGCTGAACGTGGGCAAGAGCGGCAAGAAGCCCCGCAAGGACATCGAAACATGGAAACAGGCATGTGATTTCATGAGTTTCTACTACGATGAAACTTTCAAGCCTGAGGACGATATGAATGAGCAGGCTGATAAAGCGGTGCAGAAGGCGTTCTTTGAGAAATATCTGGCAAGCTACGACCACGCAGACGACAGTGCGGCATGGTTCGACAAGGTAAAAGCCATAACCGAAGAGTTAGGCTTTGCGGTAAAGCCGAAAGATTTCAAGAAAGAGCCTGAGAAGTACAAGGGCAGTATCGTACACATCACCAACATGCTGAGAATAGCGCTGACAGGCAGAGCGAACGCTCCCGACATACACGAAGTCAGCCATGTACTGGGCGAGGACATCGTAAGGGCAAGGCTTTCTCAATTCATAATTCATAATTCATAATTGTTGGCAGGGTCGAAAGTTTGCTGTTTTATCGCGGGTGTGTGCGAAACGTTCGGGTAGGGCGGGGGCTTTTGTAATTCATAATTCATAATTATTGGCAGGGTCGGGAGAATACTTTGCCGCCAAATAAAGTGAGGATAGAACACAGAGTGTAGGGCGGGGGCTTGCTCCCGCCGCTTAGTCAGCACTTCCCCGCTTAGTCAACACTCCAAAGAATAAGCACGCCGACACCATACGGGCTGTTCGTTCCTGTTCAAAATAAACGAAATAGTTCAGCATATCAATATACATGACCTGATAGTTCGCAGGCATTTTCGATATACTTATAGCAATCCAACTTTTTAAATTCACAAAATCCGGTCGCAAAAGCTGGGATTTATGGGTTTTGTGACTGGATTTAAGGCGGATTGCTATAAAAGACTTCTTAAAGAAATTAATAACGAAAGAGATGAATTAAAATGGCAAAAAACAAAGAGGGCGGCAAGCCTTTTGAGATACCTCGCCCCGAATTTCCAAAGAGGGCGGTAATTACGGGAGGTATGCCTTACGGCAACAAGGAACTGCATTTCGGTCATGTGGGCGGAATGTTCGTGTTTGCTGATACGTTCGCAAGATTTCTGCGTGACAGGATAGGCAAGGAGAACGTTCTGTTCGTGGGCGGTACCGACTGCTACGGTTCGCCTATAGCTGAGGGCTGGCGCAAGAAAGTAGAAGCGGGCGAGTTTGAGGGTTCGCTGGAAGATTTCGTTCAGCGCAACCACGACAAACAGCAGAAGACCCTTGATGACTACGGCATCTCACCCAACATATTTGCGGCTTCGGGTCTGGGCAGAAGCAAGGAGATACACGCTGATGTCACCGACTGGTTCATTCGTTCACTGCACGAAAAGGGTCAGCTGGAACAGATAAGCACCATGCAGTTCTATGACGAGAAAGCGGGCTGTTTCCTTAACGGCAGACAGGTCATCGGCAAGTGTCCCGTTGAGGGCTGTACTTCCGAAAAGGGCTATGCAGACGAGTGCGATCTGGGTCACCAGTATATGCCTGAGAACCTCATTGACCCTGTAAGCACCCTGACAGGCGAAAAGCCCACCATGCGCCCTGTCACCAACTGGTATTTCAAGCTGAGGGACTACGAAGAACTGCTGAAAAACTGGATAGAGATGCTGAAAAAGCGCAAGGACGTTCGCCCTGTGGTCTGGAAGACCATAGAGGAGTTCTTGAAGCCCCCTGTTATCTACATCAAGCGTGAGTTCGAGGAGAAGTATCTCTCGCTGAAAGACACCATGCCCGCACACGAGTATCTGGAAGAGAAGAAAAAGCCCTCTTTCACCATTGAGTTCAAGACCCTGAGCGACTGCGATGAAGCCTGCAAGGTGCTGGCAAATAACGGCATACGCTACCGTACAGGCAAGACACTTGTGCCTTTCAGACTTACAGGCAACATCGAGTGGGGCGTGCCTGCACCTGTGATGGACGGCGTTGACGGTCTGACCGTGTGGGTATGGCCTGAGTCGCTGTGGGCACCTGTATCGTTCACACAGACCTACCTTGAACAGCAGGGCAGGAGCCGTGACGAGTGGAAGAACTACTGGTGCAGTAAGGAAAGCGGCGTTTACCAGTTCATCGGACAGGACAACATCTATTTCTACGGCATTGCCGAGCCTGCCATGTGGATAGCACAGCAGGCGGCAGCTGAAAAGACTGCCGACCCCGCTGAGGGCGAGATGCAGCTGCCTGTCATCATAGCTAACCACCACATACTGTTCCTTGATAAAAAGGCATCAAGTTCGGGTGCGGTAAAGCCGCCGATGGCTGATGACCTGCTGAACTACTACACCCCAGAACAGCTGAGAATGCACTGGCTGGGTCTGGGTCTGGGTCAGAGATCTGTCAGCTTCATGCCGAAGCCCTACAACCCCGACGCTAAGCCCGATGATGCAGACCCCGTTATAAAGGACGGTCTTCTGCTTTCAAACGTGTACAACCGCATGGTGAGAACTGCTTTATACACCACACAGAAGCACTTTGACGGCGTTATGCCCTCAAATACACCAAGCGAGCAGGTGCTTGCCGACGGCAAAAAGGCGGTGCTTGATTACGAGCGCCACATGTCGAAGTTCGCTTTCCACCAGTGTACTTACGTGCTGGACAGCTACATCAGAAACGGCAGTAAGCTGATGGCTAAGACCATCAGGGAGGACACCCCCGCTGAGGAACTTTCTCAGGCGCTTGCAGACCTGTTCTACATGATAAAGATAGCCGCTGTTCTGCTTCACCCGATGGCACCTTTCGGCACTGAAAAGGTGAGAGAATATTTGCAGGTGGGTGAAGAGATGTGGAGCTGGGACACTGTCTTTGAGCCGCTGACGCACTATGTCGGTGACGGTCACAAGCTGAAATTCCTGCCGCCGAGAACAGACTTCTTCACAAGGCATGAGAGCCAGTTTGAGAGCAAAGAGCAGAATGACAAATAATTAGTGACACTCCCGCGAGAATGATATTTATGCACTCACGGATAACACAAAGAACTCCTGCGCAAACGCACAGGAGTTTTTTATGCCCTTATTCAGACCGTGTACGGTAAGCGCTGTACCATTCTGACCGACAGAGCGGGCGTTCTGTTTTTGCAGTGACACTCCCCGAACACAAAGCATAGAATAATTCATACAAATATAGAAAAGAGGTATTTTATGAAAATAAAAGGCATTGATGTTTCTCAGTGGCAGGGAGATATAGACTTTGGCAAAGTCAGATCGGCGGGAGTGGATTTTGTAATTATCCGCGCGGGGTACGGCAGATACATCAGCCAGAAAGACCCGACTTTTGAAGATAACTACCGCAAAGCTAAGTCGGCTGGGCTGAATGTGGGCGCGTACTGGTACAGCTACGCCGAAAGCGAAGCTGATGCCCGCGCAGAAGCGGCGGTCTGCATGGAAGCCATCAGGGGCAAGCAGTTCGAGTACCCGATATACTTCGACCTCGAAGAGCAGTCGCAGTTCTCGCGCGGAAAGGCGTTCTGTTCGGCGCTGGTGACAGCTTTCTGCGGTGAGATGGAAAAGGCGGGGTATTTCGCGGGTCTGTACATCAGCCGCTCACCTCTTCAAACCTATATCACGTCAGAAGTCGCAGAACGCTATGCGCTGTGGGTGGCTGAGTACGGTTCTAGGTGCAATTACAGCGGCGCTTACGGTATGTGGCAGTATACAAGCACTGGAAAAGTCAGCGGCGTAAACGGTGCTTGTGACTGCGACTACGCATATACCGACTACCCCTCCATAATAAAAAACGGCGGATTCAACGGCTTTGCCAAACCGACCGAACATTTCCTTGATATATCGGGTTTCAAAAAGGGCGACAAGTCTTTAGGCGTGCTGGCGCTAAAGCAACTGCTTCGTCTTGCGCGCGAAAAAGGTCTGACTTCTGCGAACTTCGATGTATCGCATGACGGTTTCTACGCAGGCACAGAAAAAGCAGTCAACGAGATACTCACCCGCTGGGGTTTCACCCCGAACGGCATCGCAGGCGAAAATTTCATCAAGCGTTTGGGCGAAGAGGTTTTTTTAATTCATAATTCATAATTCATAATTGTTGGCATGAACGAAAGTGAGCCGTTTTATCGAGTATGTGCGGCAAACATGGGGTAGGGCGGGGGCGTTCGCGACTGTGTCGGCGTTACTCCCCTCCCCTTTTTTTTGCTATGCACACCCTTGTAGGGAATATCACCCGAATTGTATGGAACAGTGTGCCTGTTTCGGACACTCCCTGCACCGAAGAAAATCGCTGAGATACAGTGCTGAAATAGGCGCTGTAATAGAACGATTTTTTTGAAAATTTGCCGCCACAAATAAAAATACCGGATAAAACAATCAAAACCACCGGTTGAACCGGTGGTTTGATTAAGCCCTATAAGGGCTTGTTACGGACACTACCCCTTAAGGGGTCGGGAAAGATCTGCCAACCGCATTTCATTCCCGTGCCACCC
>Ga0129310_1002632_pt1 | contig 13009 bp, 16 predicted proteins | sample Go1ome_2_FD_94433 | JGI IMG/M metagenome (GOLD analysis project Ga0129310, IMG submission 94433) | Western lowland gorrila individual fecal microbial communities from Wisconsin, USA - Go1022A metagenome | ecosystem: Host-associated > Mammals > Digestive system > Large intestine > Fecal | place...
AAAAAAGTGTTGACAAAAGCTTAAAGATGCTTTATAATTACATTCGTTGCTGATGAACAGCAACAACAAATGTCGGGGCGTGGCGCAGTTTGGTAGCGCGCTTGTTTCGGGTACAAGAGGCCGTGAGTTCGAATCTCGCCGCCCCGACCAAATTAAAAACTTCAGGAACCGCATGAGAATGCGGTTCTTTTTGTATGCTGAAGCTTTAAAGGTCGAAAGGAAAAGGGGCAAAAAGGCCATTCATGCAATATTTATGCAATATTTGCTCCAACTGCCTATTTAGAACACTTTAGAACGCATTAGAAAAAGCCTGCTTTTCAACTTAATGAAATAGCAGGCTTTATTTTTTATGGCAGAAGTCCTTTGATGGCATTTTCGTATTTATCCATCGCTTTTTGATGAGTATTTTCTAAAGGCAGCGCGTAGGTGCGCCTGGTGAATTCTGCGTCATTGTGGCCTAACAGCTCGCAGATATCTTCAACGGAAACACCTTGATCGCGCAGGTTGCTGCCGTTATCAGGAAAGACGTTGAGCAGGTTCTTGCCATGAATGGAGGGATTACAAAGCGGCTGCGTGCTGGTAACATCGGGCGCTTTTTGTATTTCGTTGGCATTACGAATACGTTATATCTTACCAATGAACGTGAATACTCATGAACCACTTTCAAAACATCTTCTGCATCAATACCAACAAGTCCACCTATAATATTAGACTGTATTTGTACTGTTTTATTCAATACAGCTAAACGTTTTTCATTAATTGCAAATCCTTCTGTTAAATATTGCTTAAGGATATTGGTTGCCCACTTGCGGAAAAGAACGCCACGAGGAGATTTTACACGGTAGCCAACGGAGATAATGACATCTAAAGAATACATTTTTACAGGTTTGTCGGAATTTGCAATATGCAAAAAATGCATATTGCTTTTTTCGTCTATTTCTCTTTCTTTAAAAATATTTCTGATGTGTCTTGCGATAACAGATTGGTCACGAGAAAATAAATCAACCATCTGCGCTTGTGTTAACCATACGGTATCTTCTTCAGGTGAAATATTAACTTCTAGTTCTAATTGCTCATCTTTGAAAGTAACGATGTTAGTCATTAGTGAAGCTCCTTTAACTACTTATACTATATCATAGATTCTGAGAAGTAAGGGACGATTTTATCGTCTGCTTGAGTAGAAATTTCAACTGGTGACAAAATGTCACCAGTTTATTGTTTTCTTTTATCATTGTAATTGAGAGGGCACAATATAGGGCAGATATCCATGATATGGAATTGGTTGAGTATTATTTCTTAGTTTTGTTAAAATCAACAGTAAAAAGCGTTGGCAATAAATTGTCAAATATAAATTGATAAATAAGATGGATTGGATAGGCTGGTCCAAAACCAATAAACAAGCCTAGCAGACTGAAAATCAATATACATGGCCAAACGATAAAAGCAATGTTTGCTTCAGCAATGTTCAAGGTAAAGCAAATTACAGCAGTTAAACTTAAACCCACAGCTGCACCTATCCAAGCACCAAGGCCACAAAAGAATATATAAAACAAAATTATTAAGACATCAAATTTCATAAAAATCATTTATTGAAATCCTTTCTAACGTCTTATGTATGAGTGCTAGTTTTGCAATAGAACTTTAGACAAGTAATATTGTTATTCTTTACATACTTATGGACGAAAAAATGTTTACATACTATAATTGTATTATAACGCCATGTATTGCAATGTGTCAAATATTTTGGTGAATATATATTTGGTTTTGTAAAAATGGTAAAATTGACGGAAACTGAAAAAGATTTTATAATTAAAGAAGCGGAGGCTATTGGAACAGATGAAGAATTTCTTCGCTTTAGAGATTATCAGGCGACTGGCTATTAAGGAGGGTTTTGTATGGATTCTAATGAGCAAATGGAAAAATTGCATATGGAGTTAACAGAGAAGGCATACACAAGTTTTCTCCTTGGGCATGAGGTTGCTGTACGTTGTCCTGTTTGCAATGAACTTGTTCACGTATGGGAAGAAGGAAGTTGCTATGGGGCTGATTGCAAGTGTGGCTTTATGAAAGACATTAATAGAGGTCTGTAATGCACCAAGATTTGAAGCCGACTAACTAAACAGCATGCAAGCAGATTTTGAGTGAAAACTCAGAGTCTGCTTTTCTTCTCATCCCACTAAAATCCGCCATAAAAAGGATTTTACCTTTGTTTTGTAGAATTATAAAGTATACCAAACAGTGATATAACTATAAGTCTGTTATAGAGAAAAGGGAAAACTCTGATGGTAAAAATTATTCTAAGCTAAGAAGGCAGAAGTTCCGTATACTAGCTGGTGGATGGTTTTGGTATCAATTTTATAAACCTATAGATTAGTTGATAAAGGAGGGGCTTGGATTGAATTTTAACCTTCAGAATTTGAGAACAATAATGGATGATAGTAATATCAATAAACATTACTATAGTATTTATCCTGATGAGAATTTCTATACTGAAGTCGTTACCTTTATTAGGAAAAAAGCTGATAAATGGGAAATAGGAGTTAAGGAGAGATGTGAAGATTGCGATATAAAGCAATTTAATACTGAAGCAGAAGCTTGCCAGGCGTTTTTGGAAGAGTTTTACCCAGAGATACTCAATGACAAAAAATGCTTGTAATTTCATAGTATGCAGAGTTTTGACAAAATGATTAAATGCCTTAAAGATGGAAGGCCTGCAGATGTGGAGTTTATGAATCCTAAAGCATTGGGAATTCCAAATAATTATTGGTTGTATATTGATAGACATCTGGAATAAAGCAACTACATTGAAGGTGTTGCTTGCGTTAATGAGAGGGGGCACATTATATGGAAGATGTAAAAGTAAAAGGATGTCCGGATCCGCCAACACTTGAAGAGTGCTTGGAGGAATTAGAAAAGACAGCTATCAAAATGATGAATGGAGAATAATTGAATTACCTAAAATTGAATGATTGGTACTGAAGCAGATTTTGAGCGAAAACTCAGAGTCTGCTTTTTTCTTCATCCCACTAATTTTCCCGATAAAAGGATTTTACCTTCGTTTTGTAGAATTATAAAATATAACTGAAAAGTGATATAACTATAAGTCTGTTATGGAGAGCGGGCAAAGGTCTAAGTCTATAAAATTGACGGAAGCGGAAAAAATTATAATTAAAGAAGCGAAGGCTATCGGAATAGATAAAAAGTATCTTTGCTTTAGAGATTATCAGGCAGTTTGCTGCAAGGAGGGTTTTGTATGGATTTTGAAAACGAAGAACGAAAGCTGCGTCGGGATTTAATAGACAAGGCATATGATGACTTCTTCATAAACAATGAAACTAATACCCGTTGTCCGGTTTGCAATGAATTGGTACAAGTTTGGGAAGAAGGAAGCTGCTACGGGACTAAATGTAAGTGCGGATTTATGGATAATACCGTTAGAGGCCTCTAAAGGTAAATGTGTTTCTTTATAATTAAACAACTGGCTGCAAGGAGGGTTTTGTATGGATTTTGAAACCAAAGAGGAAAAGTTGCGTTTTGAATTATTAGACAAGGCATATGATGACTTCTTCATAAACAATGAAACTAATACCCGTTGCCCTATTTGCAATGAATTGGTAAAAGTTTGGGAATCAAAGAGTTGCTATGGGGCTGATTGCAAGTGTGGCTTTATGAATGACCTTAATAGAGGTCTTTAATATGCCAAGATTTGAAGCCGAATAACTAAACAACAGACAAGCAGACTTTGAGCGAAAACTCAGAGTCTGCTTTTTCTTCATCCCACTAATTTTCCCCATAAAAAGGATTTTACCTTCGTTTTGTAGAATTATAAAATATAACTGAAAATACTACTTGCAGAATGGAGGCTTTGCGATGAAAATAACTTTTTTAGGTGCAACGCGCACTGTTACAGGTTCATGTTATCTGCTGGAGGTAGGCGCACATAAGTTTTTGGTAGACTGCGGCATGTTCCAGGGCTCCAAGCTGATTAAGGCGCTGAACGAAAAGGAATTTTTGTTTCATCCGGGAGAGATTGAGGCTGTTGTATTGACGCACGCCCATGTTGACCACAGCGGTCTGTTGCCGAAGCTGGTCAAGGAAGGCTTCCGCGGCCCCATATATTGCACTAAATCAACGGAGGAGCTGTGCTCGATTCTGCTGCCGGACAGTGCGCACATCCAGGAGGGGGAGGCGGAATACGCCAACCGCAAGGGCATGCGTGCCGGCAAAAAGATTGTCGAGCCGTTGTTTACGGTTGATGATGCTTCCCGCGCCTTGCATTTGTTCAAGCTGCGCAGCTTTGGCGAAGCGTTTAATGTTGTTCCCGGCGTTACCGTAACCTTCCGCGTTGCAGGACACATTCTGGGCTCTGCTTTCGTAGAAATGTCTGTTAACGAAGGCGATAAAAAGACACGCTTGATTTTTACGGGCGATATCGGTCAGCCGAATCAGCCGATTATTGAGGACCCGGCGGTAGCAGGCGGTGCGGATTTTATTATTACGGAATCTACCTACGGCAACCGCATCCACGAAGCCTATGATAAGGAAGGCGAGCTGGCAAATATTATCAATGATACTGTCGAGCGTGGCGGTAACGTTATTATTCCTGCGTTTGCTGTAGGGCGTACGCAGGTACTGCTGTACTATTTTCAAAAACTGCAGGCGGAAGGCAAAATTCCTGAGGTTCCTATTTACGTAGATAGTCCTATGGCCAACAGAGCTACGCAGATTACTATGACGAATCCCGAGGAATACGATGAGGAAGCGCGGGCGCTTTACGCTATGCAGGGACGCAGGCTGGTATCAATGCATAATTTGCGCTTTACCGCTACGGTGCAGGAATCTATGGCGATTAACGAAATTCCTGGCAGCAAGATTGTTATTTCGGCCAGCGGTATGGCAGATGCCGGACGTATTTTGCATCACCTTAAGCATAATTTGTGGCGTGAGGACAGCAGCATAGTGTTTGCCGGCTATCAGGCGGAGGGCACTATCGGACGCAGGCTGATAGAAGGTATTAAGCGTATTAAGATTATGGGCGAGGATATCAGAGTCAACGCCAAAATTTACAATATGAAGGGCTTTTCTGCCCATGCGGATAAGCAGCAGCTGTTAGCCTGGTACAGCAGCATGAAGGAGGTGCCCAAGGCCTTTTTCGTTACGCATGGTGAGCTAGATGCAGCCATGGAGCTGGCAGATTCTTTGGGACGCAATCTGGGCACGGCAACCTACATCCCGCATTTTGGTGACTGCGCCGAAATCCATGGTACCGATTGGCAGATGCATGAATCCGAAATGGTTCAGGTGGAGCCTGCTGCTATCGACCTGCGTGCTTTTATGCGTGGTATGGAACGCGATTATCTGCTGCAGCGCAGCAAAATCGAACAGATTGTTGCGCGCAATCCGGACAAAGCGGTTATGGTACGCAAGAAGCTGGAAAAGCTGCATAAGTACATGGACGATATCCTGAAGGATTTGTAAGCTGAAAGTAAAATAAATAAAGTACATCTACATTACACAAAATCTTCTCTGAATAACACTAGCAAGTTTCTGTTGATAAAAACAGAGGGAAAATCACGAAAAACAGTTGACAGATAACAGTCGTGTTGCTATAATATGACTAATTTCCACACAGTGGCTAAAAATTACCAATGGCTGTGAACAGGAATAAAACAGTAACCGGCTTTAGAGAGTCAGCGTTAGGTGCAAGCTGATGGAAGAGAGCTGTTTTTCTCACCTGGGAGCCCTGTCTTTGAGATGATGTTATTTAGAAGGCAGCGTTCAACCGCGTTAAGGCATCAGAGTATAATGTAGGGTGGTACCGCGTATATCACGCCCCTATCGGCATTTGCCGGTAGGGGCTTTTTATACCCCAAAAATTTATTTTAATCAAATAAGCAAGGATGCTTAAGGGAAAGGATGATTTTGATGAAATTAGCAAAGAAATTTACGGCGGCAGCATTAATCGCTGCAATGGCACTTATCGCAGGCTGCGGCGGCGGAGCAGACAAAAAGGCTGCAGCGCCCTCCGGTGAAAAGGTTACTCTGAAAATGGCAGCGCATCTGCCGGCAAGCCATCCGCTTGTTAAAGCTATGAATGATTTGAAGGCTAAGACTGCAGAAAAATCCGGTGGCACTGTTGATATCCAGATTTATCCTGCAGGCCAGCTGTTTAACGATAAAAATATGAATGATGCACTTATCAGCGGCGGTATTGATATGGGCTTGAATACCGTAGGACGTTGGGCAAGCATTGTACCGACGATGGACGTATTCGACCTGCCGTTTCTGTTCCCGACATACGAAAAAATCGGCAAGGCTGTTGACGGCGGCTTGGGAGCCAAGCTGGGAGAGCAGCTGGAAAAGAAGGGTGTACGTCCTTTGATTTGGGCTGATTACGGCTTTGTACAGTTTGCCAATAATAAAAAGGCTATCAAATCTCCTGAGGATTTTGCCGGTCTGAAAATCCGCGGCTACAGCAAATATTCTGCCGAAACGATTAAGGCATTGGGTGCTTCCAGCGTTACCATGGGCTCCGGTGAGGTTTACATGGGCATTCAGCGCGGAACGATTGACGGCCAGACCTCCGGTACTACGGCAATGCGTGACCGCAAAATGTATGAGGTTACAAAATATCTGACTATCACCAATCATGGCTGCCCGGAATTTTTGCTGGCAATCAACGACAAATCCTATGCTAAGCTGAACGATGCTCAGAAAAAAGCTCTTAATGATGCTGCCAAAGAGGTTCAGGACGCTATCCGCGCCAACGCCAAGAATGAGGATATCAAGGCTATGAACGATTTGAAGGCTAAGGGCATGGATGTTTATGTTGTTCCTGAAAGCGAGCTGCAGAAATGGCGCGACGCTACCAAGGCTACCTGGGATCAGTTCGTGAAGGAAAACGGCAAGATTGGTCAGGAACTGATTGATATTTGCATTAAATAAGTAAGGCGAGTGAGTAACGGTGGAAAAATTTCTTATAATATATGAAAAAATATTACAGGTGTTGACGAAATTAGTCGGCGTTATTGCCGGTGTGCTCGTGCTTTACTGTGCCTTCAGTATTGTCTGGGAGGTTATCGCCCGCGGCCTGCTGAATTCGCCTACGGAATGGGTTATGGAAATTTCCACCTACTGCGTTCTGATAGCCGGCTTTTTGGGGATGGGCGTAGCCTATGCCGGCAAAAAGCATATTCATGTAGATATTTTTGTATCAAAAATGTCGCCTAAAACAATTACCTATGTAGAAGTTCTGACTTCACTGATAGGTATTTTCTACAGCTTTATCTTTATGATATATTCCTGGGATATGGCAATGCTCTCTCTGGAGATGAATAACTGTGCTCCTACAACGCTTGGTACGCCGTTGTGGATTCCGCAGCTTTCCATGCCGATAGGCTTTGCTGTCCTTTGCCTGCAGATTATCCGTACTCTGCTGGAGAATATAATCAAAATAAAAAACAGTGATTTTACAAGAGATTTTCAGAAGGAGGTAAGTAAATAATGATTGCCGGTTTTACTATCCTGCTTCTGGTGCTGCTGGCTTTGGGCCTGCCTGTTGCCTTTGCGCTTGGCATGGGCGGCGTTGCCGGTATGCTGGCCTTTATGGGCGGCGAAAGCGCGCTCAATCAGCTGCCGATTTTAGGCTATAAATCTTTGGATGATTTTGTTCTGACAGCAGTTCCGATGTATATTCTTATGAGTCAGATTTTGCTTACAGGCAAGGTAGGCAACAATCTTTTTGAGCTGGCCAACAAATGGCTGCGCCATCTTCCCGGCGGCTTGGGCATTGCGACGGTAATGGCCTGTGCCATCTTTGCGGCGATTACAGGCTCTTCCGTAGCCTGCGCTGTTACCATCGGCGCAATCGCTATTCCGGAGATGCTCAGCCGTGGCTACGACCGTCCGCTTGTTTTGGGTGCGGTGGCGGCGGGAGGTACGCTTGGTATCCTCATTCCTCCGTCTATTCCCATGATTCTGTACGGTGCAATCACCGATGAATCCATCGGCAAGCTGTTCATGAGCGGTGTTGTTCCCGGTATTATGATGACTGCTATGATTATGGGCATCGTAGTCTTCCGTTCCCGCCATCTGGAGCGCGAGCAGGCTGCTTCCTGGAGCGAGCGCATGGAGGAGCTGCGGAAAAATATTTGGGGCCTTCTGCTGCCGGTTATTGTTGTCGGCGGCATCTACACAGGTATTTTTACTCCGACCGAGGCTGCCGGTATCGGTACTATCTACAGCCTGATTATTACCTTCTTCGTTTATAAAAGCCTGCATCTGAGCGATTTGCCGGGTATTTTGAACGACACTATCAAAACTACCTGCATGATTTTTGCTATTATGATAGGTGCGACCTTGTTCGGTTTCGTGCTGACGATTCTTGATGCACCGCAGGCGCTGACGAATACGGTAGTCGGCATGCAGGCAAGCAAATGGCTGATATTTGTTGCTATCAATATTTTGCTGCTGTTCCTGGGCTGCATTCTGGAGTCTGTTTCTATTATTTTCATCACTCTGCCGATTCTGTTCCCGTTGATTGTACAGCTTGGCTTTGATCCTATCTGGTTCAACGTAGTAATGCTTCTGAACCTGGAGCTGGCGCTGATTACGCCGCCGGTAGGCATGAACCTGTTCGTTCTGCAGGGTATTAGTCCGGAAAGCAAGATGACGGAGATTATCAAGGGGGTTATTCCCTTCGGTGCTGCTATGGCGTTGGAGATTTTGATTCTTTGCTTTTTCCCGCAGTTGGCGACTTGGCTTCCGAATGTTGTTAAGTAAGGAGGCGGCAGTATAAGGCGCTAATCAAAACAAAAAAATGCACCATTCCTTGACAGTAGGGAATGGTGCATTTTAGTTTTTAAATGGTTATAGCTTACAGTCTGTTGCTGCTGTTGAGTACGTCACGCATTTTGTGAGCTACCATGTCCTGGATAGCCTGACGTGCGGGTTTCAGGTATTGGCGAGGATCGAAGTCGCCGGGGTTTTCTACCAGATGCTTACGGATGGAAGCGGTCATTGCCAGACGCAGGTCTGTATCGATGTTGATTTTGCAAACGCCGAATTTGCCGGCTTGCAGCAGCATGTCTTCCGGTACGCCTTGAGCGCCGTCCAGCTTGCCGCCGTATTTGTTGCATTCTTCAACAAATGACGGAATAACGGTGGAAGCACCGTGCAGAACCAGCGGATAACCGGGCAGCATGTTGGTGATTTTTTCCAGACGAGCGAAGTCCAGTTCCGGTTTGCCTTTGAATTTGTAAGCGCCGTGGCTGGTGCCGATAGCGATTGCCAAGCTGTCGCAGCCGGTGCGTTCAACGAATTCTACAGCCTGATCGGGATCGGTGTAGGTAGCGTCCTTGGTGTTAACCTTAACAGCGTCTTCAACGCCTGCCAGTCGGCCAAGCTCTGCCTCAACTACAACGCCTCTTTCGTGTGCATATTCAACAACACGACGAGTCATTTCGATATTTTCTTCAAAAGGATGCTTGCTGCCGTCAATCATAACGGAGGTGAAGCCGCCATCGACGCAGGCTTTGCAGATGTCAAAATCTTCGCCGTGGTCCAGATGCAGGCAGATAGGCAGACCGGTGTCTTCGATTGCTGCTTCAACCAGCTTCATCAGGTAGATGTGGTTGGCGTATTTGCGGGCGCCGGCACTTACCTGCAGAATCAGCGGGGATTTTTCCTGTTGAGCTGCGGCAACAATACCTTGGATGATTTCCATGTTGTTGACGTTGAAGGCACCAACAGCATAGTGGCCTTCGTAAGCTTTTTTGAACATTTCAGTAGATGTAACTAAGGGCATTTGTCTATTCCTCCTTATTCAGGGTAGCCTTACAGCTACTCTGTCTTTACATTAGTATACACTAATTATATCATGGTCTGCTTATTTAGTACAGAAGTTTCAGTAAATCATTTGGTAAAGAACGGGTAATTTCTAAAAACACATCGCTTACCGGATGCTTGAAGGCGAGGCGGTAGGCATGCAGCGCATGGCGCGCCTGGGGGCCGGGAGTGCCGTAAAGATTGTCATTGACTAGCGGATGGCCGATAGATGCCAGATGGACGCGTATCTGGTGCGTGCGTCCGGTGAAAAGACGAACCTTGAGCAGCGTGCAGCTGTCGTAGGCCGCCAAAACCTCATAGGCTGTTTTGGCGTATTTGCCGCGCGTGTAGTCAACGCAGCGTTCGATGATACTGCCTTCCTTGCGGGCGATAGGCGCTTCGATAATACCTTCGCTGTTTTCAAAGCGTCCGCAGGCCAGTGCCAGATATTCCTTTTCAACCTGTTGCTGGCTCAGCCAGTGCTGCACAACAGGCTCTTTGGCGAAAATAACGAGGCCGGAGGTATTGCGGTCCAGACGTGATACCGGATGAATACCGGCATCAATGCCGTTGGCTTCGTAATACGCTTTGACGTAATCGTAGAGCGTAGTGCCTCGCTCGCTGACGGTGGGGTGTACCAGCATGCCTGCAGGCTTATCGATAATCAGCAGAAAATCGTCCTCGTAGGCCAGCATGGATGGCGACAGGATAGCAGCCATCAGTGCAGCTGTTTTTTATCCGGCAGCTCGTCGACTACCTCGATGTTATCGAGCTGTGCTTTCAGCTGGCTGCGGATGTTGGCCAGATATTCCTTGTACAGCTCCTTTTGTTCTGCCAATTCCTCCGGGGTCAGACCGGAAGTTTTCTTCTTTTTGGCTAATGCATTTATGCGGGTAATCATTGCATTGATTTCCATAATATTTCTACTCCTTTGTCATAACTAGCTTATTCATTTAATTATACTATTATGTGCGCTTCTTAGCAACTTTCATTGACTACACTTCTGATTTGTGCTATTATGAGGGCGATATTATTAAGCTTTTTTTATCAGAGAGTTATATATATTGCCAAAGCTTGGAGCTTGGGCAATGTAAGTTGAGTATGAGGTGATTAACATGTTCTTGAAAAAAATTGCTTGTGGTCTATTATGTGCGGCTATGCTGGTTGCTGCCGGTTGCGGCGGTGTAGGAACGCAGACAGGCGGTGATAAGGCTTATCTGCAGCTTACCGATGCTGCAGGCAGACAGGTTTCGCTTGCCAAAAAGCCTGAAAGAGTGGTAAGCCTCAGCCCTTCATATCTGAGTATGATTGAGGCTGTCGGCGGCACTGTAGTCGGTCGCGCCAGCTCCAAGGTAGGCAAGATTCCAGAATCAATGAAATCTGTGCCGGAGGTAGGCATGGTCTACAATATTAATATGGAAGCGCTTGTCGGCCTGAAGCCTGATCTGGTTCTGGCCAGCAAAAATCAGCATGATAAATTTATTCCGATGCTGCAATCCAACAAAATCAACGTAGTGGAGTTTGATACCCAAACCTTTGAGGATGTAAAGGGTACCATCAAAACCTTGGGCGATATTTATGGTACGCAGGATAAGGCCCAAAAGGAAAATGAGCTGTTGGATAAACAGGTTGCCGCCGTTACGAGCAAGCTGCCTAAGGAAAAGAAACGCATCGTTATTATGCATGCAACAGCCAGCGCCGTTACGGTAGAAGGCTCGCACAGCATTGCCGGCTGTGTAAGCGATATCCTGGGCTTTGAAAACGTTGCTGCTGCAGCGCTCAAGGGAAAATCCAATAAAACTCCTTACAGCATGGAAACACTGGTTGAGCAGAATCCGGAAATTATCTTTATTACCTCTATGGGCAAGCCTGAGGAAATTGAAAACCGTCTGCGCACCGACTTTAAAAATAACCCCGCATGGAACAGTCTGCCGGCTGTAAAAGCAGGCAGAGTATATGTGCTGCCGGAAAAACTGTTTTTGATTAACCCCGGCCTGCGCTATCCGGAGGCTGTAAAGTTTATGGCACAGCAGGTTTATCCGGAGGTCTTTACTAATGGAAAATAAGCAGTCTGCAGAGCAGACGGAGCATTTTGGTATCGGCCGTACCAAATGGCGTATTACTATTCTTGTGATATTTTTGTTTTTGGCAGTATTGGGCAGCTTTTTGAGCTTAACAAAAGGCTCCAGCATTATCAGCATCAAGGAGATTACCGATATTCTGCTTAATCCCGGTGATGATCCGCGCAGTCAGATTATCTGGAACATCCGTATGCCGCGCACTATCGTCGGTGCTTTGGTAGGCATTAACTTGTCGCTTTCCGGTGCGATTCTGCAGGCGATTATGCGTAATCCGCTGGCAGACCCGCATATCATCGGCATTAGCTCCGGCGCAGGTCTGGCAGGTGTTGTGATTATGATTTTGTTCCCGGCGATGGAATATCTGATTACGCCTGTTGCTTTCATCGGCGCTATGCTGGCTGCAGTCTGCATTTATATTCTGGCGTGGAAAAACGGCATCAAGCCGGTGCGTATTATTCTGGCCGGTGTTGCGGTATCTGCCTTTTTGGGTGCAGGCATTAGCGGTCTGATGATTTTTTACAGTGACAGAGTGCATGGCGCTTTAATGTGGATGGTAGGCGGTCTTGCCGCACGTAGCTGGCCGCATGTAAATATTATTCTGCCGTATGCTGTTATCGGCCTAATTCTGGCACTTGCCAGCGCCGCTTATCTGAACATCCTGCAGCTTGGTGATGAGATGGCGCGTGGCTTGGGCGTCAACGTTGAGGTAACACGCATTATCCTTACGGCTATTGCGGCTTTGCTCGCAGCCAGCGCTGTCAGCGTTGTCGGCCTGCTGGGCTTTGTAGGCCTTGTGGTGCCACATGCGGCGCGACTGCTGATAGGCAGCGACTACCGCTTTCTGCTGCCTGCTTCCGCACTTTTGGGCATTGCCATTGTTACGCTCAGTGATACCTTTGCGCGTGTAATTTTTGCGCCGATTGAACTGCCTGTTGGTATTATTATGGCCTTTTTGGGCGCGCCCTTCTTCTTATTCCTGTTAAGGAGGGAAATCTGATGACACAAAATAATGCAGCGCCCTTTAAAGCTGTTTTAGAGGCAACGCATATTGATATAGCAATTAACAAAAAAACAATCATCCATGATTTGTCGCTGGCAATTCC
>Ga0129310_1002635_pt1 | contig 13001 bp, 9 predicted proteins | sample Go1ome_2_FD_94433 | JGI IMG/M metagenome (GOLD analysis project Ga0129310, IMG submission 94433) | Western lowland gorrila individual fecal microbial communities from Wisconsin, USA - Go1022A metagenome | ecosystem: Host-associated > Mammals > Digestive system > Large intestine > Fecal | place...
ATCTTGTTGACTTCCTCGTGGAGCCGAAACCTGATCCGGCTGGGTCTTTCCACGATCTCGCTCTCTGCAATGAGCTTGCGGAAGTAGGTGGTGACCGGCAGACGGGTCAGTTCCCGGTATCGTTCCAGCCTTTGGAATTGTCCCTCTGTCATCCGGACGGAGATGCTTTTGCTGTTGTCCCGCAGTTCCCCTCTGGGAAGCGGCTTTTTGCGCTTACGGCGCATGGGGGAATCCCTCCTTCCTGATTTCGTATGCTGCCTGGGCAATGTCCTTCAGACAGTCGAGTGCTTGCCGGAGTTCCGCTGCCGTGCCATATCCGCTGTTGAAGGCACGAGCCACGGTGTTGATCTCCCGCCCCTTCTGATTGAGCAGGCGAAGGAAGTCCGTCATGACGCCGTTCCGACTGATGATGGGACGATTGCCGGCGAGCTGCGCCATAAGCCATGCGTTGACGGACAGCCCTGCCGCCTTGCTTCGTTCCATGAGCCGGCTATATTCTTCGGCACTCATGCGGACGCAGGTCCGATGTGTCTGTTTGTTCATAAACCACCTCCAGACCGCTTCCGGCAATGTTGCCGAGAGCGGTTTTCTGTTTTTTCAGATACCCCCTCACTACCCCTCCCGAAAAAACAGCATGGTGAATACCCCAAAATCAAAAGCTCCTGCAAAAGCTTTAAGGTCAAGGGTGTGTAATAGACACCCCCGCCGTCCAATCAAGGGTGTCTTATTGACACCCAAGGCGAAAAAATTGGCAGACAGGCTCTTGTAAAGTCTGTCTGCCGATGGTAACATACCGCAAATCGAAGAAGGAGGCTCGGAACATGATGTATGCTGTTTTATCATTGGGGCTGGCGCTGTTGGGGGGGGGTATCCGTCTGGCGCAAATGTTACGCCTGTCCGTACCACTGCTGTACGGGGCATTGGTCATCACGGTATTCCGCCCGTGGTATCTGGCCCATACCGCTCTGGCGGACGGCATTTTCCTTGTGCTGGTGGGTCTTGCGGTGCTGTCCTGGGTGGTAACGCTGGTTCGTGTAGTGTGGGAGATGATTTGGTAAGTAAGGTTTGACAAAATGGGTCTGTTGACAAAGCTGGTCTTTAAAAGTGTGCGGGTCGAAAACAGTCAATAAAAACAGTAAATCCACTTGCATATAAGGCTCTTTGCTGCCTTTGCAAGTGGATTTTTCTTTCCTTTTATTTCCTTTATCAGCCGTTTCAGATTCAAAGCGGACGCCGAAAGGAGGCATTGTTCCTCAACGTTTTCAATGCCCCTCTTTCGAGTAAATCTTAAATTATGGCATCGCTTCTGTAGACCGAAGTTTCCTTCACAGACGATTTGCCGTTTTTTCAAGGTTCGATTGTATGCGCTTGTACCAATTCGACTTCGGCCCTGCTCTTGATATTCTTGACCCGGTTTTCTGGTTATCTTGCGAGTCATCAGCCTTTTTACATAGCAATTAGGACCATACTGACAGATTCTGCAATCAGACCGCTTCGACACATAAGATCTCAATGGCACCCCGTGTGATATCCATGTTCCGCGAAAGGTGAGTTCACAACCGTTTGGGCAAATATAGCAATCACGATCTGGCATCCACAAAAATTTATCAGATGGAATGGTATCACCTCTCCCGGTTCCTCTCATACAAGGCCTTATATAAGCGGTAATTCCCAAGCGAGTCAGGCCGTAGTGGATTCGGATTGTATCATAGCCGCTGTCCAGACCGGCAGATCGTATGGGATAGTGCTTCTCGTTTTTAAGGTAAGCGTACCGCTCCACGCAGCATTCACAATCCTGTACATCGCCGCCTGTTACGCTGACATCCAGAATAATGCCTGTGTCTGCGTCAGAGCACTGGTGGTTCAGATAATGAAATCCTTTCGGCTTGCCCGTGCGGTTCATGTATCCAGCCTCCGGATCGCTGGGATTTCTTACTTTCTTTATGGTTTCTTCCGGCAATACAGTCTGATTCAACTCGTCCCAATACGCTTCGGGGCGGCGGGTTACTTCAATCGTAATATTATTACGGGTATCCGCGTTGGCCTTGATATGCGTGGAGTCCATCACGACGCACTCCCCCTTGACCAGTCCTGCCTCCTGGCACCTTGCAACGATCTGGTCGAAGATCTGACGGAATACCTCGTGTCCTTTGAACCGACGGTGACGATTTTGAGAAAATGTGGAGTGATCTGGGGTGGCATCGTCCAGGTCAAATCCCAAATACCAGCGATAGGCGATATTATACCGCACTTCCTCTGCCAGCTTGCGTTCAGAATCAATTCCGTACAGATAGCCAAGCAGCAACATTTTCACAAGAATCACCGGATCAATGGATGGCCGGCCCTGTGCGCTGTACAGCGGCGCAACGATGTCGTACACAAAGTCAAAACTGATCGCTGCGTCTAACTTCCGCAAAAAATGGTTCTCCGGAATCAGTTCTTCCATCGTTACTGCAAGCAGTCTGCATTGTTTTTCAGGACTTCTGGTCATCATTCAGCATCACCCTGTTAAATTATACCATATGGCGCTGGCCTTTGCAGTACTTTGTCAACAGACCCAGATTGCCAACCCTTACTTTCAGACAACCTTGTCAAAAAGTCTGACCGGGTTCGGTGAATTCACCGAACCCGGTTTTCAGCGTCTACCGCTTTTGACAATGTTGTCTGAAGCGCTTTAGGGCAGTCCGCTGTGATTGGGTTTGGCAATGAGCCGAACCTGGTTTTTGCACTCACTTTCCGGCAATGCTGCCGAGAAGTTCCCGCCCGCAGGCGGCATGGGGGACTGGGGATTTCCCCAGCAAGCAGTATTTTGACATCAAAATGCGATGCTTGCGCCAACGCCGCCACAGGCGGCATCGGAGGCAGAAAATTTACTTGCTAAATTCGTAGGTATACACTGGTAAGTGCGGCAATCCTCGATGCGGAGGAGGTAAGCATAGATGTTGATCTCCATGTGGTGCAGTCCTAGAACAAAGACCGTATGCCTTTGTTCTCGTCACAGGCTCATAGTCTGAATCAAAAATATTTGAGAGCGCAAATACTATTTTGATAGTACTTGCGCTCTCAAATCATTAATTTAAATTAACCCATTCGTTGCTGCCAACCGTAGAATTTCATCTGGAGATAATGTTCTGAGTCGTTCCAGATCTCCATGCGCTCCCGGAAAATAGTGACACGCTGTGCCATAGTAATTATATAATTGACGCTTTGCGTATCTTACTGTATTCCAGTACTGTTGACGTGCTTTCTGTTCAGCTTTTCGTTGTTCGCCACTGCTACTTATAGGATTTTCATCCATATAATCATTTTGCGTAATATCAGAATCATTTGTTTGTGTATATGTCAAATCTGCTCTATTAATTTTTAGAACTTGAGATGCCGCAGCTTCTGTGACAAAGCAAGAAATAGGCTGTTCGGATAATTCATAGGTCATAAATAGATTTTGCCTTGCACGGGTTACTGCAACATAAAACAGCTTTCGCTCATCCTCCAAATCACCCTGATATTTAGATTTGTTTTCTTCAAAGATGCCACCCAGCACATGCCAATATTTCTTGCCTCCCACATTGGAAGCTGGGAATTCCCTCATCATCAGTTCCGGAAGAAAAACGGTATGAAACTCCAGTCCTTTTGCCTTATGGACGGTCATAATTTGCACCATATCGTTGCTAAAATCTTTGAGTGTAAAACTATGATATTTGTACTCCTCCTCTGCTTGATACGCAAGGAAACGCAATACCCCTGTTATTCGAGCAGATAACTGCCAATCTCCGTAAATTTCATCATAGTCATCCAAAATCTTTGTAATACCTGCAAGGTTTTCTTTTCGCTCCTCACAATCTTCGATGGAATCGTCGATAAATGTGATTTGTTCACAGAATCCTTCTAATATTTCCCGCAGCGTCATTCTTCCATTACGAGCACAACTACGCAGATACTTAAATCCTTTTGTTAAGAGGGTGCTTTCCACAATATCGTGCCAGCAATCATGCAATTTTGATTTATCAATATCCACTAATAGCTGCAGCGTAGTTGCGAAGCGGCTAAAATAACTTCCCGAAAAGAACTTTTCCGCACTGTCCGTCTCATACGGAATCTCGAAGGAATCCAATGCTGTAGTAATCGGTGCAATTATTTTCCCTTTACGTACTAAGATTGATATTTCCCCATACGGAATGCCGGAATGATGCAATTCGCGGATTTTATGTGCGATTCCCGCAAACTCTTCACTTTGTGAGTTATATCTGATTGCTTCCGTGCAGGATTTTTCACTTCTTTTTCCTGCCTGCATTTTCTTATCTAACCGATTCTCGTTATGGGAGATCACCGTATCGGCGATATCGACAATACGGTGAGAACATCGGAAATTTGTTTCCAGTCGTACTTGCTTTACATGAGGGTATCGTTTAGAAAAAGAAATCATATTTTCCGCATTGCTACCGCGGAACTGGTAAATTGTCTGATCATCATCTCCGACTACACAGATATTAGCACCTGCATTAGCAATTTCACTTATTACTTTTTCTTGTAGGTCATTCACATCCTGATATTCATCCACAATTAAGTAGCGAATATTTGAAAGTGCTTTTTTTACATCTGGTTTGCTTCGAATCTGTTGAAGTGCTTCAAAAATCAGGAACGAGAAATCGATATATCGGTGGCTAAATAAGCATTTCCTATACTTTTCAAATGCTGCCTTCTGATTTTCCGCCCATAATTCAGACTCGTCAAATGCGTCAATCATTTTATCTACACACTGCAAAAATAGAATAACATTACGCGGGTGTAGTTCTAACCCCAAATCACTCATACCGCAGTCTTTATAATATCTGGTAATAAAGTGATGGGATTTTACGGTATCCAAGATTCTGAAATCCCGAAAATCCTCTGCAAAATTTTTCAAAAGTGCATAGCAGAATCCATGAATCGTTCCAATATACATCTTCTCTGTTATTTCCGTTTGATGCTTACCCAATGCCTTGGCAATCCGTACTTTCATATTTTCTGCTGCTTTTTCTGTAAAAGTGAATGCCACTATACTTTCTGGCAGAATATTTTCTTTGCTTTCCAGAATATTTGCAATTCTTCGGGCAATTACTTCTGTCTTCCCGGAACCAGCACAAGCTATGATTTGCAAGTTGGAGTTTATTTCAGCAATAGCTGCTTCCTGTGCTGGCGTTAAGCTTTTTGATTCACTCATTCTTATTCACCATACTTTATCAAAGCTTGATAAAGGTTATAATTTACTTTTGCCTTTTCCAGCGCCGTTTTTCCTTCCGCAATAGAGAACTTATCTAACAAATATTCTCTTGTGTTATGAGCAAGGTCAAAATCTGGAGATTTTTCCGCAGCAAAATCCAAAATATCTAAAAACTTATTTTTAATTTCTTTTATTCCAGAATAACGAGCAGCACGGCTAAGCAGTTTTGCTTGATTGCCCAACGCTCCAGTGGAAATCAAAATATCATCAGCAACAAACATGAAGAATTTCGGCACAACAAGATCAACATCATCAGCGGTTTCTATAGTCTCTATGGACACGCCAATCTCCTTTGCCGCCGCTCTCCTTGCACTTGCACCGCCATCCCACGGGCGGACATACGCCTCGAAAGTATCTTCTATTTTACCGTTACGAATTCGCACAGCAGCAATTTGATAAATAGATTTGGACGCCACTACAGAAAATGCTTCAGAACACCAAAATGCGCAATAGTTCTCTACGCAGTCCTCATAACATTCTTTAATTGGGGAAAATTCGTTTTCAGGAACTCTTTCTGCTCGCTGTTCAATTCTTGGATAAGTAATACCTCTTTCGTCATAGAACATTGCAACTACTCTTCGCCGCTCTTCTGTCATCGGCCAGTACGGCTTTTTGGTGCGATATTTTTCTGTTTCAGATTTTTGTTTTTCCAGACGATGCTTCATGCGTTCAGCACAATCATCCTGTGAGCAAAAGATAAATGCGCCGGGTGTTGGCTTGTCACAGATTTTGAACCCTCTTTCTGTGAGAATGTCAGAAAAATCATAGTCACCAATCATTGCATAGTATTTTGCAGCAATTGAATAAAGTTCACAAGCCAAACCGTCTCTTTCGCGAATCAACTCACACCACTTTTGTGCTTTAATTAAATCTCCCGGAATGTAAAAGTCAACAAGCTCCCACAAAATGTGCTGTGTTCTTATTGCGTCCAGCTTGTGCGTAGCCAAGTATTCCCGTGCCGCGTTTTCAAATTTATCGTTTTTGGTAAGCTTATAGTAGCGGCAGTGAAAATACTCAACCGTCTTTGCGTCAAAATATTCCAGCAAAATTGGAATACTGTCCCGTACAGCACTCCCTTCCGGCAAACTTGCCGCATATTCCTTCAGATAGTTATTTTCACATGTGTCTGCCCGAAAATAGCACATCTCATAAAACACCTGATTCAAGGCTTCTTCACCCATACATTTGCTGCAAAGAAGTTGCTGTGTTTCGTTTCCGCAGTATAGACATTTCATCTCTATCAGTCCTATCTCGTTGTTTATTGGATATTGTGCCACTGTCCTCGATGATAGTATTTTTTGAGGTCAGTACGCCCGAAAAGCTGTCTAATATCAGTAAATTCCATAGCATCTGGAAGTGTAATAGCTTCTAAACTTCTACAGTTTTCAAATGCATATGCACCAATCTGTCTCACAGATTGAGGAATGACTATATCTTTCAGGGAATAACAATTGCAAAATGTAGACAGCTCTATAGATTTTATACCATCCGGCAAGCGGATAGCGGCTAAAGCACGACAGCCATGAAAAGCACCTAATCCAATTTCTCTTACTGATTCTGGGAGAACAATTGTTTTTAAGGCTCCGCATTCCTCAAAAGCTCTATCCCCGATTCGCACAACGGTATCGGGAATGGTGATAGCGATAATCCGCATTTTGTTCTCTTTGTTCTTCTTTGTGGAAGACCACGAAGCTGAAAAAGCATCATCCCCAATTGATGTGACAGCGTCTCTCCCAATTTTTGGAGGAATTTCGACTTCTTCTTCATCACCTTTATAGCTTGTGATTTCCAAAGTACCATCCTTTAATTTAACATATGACCACTTTTTCTTCAGCACCGTTACCGAATCAGGAGCCGCATTCAATTCCCGAAACATCTTCTTTAGTTCTTTCTCTTCTTCCGCAACAATATCGACCGTTCGATTCTGATAATCCAGCATCCACGCAATCATATCATTTTTTCCTTGCTCTGTGGCATAGGAAACTGCTGCTTCGCGCTGTTTTTTAGACTTTATAAAGTCAGCAGATGCCAGTACTTCCAATCCTTCAACATTGCCAATGTCTATCACCTGCTTGACGATAGCAGTCTTGTTTAGTTTACTGATGTCCGTTTCAGAAAGCACGAAGCGCAGAACTTCAGGATCAAACACAGACGATTTTGGTGATTCAAACACACTTTTGGGCAATGACAGTTTCTGTTTCGATGCTTGAAGCGACCATGATAATTCCTTCAGCGCATATAAGCACTTGTCCGCTGGCAGTCGAGTCAGTGTACTCATGATTTCTTGTCGTGAGCGTGTACTCGATTCCATCGTAATGGAGGTTCCTTTTTCTTTTAGGCGTTCTGCAACCTCGATATTTCCCCATAAGACAGCATAAAATAGCGTCTGTGGCGCATCAAAAGCTGCACGATCTTCATGAAGCAGATATTCCGCAATATCTGCCAAAGTTTCTGAATTATTGCCCACTACATTCACTTTAGGCAGCAACCCAAAGTAGAATCTATGGGCGGGGCCATAGTCTCCATCATTTGGAATGTTTTCTGCAAGCATTACAGAGTAATTTACCGGATAATGTTTTTTACCGCCTAATACAGGATACGCCGCACGATACTTCTTTATGGTATTCCCGTATGTAGGATAATAAAAAGTCGCTCCTGCTTTAATCAACGCTTTAACAACATCAAGGCTTGCGTATAGGCATGCCAACCCCAATGCACGAGCGGTAAACTCAAATGTTTGGCATTCCTCTATTACTGCGTTTACCTTCTCTACATCTCCAGAAAGTACGATGTTTTCTAAAAGTTCTACCTTTCCTTTTTCGGTAAGCTTTCGATTGTTGCCAACTGTAGTATTCATCTCTGCCTCATTTCAAATCCAGTGTGGCTATTTCGGCTGCTATTTCTTTCTGCCTATCATGGATTAACAGGTCATTGTTGTGCTTAAAATACTCTTTGCAGCCATATCTGTTGATGAATGAAGCAGCAATCGGATTCAGCGTAAGTTCCGTAACGATGATAAATATTTCTTGGCCGGTAGGAAATACACTTTCGCAAAATGTAAACAGATTAGAGAGCTTTTTGCCAGCCTCTGACGCTGTGATCTTCATCTGTTTGATGTGTCCATCAAAGCCTTTTTTGACAATGGAAAATGCTTCTGTACCACTTGAAATACCAAACAGTTGCCCCTGCTCATCTTCAAGCACCAGAATAAGCTGCTTTAGATTATTCTGTTCGTCTTTAGAAAGCGCTCCGGATTTTTTCCCCGCTGCAAGAATATTTCGCTGTTTGTCGATCACTCCGCCCATACATTCCGATGGAGTTACTTTCGATTTTGTAAGTGCCGCTTTGAATTCTACCAATGCAGCTGTCAGGGCCTTCATAATTTCTCCCGATGCGAGCGCACCTTTCAGTTCTTCATTGACTGCATCCAGCAGAATGCCGATTAAGGATAGTCGTTCATCAAATTTTGCTTTCTGTGCACGCTCTTTTATTTCGTCAGTTGCTTTCCCATCCAAAATTTTATCTATCTGATAATCTGACTTATATTTGCGAAAAAGTTCATAGTAGGCCGAAAAATCAGATGCAATTCTCGAATCCTGAAGATATTGTTCAATCAGCCGTTTGTTTACAGCGAACTTGTTTATTTCGTACAGTTTAATCATCTGGCTAAGGTCATCCCAACCACGAGCTGTAACAAATTGTTTGCCATCCACTGTAGACTCAATGCTGTAAAAATCTGATTTCTTGATTTCCAGATATGTTATAATTGATGGATGGATTCCCTTTTGGTAGGCATACTCTTTCCATACATCAAAGTCTGGTTCAATATTGATTCGCTTTAGCCTGTCCCATGTTGCAATATCAAATTCTCGGACAGAATTGTTATACTCTGGTGGGTTACCTGCTGTTACGACAACCCACCCATCAGGAACACGGTGCCTCCCGAACACCTTATATTGAAGAAACTGCAGCATTACCGGTGCAAGAGTTTCAGATACACAGTTGATTTCATCAAGGAAAAGAATGCCTTCCTGAACGCCGGTTTCTTCCATCAAGTCATAGATGGCTGCAATAATTTCACTCATCGTGTATTCAGATATATCGCACTCAATGGTCTTATACTTTTTGTGTGCGATAAAAGGTAACCCCAAAGCACTTTGACGTGTATGATGTGTCATAGAGTAGGAAAGCAAACCAACTCCCATTTCGGAAGCGATCTGTGCCATAATCGCAGTCTTTCCAATTCCAGGAGGACCCATCAGAAAAACTGGTCGCTGCATCTCAATGGGAACGATATAATCCCCGGATTCATCCTTTGTAAAATATGCAACAAGTGCATTTTTCACCTGCTCTTTTGCTTCTTTTATATTCATCACATCGTTCTCCTTATATCATCTGGCTGCAGGACAAGCTTTATTGCCCAAGGCGGAACGGAAGGATTTATATAACCTTCATCGACAAACACAAATGCGGTATGATAGTTTGGCTGTCTTGATGGGAAAGTCCCTTCACCATCTGTAAAGTAAATCATTCCTTTCAAATTGGAAAATTCACCATCTGCAATCAACCCATCAACATATGCAAAAGTTGGTCGGAAATCTGTTCCTCCTTGCCCAAGTATTTTCATATTGGCTATATAGGCATCAAATTCACTCTGTTTCGTAATTTTGATATCCTCCTGAATTCTTTCGTCGCACTGAATAATATGAAGGTTGAATTTCCTGAAGAAGCTTTCTTCCTGCTTTAGTATGCTGTATGTTTTTTTCACAAATGTTTGTACAAGAGCCCCACTTGTGGAACCGGATGTATCGATTGCAATTACGAATTCCTTAATCTGTTTTACATCTTTGTATTCTAATGGTTCTATCAAAGGAATATTCCCGTAAAGATTCATTCCATAGGTATAGAAAATATAATCGAATTCATCATCATTGAGTTTCATTCGTTCGCCCAGAACAGCAAACTTTTTCAGGAATTCCGTATAATTATATCTTTCGCGAGTAACTGCCATCAAATTTTGTGTCAGTGCACCAGTTTGTTTTCCGTGATTCCTAGAAAAAGTTTCCAAATCCACTTTCATCTGGCGTGCAACGGCAGCCCACTCACATTGAGAATTTGTGTCTTCAACTTGTCCTAACTCAGACTTCGATTCATTATGCTCATTATCTTCATCGTCATCTTCTTTGTCTTGTCCGTTATACGGCTGTTGGTGCTCTTTCGTATCTGACAAGTCATCTTCCTGACAATCTTGTGAATATTTAGAATTACCATCTGCTTCTGTATTTTGAGGTACATTGGTTTTACCCCACTTGGATTGATACCAAATTTTGTGTATATCTGCGGAGAATATTTCCGCAAGAGTATAGACCTGCTTTTCACTCAATGGTGCATTTAACAAGTATTTATAAAGCATATCTGCTGTCATATACTTTACTTTTTTCTTGAAATACTGGAATGCTTTCTGCTGCATTTCCGCCGATTTGATTTCAAGTGCTGGAATCGCCATATCAAAAATCGTATATTCAACTGCAATATCACATGACAAGTCCCATAATATTTTGTTAACAGTAGAACTTACCCAAAAATGCTGATATACGCAATGAAGGATCATATGCAAATACTGCCGTGGTATTCTGGCTTGTTCTTCTGAGAAGTTACGCAAAACTACTATCGGATCATAGTAAATACAAGTTCCATCAACTGCAACTCCATTTAGCTTTGGGACTTTCTGCAAGTCCAGCATACTAATAGGCTTATCCATAAACCGCAAATTGAGAGCCAGTGTATTTCGGGAAAGAAACAGAACATCCTGTGCTAACTTATCAATATTTTCTATCGACATAGGTTCACCGTTACATTTTCTATTTGATTAGCATACAGCTACTTATCTGAATTTATCTTGTTTTTTCAGTTTACATGAACCGAAATATGTCCATAGTCTGTATCGAAATCATCGATATACTCTGACTGACCGTTAACAAGAGGATTGGCAATCATATAAACTTCAAACTTTTCACGCTCATCCATAGACAGCGTTAGCTTATATGCATCTTGTAACCAGTAAGAATCGCCATCAAGCGAGTCGGAACCCCAATCCACACAATCCGCCTTTTGAATCTTGTCCTGTGTTGTAAAGAAAATATCAAATAGCTTTTTGTTATCCTTCTGCTGCATGAAAAATGCTGCAGAGCAATTGGCTGGAATCTCATAATTTAAAGGAACATTTTTCAGCTGATCATCCCAATAAAACCAGCCATTTTTATAGCCGCGCTGATGTTGTATTTCAGACAATTCAGGGATTCTCCACTCGTTTCCTGCTTTGATAGCGTCTCTAATCCTTCCTCTTCGAATCCACTGGCGTACAGTGCTTGGTTTAACATCATATGCAACAGCATATTCTGCACAGCTCATGGTTTTAGCAGATATTTTTATTAACTCAAAACAAAATTCAGTGTGACAATTGTAGCCGTACTCGGTAGCTTCCCACTTTGCATGGCAGAGATAGAGAGTAATGCCTGAAGTATTCATAATATAGGCATAATACCACCAGTGATCTAACTTTTGCGGAAAAATTGTTGTCTCGACTTTGCCGTGAAATTTCGACAGCAAGTGCTCTACATTACGATAAAACGCTTGCGTATGAGGCGGTTGCTCTTGCTGGGCTTCCATTTGATAGCGCATTTTTGCATTATCAATACTTGCAAGAAGCTGCTCTTTGGAACGAAGTACGGTTATCCCAAAATCAAATTCTTCAAAATCCGCACCAATTATTTCTTCACGTTCAGCTTCGTTTTTCATCTGCCAAAGTTCATCATCTGTAATTTCATTCCAAAACTCTGGGGTATCCGTAGAATAAATGGACTGCACTTCTTCTAACAGTTCCTCATGCGTCATCTGCTGTTTAGAACTCATCAAAATCAGTTTAACTTTAGGCATTTGTCTTTCATGATTCATAGTACTACCTCCACGGATATTTGTATTGCTACGCTACATATATTGTAACGCGTCAATACAAATATGTCAATGCTATTTCACAATGAAAAGCAACTCGATTCGCTACTGTCTAAAAATTTCTACAGATCTATCAGTACTACATTATTTTGCGAATCGGATAAGTGGGTTCGATACCCCATTAGTCCAATATTTTCTCAAATTCTGCCCACACAAAAGCAGAATGCTTTTCATGTCAGCAGCGATATCACATTCATTGCAAATTCTACAGAACATTATAATTTTGTCTGTCCTTACTCTTTGATTATGGCATCCCACAGCCTGCGTTTTTCACTCGCTCAATTTGTTCAGTTGCTCCGCCAAATAGAGTAATCACCTGCAGAAAATTATTACAAAGCCTCGCCAAATCACTCTGGCGAGGCTTTTCCCTTGACCACATAAAAATCTTGTGTATTACAGGAAAACTAAAAAAATTCTATCGGCAAAGTTTAAGGGGCGCGATTTATAGTAAATCGTGCCCCTTAATTTGGCATTACTCTAAACGGTCTTTGGTGTTGTCCTTGTGCGTGGATAACTTATGCACCCCGGTGTTCCTTATTGTATATGTCCTCAGATACCCAGCTTGGCCTTCAGTGCGGAGATCATCTCCTGATACTCCTCGTCCGTCAGGTATACCGGCTCCGGGTTGGTGATGGCAAAAGCCCCGCCGAACTCAAAGCCGCCCTCATACTTGGGGACGATATGGAAATGCAGATGGGGATTCGTGTCGCCGAAGGAGCCCAAGTTCAGC
>Ga0129310_1002636_pt1 | contig 12995 bp, 13 predicted proteins | sample Go1ome_2_FD_94433 | JGI IMG/M metagenome (GOLD analysis project Ga0129310, IMG submission 94433) | Western lowland gorrila individual fecal microbial communities from Wisconsin, USA - Go1022A metagenome | ecosystem: Host-associated > Mammals > Digestive system > Large intestine > Fecal | place...
CTTGTTTTCTAATTGCAACACTAAGATAAGTGAAAAATCTGACATGGCAAAATCCTGAGCAACTTTTTGTTGCTCAGGAACTTATAAATAAAGTTAAATCAAAGTGTTGCGGAATTAAGGATAAACTCATATTCGAGACCATATATTTTTGTTTGAATTGTTTTTATCAACTTAGAATATTTTTCATTTTCCAGTTTAGACGGATTAATTTTTCTTCCCTTAGATAACCCTTCTGTGAATTTCACACAAAAGGTTTTACCTTTGTATTTTTCAACCAGTCGTTCTGAGAAATCCACATAATCATCAAGATGTAATTTCAAAATAGAATAGGGAGGAGTTATTGCGACAGAAGTCTCAACCCCATTTTTAATGAAATTATCTAAAGAATTCAATGCCTTTTGGAAATGATTTCTACCTCTAATTGTAGCATTTGACTCTTCTGAAAATCCATCAATACTGATTTGAACAGAACTAATATATTGAGACAATGTTTCTATTATTGTCTTTGTCAGCAAAGCACCATTAGTCAACAACTTTATTTCAAGACCCAATTCTGAAGCATATTTTACTATTTCTAGAAAATCGGCTCTAATTGTTGGCTCTCCTCCAGAAATTGTTAATCGAGTACCTTTGGCTATAGTTTTATAGTTATAAATTAACGTTGTTATTTGTTCTGTTGTTAATTCATTCTTATTACTTTTACCAGAAAGCATATAACAATGAGGACAAAGCAGATTGCATTTATTCGTCAAATATAAATGCAAACATCGACTATCTTCTACAGAATTATGTATGTTCTTATTACAAAAACAGCGTGCTTCAATTTGGCAAACAACACAATTGACGTCATCTTCTTTAAACGAGTTTGATAACGTCTCTTGAATAGTATGCCCTTGCTTGAAATAATTTAAGATTGATAATTGCTCTTCAGAATCCAGTACTATCCAATTAGCATATTCAGGAGCAATAATCAAATATTTCTCAGCATATTTAACCACACATATCTCTTGTGGAAATATGTATTTTTTATTTACATCGATTTCAACTTGCACCATAATTTATCTATAACATTCAGGTTTTAGTCCAACTTAACGAACTCAAAATCATTCGGATTGCAGCATGCTTTCTTATAATCTAAAGCATAGATGCGCATGTAGGCTTCTTGCACCTCCTTGGCTCCATTGTAAAAAGGGGTGGCGGTGTGCTGCATGGTTGTTACTGTCACTACCATATCGGGAGTGAGGACTGTACCGTTAGAGCGTTTGAGGCGCTTAGGCTTTACTTGAAATACCTTACTCATAAGCATTCAGTTTTAAGTTCATTATATATAACTGTTCCTGCTTTTCTGCCGAAACAGCGAATCATTTACTTTAAAGCGACAAAGATAAGGTAAATCTGCGAACCAAACAAGTCCATAATGGTCCATAAGTAAAAAAAGAAAGGTGCGAACCCCTACTTTCTTCACTTCCTTGTAAGTTAGGCTCTGGTAAAACCCGTAGAAAAGAAAATGCGAAAGAGGAATCCACACCTATGACGGCGTAAACTCGCTCAAACAATTTCTCGTTCTTTCTACGTTTCAATTTACCAGATTTCAACCTACAGAACTGAATAGTTTGCTCGTGTCCACAAGATTATCTTGTTTCTCTGCATCATAGCGACTTCAAGCGAGGACTTTCACCTGCCCTGTCACTAACCAATGGCAAATGTATTAAAAATCTGATGAGCCACCAAATTTTTAACAAGAAATCTTATGGATTCCTCTTATATTTCACATCTCAGGGACTCTACTCCCTCCTTCTTCCTGCATCCATACCTTATTATAGATAGAATGATTGTCAATTCTGTGGCAAAAGTACAATCAGGATGCGTCAAAAACTGACATAGGAGGAGAAAAGATGAAGAGGGAAGATTAAATTGAAGATGAAATACAATATGCATACTGCCCAGAAAAGAAATATGGCCTGGACATTGATTTTTACATCTGCACTCCGTAAGAGTGACATACACTATTTACAAAGTTATAGTCACTCTTTTGTTGTTATTATCAGTTTTGTTGATAAGAGGGCTATGCTTTTTCGAGTAAAAGGTGTATCTTTGCAACCAAGAAACTGTAGAGTGCGATAAAATCTTACTCTAAAACGAGTATCTAAAAGAAGAAGAGTAATATGAAATTAGGTATTTCAATTGACACATTCATAGACTATCTTTCTCATCTTGAAACCCCAGACGAGATGAGTCTCAATATGTATAAAGGTAACACCCTTGGTGCTGAAGTAAGAAGAGAACAACTCAGATTCTATCTTGAGGCCATGAGAGAAAATAATCCCAGCAAACTCTTCGTAGGTGAAGCGCCTGGTCGAAATGGTTGTTTGCAGTCTGGAGTTCCCTTTACCGATTTATACACCCTTTACAACAATCAGCATCCCTCTTTCTTTAATGGTCTGAAAGAGCATCTCGATGAAGTGATAGGGGAGGAAGCTATGGAAACTCTACGTTATAGTCCTGCCAGAGAATCAACCTCAACAATTGTGTGGGAAAGGCTTCAAAATATCCAGATAACAAACTATCCCTTGCTGTGGAATATCTATCCTTTTCATCCAAGCACAGTATCGTCTGGTTATCTGTTACCTGCCGATCGCCCCAACCGTCACCCAAGCACAGAGGAATGTCGTCTTGGAATTCAAGTTTTAGAAGCCTTGTTAGATTGTTTCGGCATAAAACAGTTCTATGCTGTTGGTCGCATATCAGAAAAGTGGTTGAATAGTGGTTTCCCTGATGTTCATTACATCCGTCATCCCTCTATGGGTGGAGCCAGCCAATTCAAAGCAACATTCAACAGCATATTCCAGATAGAATACTAAATTCAGTTCACAATAAAAATAAAAAATCATCTGCGAGATTCGTGTGACTACATCAGTACACGTTTTTTGCCATTTTACAATAGCTCCTCAGGCACACAGTCTGCCATAGCAGCGTAAGCAGTTTCGCTTGGATGCAGATGGTCTCCAGAATCGAAGCCAGGAGCGAAAGATGCAGGATTACTGCGGTCGCGGACAGCTAAATCGAAATCTACACAACCGTCAAAGAGGTCGGAAGAGCGAAGCCAATCATTAAATCGAGTCCTCATCTCATCACGCTTTTCATTGTAAGTGCGCCATCCGAAGATAGGAAGTAGCGTTCCACTCCATACTTTCAGTCCCAGTTTGCGAGCATGTTTCACATAGATGTTCTCCATTCCACATTCCAATTCCTCGCAAGTAGGCATATCGCTCCAAGGTCGGAACGGATTAACGTCCACACCGACAGGGTGTATGATGTCATTAATACCGTGCTGAATGATTACTGCACTGGCACCTGCTACATTCATCTCAATAGGAAAACGCGTCTCGCCTTTCAGTCCGTAAGCCTGATATGTGATGCAGTCATACTGTCGGAGGATTCTTGTTCCGCTTACAGCACGACGTATGATAGCCACATTATGGAAACCATTTTCCCATGCACGGATAGCAAGCCAGTCGGGCCAGCTCTGTGCCGTGATGGAATCACCGAAGCAAACGAGAGCATGATTTTTCTCTTCCGTCAGCACATCTATCGTATTGAGGAAATAAAACCAGTTGGTATTACGCGTCAAGTCGATAGGAAGTTCCTTCTCTGAGGCGAAATCTCCATAGGAATACTTCCCCTTGGAGAGCGGTCCGGTAATTAGAGTGCCTGCATTCATCTGTGTGAAGCCTGCGAAGTACATGCTCACATCGACTGTCTGTCCAGCCTCGATGTCGAAAGCTATTTCATCGCTCTCCACCTCTTTTCCTGGTTTTATCACCACTGAAGCATTTCCTTCGAATGTTATAGGTACAGCACCGTAGTTCTCATTTTGCTTTGCTACGTATGCTTTAGTCATTTCAACGTCTTCCGTACCCGTAAGATTTGAGAAACGGAAGCGCATCTTAGATCCTGAGAAAACAACTCTTACGGGGTATCTCAGGGTGATATCTTTGGCGTAAACACACTCTTTTCTGTCTGTGATGGACGTGGCATTACCCCAGCATGCCACCCATTTGGTATATTTGTCTTTCTGTTGAGTCATAAATGTTTATGTAAAATCAGGATGCAAAACTACTCATTTTTTCTAAGACAGCAAAGTTTATATTACGCAAAATGCCTGTTAAAGGTCTGCAATCATGTCTAAACAAACAAGAAATTGATTTAGGGCAACTTTCAAAAAAGCTATCAAGCTCCACACGCTCTATACAAGCCGTGACGCTGGAGGGTAAAATCACCAACAACAATCAAGTGAAAAGCACAGAGATTGTGTGGAGCAAACACTCAGATGCAAACTTCACCCCCGGCTTAAACATGCAGTAGGTGCATCTTTGAGCAAATTGGCGTTAGGCTGTTTGGGGGCACTCGTCGCCAATCCAATCGTTTCTCGTCGAGTTTTCGATAGTTTCTCGTTGGTTACTCGATTGACGTTCGTTGCTCTTTCGTTCGTTTTTTGCTTGTTCCTCGTTCGGTCCTCGTTCGGTCTTCGATAGACTAACGAATAAGCAACGAGAGACGAACGAGAGACGAACGAGGAACTAACGAGAAGTGATCGAGAACCGAACGAGAAGCTATCGAGAACATGTCGGGTGTCAATCAAAAAGTCGTGGTTCTTCTGTTGCGACCAGTTTGGATTGTTCAGTGTAATGTCTGTAAACATAATTGTAGTGTTTTTAGTTGTGCGATATTTGGTTTGGTGCTAAGGTGCCTTCTTGTTTTGAAAATCATCCTCAGGTAGGGCTGCAAAGATACAACATCACAAACCCCAGATGTCCATCTTTGTCCATCTTTGTCACTCTTTTAGCTAAATTTTAATTTAGTTTAACCAAAATATAGATATGTTCACATAAAACTGTGTGCCTTAAGAATAACTCCATGATTTTAAGAAGAGATAAAAAGTCTTATAAATGAAGTCGAGTATTCCAAGGATAGTAGGATGTGATATGATAGAAACTCAGACGTCTTATGTAAATAAAATATTCGATTTAAAATGGGAGTAAAGTCCCATGCCCTTAGAGAGTGACGTTCTCTCGGCCAGAGATCGGCAATATCTCGACCAGAGATTGACGTTCTCTACAAAGGAGATCGACATTATTGTCTTTGCTTTCATTTGATGCCAATAATCTCTCCTTGTCATTTTACACCAGCAGATGGTAAGGAGATGGTTTGAAAATTAGTGGGGATGGATGTGCGTCATATCAGAAATTTTATATACCTTTGCACTCGATTACAGTTTTAGAATGTTTTAGGATAACTTTTCGCTAAGTAAATTTATGGTTAGACAATGCTTCATCCTCTTTGGATGTATGGCTTTGGGTGAGTTGATAACTACGCTCACTGGAGTGAAACTACCTTCCAGCATCATCGGTATGTTGTTGCTCACGCTGCTGTTGAAGGTAAAAGTGATTAAACTGGAATGGGTAAGAGGGCTTACCGACTTTCTCATTGCCAATCTGGGATTCTTCTTTGTGCCACCTGGCGTCGCGCTGATGTTACACTTCGATCTGATTAGGGCTGAGCTTGTGCCCATCATCGGAGCAACACTGGTAAGCACAGCTTTGGTACTACTCGTTACGGGACACACACATCAGATGGTGGCCAAGGGCGAGAAGAAGATAACTAACGTGATCAAGGACAAAATGGAGGAAAGGAGCAAACATGATTGAACAGATAGTAACCAACCAGTATTTTCTTCTGGCGCTGACTTTCGGCATCTACCAAGGTGCAAAAATGCTGCAACACCGCACGCAATCCATCCTGCTCAACCCGATACTCATAACGATCGGTTTAGTAATTGTATTTCTCAAAGTCTGCAACATTCCTTATGACACCTATCACGAAAGTGCCAAGATGATAGACTTCTGGCTCAAACCCGCAGTGGTGGCACTTGGTGTGCCGCTGTATCTGCAACTCTCGCAGATCAAAAAGCAGTTTGTGTCAATACTGGCCTCGCAGATGATGGGCTGTGTAGTCGGTATTATCAGTGTAGTAGTGACCGCACGAATGCTTGGTGCCTCACGTGAAGTAGTGGCATCGCTCGCCAGTAAGTCGGTGACCACGCCGATAGCGATGGAGGTGACTCAGACGTTGGGCGGAATACCATCGCTCACGGCAGCCATCGTCGTGATAACCGGTCTGATAGGCGGTGTGGTGGGATTTAAACTCATGGCGGTAGGACATATATACAATCCTATGGCTAAGGGACTGTCTATGGGTGCGGCATCGCATGCTGTGGGCACATCGGTAGCCATGGAACGCGACGAGTTTGTGGGGGCTTATGCCAGCCTTGGCCTCACGCTCAATGGCATACTGACCGCCATACTGACACCCACTATCGTTGAACTGATGAGCTGATACTGTCTTGCGAGATTCATGGCTTGGTTTGTGCATGACACCAATCTGTCATTAGGGAGAATTATGCTTTTTTAGAAGGGAAAAAGATGGTATTCCGAAAAGATTGAGTATATTTGCATGAGAAATGAGGTGAGGGAAACTCCCCATTTGGATTAAAACTTTAAAAGTTACTATGCGATTAGGAATCATTGGAGCAGGGGGGATTGCTCAAAAGATGGCAGAGGCACTTGCCAACAAACCACATGGATGTGAGTGTTATGCTGTGGCGTCACGCTCACTGGAAAAGGCTGAAGCTTTTGCCAAACAGTTCTATATAAATAAGGTGTATGGATCTTACGAAGAACTGGTCAGCGATCCTGCGGTGGATATCGTTTATATCGCCACCCCTCACTCTCATCATTATCCTCATGCCCGTTTGGCTCTTGAACCTCATGCAGAAATACTTGCCATTATGCGACAGATGGACGCGCTGAGGAAAGAGCGGGGCGTGCGTTACCCGATGGACTGATGGATGATGTGTATGGCAGATAGACAATGCCTGACGCTGCGATAGAATAGACCGAATGATAAATGGGGTATAACCCCTATGAAAAAGTATATAAATATTTACTACTTTATGAATATCAAACAATTATTCATGCTGTCAACATTGTGTTTGACAATGGGTGCCGTAGAAGCACCTGCTCAAGGATTTCTTGGTAAACTGAAAAGTAAGGGAGCTGCCCTTGTGAAGGAGATAGCTCCCAAGCCAGTGAAGGAAGCGGTTGAAACCGTAGAAGAAGCACATTCTGCAGTGAAAAATGTGGTGGAAAGCGTAGATGATGCAGGATCGACGGTGAACCGCGGAAAAAAACGTATGGAAAATGGGAGATCAAGCAGACCTGCAGTCAGAAATAGCGGTGGCAGTAGAAGAGTAGGGCAGCGTGCCCAAGCTCATCGGGGTGGAAATTTCCATCCTGCCAAGAAGATGCTTACCATCAAATTGCGTGACGGCGTAGGTCGGCAGGTGTGGAATGGTCGTAAAGCCTTTCAAAGCCCTATGCCTCCCGAACAGTGCCCGAAGCAACCCGCATGGTTTGAATCACTTCCCTTCCTTCATGAGATGGATAATGCCAGTATGTTGCGTGAACACAAAATATTAGAGAAGTGGTTGGAAGATGATAAACCGGCCTGTGAACCAGTTCTTGTGCGCCGCGAAGCGTGCTTGAGCGAGGTGAATGACCGTATTAGTTGTTTGGATAATGCTGTGGATTATCTTCTCGCAGACCATGGTGATGATGACTATTATGATGCTGCAAGACCATTGGAATCTGAAGTTTTTAAGCGCACCATGCAGTCGGATATCACTCCCCTATATCCATATCTCAAGGAATCTACGGTGAAATATCTGAAGAGTATCAACCCCGCCACCCATACCGTTACGGTGAGAGGTTATGAAGGCAATTCCGCCGATGAAGAAAGGTATCAGTTAGGGGAGTTGTGGTTTTCGGTCAATGCCAGTCGGTCAGAGGCGAAAGTACTCTACGTCGATATGGATCAGTCGGTAGGTAAAGATTATGAAGTGCCAGCTACGATTCATTACGGAGGCTGTGTGTTCAGAGTGACGGAGATTGAAGCCAATGCCTTTTCTGACATGCGGATACGTTCTGTCAAACTGCCCGAAGGTTTGAAGGTTATCAACGAACAGGCTTTCTCGCGCACTCCAATCACCTCTATTATAATTCCTTCGACGGTGACTGAGATTAAAAGCTATGCTTTCCATAACACACCTATCAAGTCTGTTGTGATTCCCAATAGTGTGAAGAAAATAGATGTAGGCGCATTCTCTATGTGTGGTTCGTTGACTGAAGTCACGATGCCTGCCAGTTTGGATCGGATGGGAAACACCATGTTCTTAGGTTGTAAGATGCTTAGCAAGGTTACCTTGCCACAGAATCTCACAGAACTTCCTGCTGGCACCTTCCAAGATTGTAAGTCACTTACCCATGTAGATGTGCCTCAGTCGGTAAGCAAGTATGATCAGAACTGCTTCGCCAATTCGGGCATGACCAGTGTACCTGTTCCTGCACAATTGACCAGCATTGGTAGCAGAGCTTTCGAGGGATGCACGCGTATCACCTCCATCTCTTTGCCCTCACGCGTAGAGATTGGTATGTTTGCATTCCAAAACTGCAAGGGATTGAAGAAGGTTGCCATAGGTCAGCAGTATAAAGCCAATCCCAACGAATTGTTAATACTGTTTAATGGTTGCTCGTTTGTTAGTCCACGCATGATGAAGGTACCAGCCTGTGTGACGTTCAACCCGTAGAGCAATGGATTTCGTCAATCCCTGTTGTTGACGGACATTTCTTTCCGCATCAATATTGCAGTAGGTACAAACGCCATCGGATATTTTGACCGATATAGGTGGCACCCAACTCCATAGGGCGCCATGCGGAAATACTAAAAATTTAGTTTTTTAAATATTCGACCACTCGACCACCACTATAGCATAATGCGCTATCATACAATGCTTTAAGTGGTGGTCGATGACTTTTTGTTTACGTGTTTCGGCCACACTTCGACCACCATCGACCACCAGAGAATATCTTGTTCATGTTTATCAGGACTATTGCCGATGCCTGATAAAAATATTATCCAACGTTTGATAAAGGTGTTGCCCAACGTTTGATAAAGGTGTTGTCCAACGTTTGATAAAGGTGTTGTCCAACGTTTGATAAGAGTATTATCCAACGTTTGATAAAGGTGTTTTCCAACGTTGACAAAGGTGTTTTCCAACGTTGACAAAGGTGTTTTCCAACGTTGACAAGGGTGTTTTCAAACGTTTAGCAAATGTGTTTTCAAACGTTTGGCAATAATCTTTGGAACGTTGCATAGAATTGCTACGAAATGTCACGTACATTTATAGCCAATTATCCGTAATCATCACATCATGGTTACTTCATGTTTATCACAGAGATTGCTTCGTTTGCAACGAGTATTTCACGGGTGTTCGATGTACGTAAAGATATAGTCATCTAACACCACTTAAGACCGTGACATCATGTTTGTTACGGCATATTGGTGTTCGATGTTAGCATTTGCAAATACTCGCGTGTGCGTATGCGCGAAGGCAAACAGATATAAAACTGCGCAATCTACGACATGATATTCGCAGATTGCGCAGCTTCTTGATGATTTGTTTCTGTGGCTTACAAGGTGACGGTCACTGTTGCCGAAGGTGCACTCAGTCCGCCCATTGGGTTGGCTGCGCGCACGCTGTAGATTCCAGCTTGCTTTGCAGTATAGGTGGGTTGTTCGGTGAAATCGATCACGTTGCCATCCTTACAGATTGCCCACAACCATGTGTCGTAACTCTTGCTCCATGTCAGTACACCGGCGTTGACGCGGATATCAACAGGAATAGCAGCCTGTTTGGTATCATCGGTAGGTTGCCAGTCGCCAAACATACGGTTCATGTTGCTGTAGGTATCAGCTTCTTTTTCTGTCAGTGTGGGATTGTTTTCATGGCTATTGGCAAAGATGGTCTTGCGTCCAGCGGTTTCGATGGTCACTCCGTTGCAGTCTCTTGAGTTCCATTCTGCAAAGCGTGCAGGCCATCCGTCATGCATCTCGTTCCATCCCAGAATGGTAGGTTTCACATTCATTCGTGTGTCGATAAACACGGCAACAGGTGTTGCCTTGCCCCATGGGCGTCCCAAGGTGTAGGTGCCATCGACGTCGTTGCCTGATGCGCTGATGGTGCAGTTTTTGAACACCCAACCTACGTTTCTCGGTTTCGACGGTACTGCAGTATATCCACCGGCAATCTGTAGCAGTTCCAACTGGTTGAAATAGGCATCTCCTTTACCGCAGAGATAGTCGGTACGTCCACGCACCTGACCGCCCTCAAAGTAGTAGAGTCCCTGCTCGTTGCTACTGGTCCATGTGTCTTGGTAGCCATAGAGCAGGGTGTTCTTATAGATGCTGTTGGTGGCACAGTCATAGACAGCGAGGTTGCGTCCGAGTCTGTCGCCGATGCCACTTTTGATGGTGATGTCTTGGAAATAGGTGCCAACGGCAGCGTCTGTCAGTTGGAAAACAGGACTATAGCGTATGGTTTCGTATTTGTGGGCAGTGCCAAACAGACCTTTGAAGAGCATGCTCGAATCGTTGGAGATGTCTTGTGTGATGATGGTGGCGTCGCGGTCTTCACCAATCAGCGAGAGGTTGGCAGCGGTGATATAGGTGATAGGGTCGGGCAGATCGCCTTCCCACAATACGGTGGTGCGGTCTTTTCCCGTATGCTTATAGTGTTTCATTGCTCCTGTCGGCATTTTGTAAGTGCCTTTTTTTACTAAGATGCGGTAACGCGTCTGTTGGTCTTTGCGGCTGTTGGCAGCAGCAATAGCATGGCAGAGTTCGGCAGTTGTTGACACCACAGCATCATAGGCATGTTTGGTTTCTGTAGGAATCGTGATGTGTTTAGCCAAAATACCCTGCTCTTTCAGCAGTTGTGCGCAGAGTTGTGCAGCAGCCATAGCACCTTTTTTGTTATAGTGCGTCTTGTCGGTGGTAGTACCTTTGTCGAAGAGTGCCGCGTAGCATGCGTCAAAACTGCCGTATTGCTCGTAGAGGTTTTTGGTGGCTGTGGTCATATCCACAAAACTGATATGTTCCTCTTTAGCCAACTGTCTCATGTGGTAGGGATAGTCCATATCATGGTTGTCGCTGTCAATGTGTTGCTGGGTCATGATAGTATCTTGGTGCAAAGCATCAAACTTATCGCCCAAATCGTGTTGTCCGGCACGTGTTATCTTGTGGTCAGCACCGAAATAACATCTGCATACGGGTGAGATAAGCACAGGAGTTGCACCTTTTGCCTTTACCTCTCTGATGATTTTTCTCAACCATTCTTTATAGGTAGAGTGGGGGATGGTGCCTCGTTTGTCCTTTCTTACAGTAGCCAACTGTGCCTCGTTTCCCTGTGTAGCATAGAAGGTCTGAAGTTCTTGGTTGTCCATGCCGTTGAACTTCTCATCGTTGTGTCCAAACTGTATGAACACATAGTCGCCAGAGCCCACGCTATCCTTGGCATTCTGCCATAACTCGTTATATCCGGCACGCGAGTCTCTTCCGCCTTTTGCATAGTTGAGGCTCACCCATCCATGGGTAAGGAAATTGCCGAAATACATACCCCATCCACGCATTTTTGTCGTGTTGACGTCGTAGGGGGCCATAGTGGAATCGCCCAGTGTGAATACTTTCTTGGCAGCCTGAATGTTGCATCCCAAGAGGATGGCGATGATGCAGACTGCCACCCTTGTCAGTTGTTGTTTCATGTTGTTGATTTGTCTTTTTAGTAGTTTTTCTATTGCAAAGGTACGATTAAGTGAGCAGAATACAAAAAGAAAATTATTTTTTTTCTTTTTGTATTATCGAACGCGAGTACCTAAGACCGACAGGTCAAAGGTACGATTAAGTGAGCAGAATACAAAAAGAAAATTAAGTTTTTCTTTTGTATTATCGAACGCGAGTACCTAAGACCGACAGGTCAAAGGTACGATTAAGTGAGTAGAATACAAAAAGAAAATTATGTTTTCTTTCTGTATTCTTAATACTCCACTCTTACGTTGTCCACCCAAAGGGTGTTGCCCACCGAACCGATATAGGCACCACCGTGGCTGGAGTCAAACTGCAGAATCATGTGGGTAGGTGCTTCGTTGGCAGTAGCCCATCCTATTTCCTTCACAGGCATCATCTTGCCTTTTGAGTTTTTCGCCCATTTTGTGTCATTTCCTGTTAATAGTCCCATATAGGGTTTGTAGAAACGCTGTCGGGTGATGTCACCGTAGTGGATGGGAAAAGATGCATTCTCCACCCATCCGTTGGTAGTTTTGGCAAAGCGCACCACCATAGTGCCTACACGTTTAGCCCAGATGTTGCCTTTGGCATCCTCCCATCGCTTTTGTAGCAAACAGACGCAGTCTGCCATGTCGATGCCTGCCACGGTTTTCACTTTGCTGAATCCCGTTTCCTTGATGCGGTTGGGGTGTCCCGATAGTTTCACCCGATAGTCGAACACCAGTGCTTTGGGTTTTCCGGTGAATTTCATACCCGCATCGAGTTTAGCCATAGGGTTTGAGGTCGAAGTTATGGGTTCGAGAGTTTCGCCGAGGAAGATGCTTCCAGCAGCTAATACTTTGATGTTGACTATGCCCAATACCTTACACGTCTCGATGTGTGTCACCAGTTTGGCACAAAAGCCATGTCCCGGATGACTGTCTCTATAGACCGATACGTTGGTTTTGGTAATGCCCGACACCTTCGCCATCACGTTTGACGTACCCCAAGGCGAACCGCCCCAGTTGGTGTATGGTGCATTCTGTTTCCACGTTTTGGCAGGCGCTATCTCGTAGAGGGTCTTTGTGTTTCCCCCAATGATAGCACTCTCTTTCACATGGCGTGTCACCCATTGGTTCATATCACCATATTTGATAGGTTGAATGTTCTGGCCGTTAGCATCTGTCGTAGCGGTCAAAGTCAGCGCCAATATGGCGCCCGCTTTCATGAGTATGGCCTTTGTCATTTTATGATGTGTTTAAGTTTCAAGAGTCTTA
>Ga0129310_1002637_pt1 | contig 12971 bp, 22 predicted proteins | sample Go1ome_2_FD_94433 | JGI IMG/M metagenome (GOLD analysis project Ga0129310, IMG submission 94433) | Western lowland gorrila individual fecal microbial communities from Wisconsin, USA - Go1022A metagenome | ecosystem: Host-associated > Mammals > Digestive system > Large intestine > Fecal | place...
GAACTGTTAGCAGAGGAACTGAACGCTGATTTCTTAATCATCCTCACTGCAGTGGAAAAGGTAGCTATCAACTTCGGAAAACCGGAAGAAAAGTGGTTGGATAATCTCACACCGGACCAGGCCCATGTATACATGGAAGAGGGACATTTTGCCCCCGGCTCCATGCTGCCAAAGGTTCAGGCCGCTGTGAAATTCGCAGAGTCCAAAGATGGACGTACTGCACTCATAACCTTGCTTGAAAAAGCAAAAGAGGGAATCCAAGGACTGACCGGAACTCACATTCATCAATAATCCTAAGGAGGAACTCATATATGAATCAGGCCGGTAATCAATCAGCTTTATTTGACTATTATGGAAAACCCAGTTTTTCTCAGGCATTCCCACTTGCAATGCAGCATGTGGTGGCCGCAATCGTGGGGTGCGTAACCCCCGCCATTATCGTATCAGGAGCAGCAGGGCTAGATCCCACTGATAAAGTTTTTTTAATCCAGGCAGCCCTAGTAGTGGCAGGTTTAGCCACACTTTTACAGCTTTTCCCCATCGGCAATAAGAACGGTCTTCATATCGGAGCCGCCCTTCCTGTGATCATGGGTGTGAGTTTTGCATATGTCCCCAGTATGCAGGCCATTGCAGGCCATGAAAGCGGACTGGGGGTTCCGATGATATTAGGCGCCCAGATTGTCGGCGGCATAGTGGCAATTATTGTTGGCTTTTCTATTAAAAAGATACGTAAGCTGTTCCCGCCGTTGATCGCTGGTACGGTTGTATTCACCATTGGTCTTTCCTTATATCCCACTGCTGTCAACTACATGGCAGGCGGAGCAGGCAAACCTCTGGCAAGCGAGATCGGCAAACTGGGCTTTGGCTCATGGCAGAACTGGACAACTGCGTTGATTACTTTAGCCGTAGTTACCGTTTTAAATCATTACACCAAAGGCATATTAAAGCTGGCTTCCATCCTCATTGGCGTTATCGTTGGTTACGTTGTTGCCCTGGGCTTTGGACTGGTTGACTTTAGCGGCGTTGCCTCGGCTGGACTTTTCCAGTTCCCAACCCCGCTGCACTTTGGAGTTGTATTTGACCCATCTTCCTGCGTTGCCATCGGTCTTTTATTTGCCATCAACTCGATCCAGGCAATCGGTGACTTTTCCGCAACCACCACCGGCTCCATGGACCGTATGCCGGAGGACAAGGAGCTTCAGGGAGGTATTGTGGGTTACGGTATCTCCAATATCATAGGTGCTGTGCTGGGCGGACTTCCAACCGCCACCTACAGCCAGAACGTAGGAATTGTAGTGACCACCAAGGTAATCAACCGCATTGTTCTTGGAATGGCAGCCGTCATCCTGCTGGTTGCAGGCCTGATTCCCAAGTTCTCAGCAGTCTTAACCACCATTCCCCAGTGCGTACTGGGCGGTGCTACCATCACAGTATTTGCATCCATTGCCATGACCGGTATCAAATTAGTCATGACAGAGGACATGAATTACCGCAACACCTCAATCGTAGGCCTTTCCGTTGCATTAGGAATGGGCGTTACACAGGCAGCCAATTCCCTGGCAGCATTCCCTGACTGGGCCACCACCATTTTTGGCAAGTCCCCTGTTGTGGTTGCAACCTGTGTGGCAATCCTGCTGAATGTGATTCTTCCAAGGGAGAATGCAGCGGCTAAAAAGAATTAATCCTCATAATTGTAATGGTGATATATGATAAGAAAAATGCCTCCGGCCTGATCTGCACGGCCGGGGGCATTTTTCTTGTCCTTTTTCCCATTTTTCCTATACTGCCTACTTTTCCTATACTGCAGCCATTGCAGCCACATCACCCCTTTGGCGCAGTTCGCTTTTCCATCACGCTAACCACCACTCCCACGCAGATCAGCACACCGCCCACCACAAAATTCCAGGTAAGCACTTCGTGGAGAAGCAGCACTCCCAGGATGGATGAAGTCAGGGGCTGAAGAGGATAAAACATGGAGCACACGCTGGCATCCAGAAGCTTAAGGGCCATATTCCACAGTGTATGGGCCACTGCTGTTCCCACCACTCCCAGGTAGATACAGGACAGAACCGCTGTCCTGTTAATAACAGGAGGCTGCCCCATCGATTCCACAATGGCCGCGGGAACGGTGAAAATAAGGGCGATCCCCAACCCATAGAGGGCGATCTGTACCGGGTCATATCCGCCTGAAACCTTTCTGATAGCCACGGAAGCTGTGGACCACAACAGGACGGAGCACACAGAGGCCAGAACCCCTGCCATACTGATAGAGCCTCCTCCAATCCCCAGGATGATATATACGCCCACAATGGATATGCAGATGCTTACAATATGCTTTTTCTGTATCTTCTCCTTGAGGAAAATGGCTGCCAGCAGAGAGATGGTAATGGGGTTCATTCCATTGATCAGAGATGCCAGGGACGCGTCCAGCAGTTTTGTCCCCACCAGCTGGCATGTGATGGAAACAAAATAGCCCAGACCGCCCACGATCCAGATATATTTCCAGTGTCCCCTTTCTATGGGGCGCCTTGTTTTTCTAACCTTCAGCAGAATGCATAAAGCCGCTCCCGCAACCACGTAACGGACACAGAGCACCGTTACCGGTCCCATGGTTTCCAGGGCATATTTGCTGGCTATGTATACGCTTCCCCAGATAAAAGTGGTAATCACCAGGTATAGATAACCGATTCGGTTTTTCATCATTTACTCTCCTGTCCCCTGATTGATATGATCCAGGGCCAACATTGTAAATCATAATATATTTGCTGGAAAATATCAATATAAAACAGCGCCAGAAAAATCGTTTCCAGCGCTGTTATTTTTATCAGATTACTGAATCTCGTAATCCACTGTCACCTGGGCCTCCACACTGACCTCACCGGGCATGACCGCCATATCTGCTGCGGCAGCCATGGTCTCCGCTTTTGCGGCACCGGCTCCGCTGAAGGATGAATTTCTCACATAGGGGTTATATCCAAACTCCTCCACATGGGCAACGCCCACAATGCTCTTCCCGCTGGCTTCTGCCAGCGCATCCGCCTTGGCCTTTGCCACGGCCATGGCTCCTTTTAAAGCCTCCTGGTAGCTTGCATCATAGTTGCTGGAGAAATAGCTCACTGAATCGATTCCGTTCACTCCTGCTGCCACTGATTCGGATATAATGGTTCCTGCCTTGTCAATGGGGATATTCGACACGGTCAAACGGGTGGTCATCTCATACCCGGTCACCTCTTTATTGGATGAATTCCAGTCATAGATAGGATTTAGGCCGTAGGAAGAGGTCTGGATGGACTTTTCCTCCACGCCCAGGGACTTTAATGTCTCAATGGCCGCACTTAAATCTTTGTTGTTCTGCTCCTGGCACGCTGCCGCCGTATCCTTGCTGCTGTAAATGGAATATTCGATCTCCGCCATGTCCGGCACTACCTTTACCTCTTCCCTGCCTGTGACCGTGATCTTATTGCCGGTACTGTCCACGTTCTGTACCTTTAAAGTATCCGGGAACTGTGTCCCGGCTGCACAGCCTCCCAGGCCAAAGGTCACCGCTGCCATGGCTGCTGTCAATCCTGCCGCATATGCTGTTTTCTTCATGTTCATTTTCATAATTACCTCCCTTTCTTCCGGTTGACGAAAGATATTATCTGTTATCCCTATATTACCAGAAAGTGGAGATGATGGTATTTCTTTTCTCTTAAATAATAGGTGGATTTTGTTTACAAAGTTTCTACGAATTTATTTCGCCGGCCGCCCTTGACAGTTACCACAGAAACTGCTATTATGTAGGAAGCGCACGATTCGTTAGCATACCAGTCCTATGTATTTCTGATCATTCAGGGGTTGTACTGGTTTCGACGGGGGTCATGCAGCTGGTGAAGCTATCCCCATGCGATGGGTTAAATGGCAAAAATAAATATAAACGCTAACGACGAATTAGCTTACGCTGCCTAATGGCAGCTGTCAGCCTTAGAGCACTCACACTTTAAGAACCTGGCATCGACTATGTGAGAAACGACTTATGCAAAGCTTTGAGCATAGGGTCGTATCATGAAGCTACTAAAGCCATCCGGGTGTCCTTTCTCTGATGGTGGAGGGAATGTCAAATAAAGGACTATGATAGTAGAAGAACAGGGAATTGGTTTTCGGACAGGGGTTCGATTCCCCTCAGCTCCATTTTTAAGAGGTACGTATTTGCAGGAAACAACGTAAATACGTACTTTTTATTTTATTTAACCACATTGTAAATGTGGTTAAACTAACGAAAAATGTGCATTTTTATGTTGTGCCACAACACGAGCCACAACACGAAATTCAGTCTAAAAGGTATTAATTAAGGGATCTCTAAGGATCCCTCATTTTGTCAATGAACTCAACCTTCTGCTATCATCTCGGCCTCATGGAGGGTCATTGATACCTCTCCATTCTCTATCCTACTCAAAGCCGACTTTGATAATCCAGTCATGATTTCCATCTGCCGAAGGGATAATTTCTTCTCTTCTCTTATTTTTTTCAGCAGTATCTTCATAAATATGAATCTACCACTTTTCTTTATAAAAATATCTGGAAAAAAGATCCATAAATGGGTACACATGGAATAATTGGCTGATCCGGTAGCCCATCTTATATTATTTATATTTACATGTGTTATATAATCTAAACAGCCGGGGATACTAACCTAAAACGAGAGGTGATCACTATGCCAGCAGCGCACAAGGGAGCAATAAGTTTTGGGCTTGTACACATTCCTGTAGCATTACACACAGCTACACAGGACAACGATATACACTTTAATCAGCTTTGCAAGGAGGACGGGTCCCGGGTAAAGTATAAAAAAGTCTGTGCCAATTGCGGCAAGGAAGTAGGCACACAGGATATAATTAAAGGGTTTGAGTTTGCGCCAGGTCAATATGTGACAATGACTGATGCAGATTTTGAGAAAGCCAAAACCGAAAAGGACAAAACAATCCAAATCCTACATTTTACAGATATCCACAACATACGTCCCATCTATTTTGATAAAACGTATCATGCAGTTGTTGAGGCTGGCGGGGATAAAGCCTATGAATTACTCCGCAAGGCCATGTTAGATGAGGGTAAGGTGGCGATAGCCAAGACTGTAATGGGGCAATCAGAAAAGCTACTCTGTTTGATTCCTACGCCAAAGGGGATGCTTGTTGAAACTCTATTTTTTGCGGACGAAGTGAAAGAAATCCCCAAGGAACCAGCGCACCCAGAATTGCAGCAGCAAGAACTGGATATGGCAAAGATGCTTATTAACTCCATGGACAAAGAGTTTGAGCCAGAATTGTATCATGATGAATACCAAATAAGGCTGAGGCAAATTATAGAAGCTAAAATAAACGGTCAGGAAATTGTTAATGCACCAACAGAGCATCAGGACAACGTAATCGATATCATGGAGGCACTGCAGCGTAGCCTTGCGCAGGTATCAGACAATAAGCCTCCGACCAAACGTAAGCCGCGCAAAAAGGCTGCAACAGCATGATGGACCTCTTTGACAGTAAAAATATTAAACCAATGCTGATCGGAAAAGAGATGGCTCCATTTGATGATCCAAACTATATCTATGAGTTAAAATGGGACGGAGAACGGTGTGTGGCCTATTTGGAGCCAGGAAAGCCGCCAGAGTTACGCAACAAACGTAACGTCCGTATGCTATCCAAAGTACCAGAGCTGGCAGCAATCAGTAAGCAGGTCAAAAAACGTTGCATTTTGGATGGAGAGCTTTTTATTTTAAAAGACGGCCGCCCCGATTTCTCACTTATACAGCGGCGCAGCCTCATGTCGGACCGCTTTAAAATCGAGCTGGATTCAAAACATAATCCCGCTACATTTTCGGCCTTTGATGTCCTGTACTATGATTGTCAGGAAACAATGCTATTACCTTTATTGGAGCGCAAAGCTTTGCTTGCCAAATCTATTACAGATGGTCCACGCATGGCTATCTCGCGCTATGTGGATGGACAGGGTACACCACTATTTGATTTTGCTGTGGAAAGGGAACTGGAAGGAATAGTTGCAAAGGTCAAAGACAGTATCTACATCCAAGAAAAAAGGACCACAGACTGGATAAAGATGAAGGTTATGATGGAGGATGATTATGTGGTATGTGGATATATCCTAAAAAGCAACCACATGACCAGTATTGTCCTGGGACAGTACCGGGGCAATACATTAATCTATAAAGGCCACGTTACCATGGGTGTCAGCGGGCAGGCGTTTGATATCATCTCCAGACATTCCACACTTCCTGCTGCCCCGTTTATCGCATATCCGGCAGGCCACGGTAATGACCGGGCCGTCTGGCTCTCTCCAGATCTTGTGTGTATAGTCAAGTTTATGCACCGTACAAAATCTGGAGGGATGAGACAGCCGGTATTCAAAGGATTACGTTTTGATAAATTGGCAAAAGAATGTATAGAAAATGGTTAGGTGGGCCCGGTCATCCGGTACCCGCCTCGTTACATTTTAGTTTGACCGTGGACATGGACGCCTATTCCATCTCCCGTCTTCAAATCCTACTCTATAACCATCATTAAAACCTTCCCGATATGCCCAACGCCTCTCATTGGCGCATGGGTCCCAATTGTTACCCCAGTTTCCGCCCCAGTTATTTCCTCCACCAGAGCTGAACCACCACGGGCAGCAACAGCAGCATCTACAGCAACATCTACAGCAACACATTCTCTTCTCCTCCTCTAATATAGTTTGTACTATATTATATGGGACAGATAGACAAGGTGTTACTGCTTCCTTTCTTCCTGTATCCTCCTCCAGATTTCCTCAAATTCATCCGGGTCTGGCTCTAAATTAGGAATAATACCATCCATATGTTCTTCGGCCCACTCATATTCTTTTAGCAACTCTTCGTCTGAAATCCCCTCCAACTCTTCCAATATTATCTGTTTAATATCCATACAGTATGCCTCCCGATCATAATGTGAAAAGTCCTCCTCTCCTTTTAGAATGTTTTATCGATGTATTATATTCTGTATTACATTATATAATACTATTTTGTAATATATCAATACTTTCCCAAACAACATATAATCTGTAATACAGGAGGAGTGTTGCATGAATAAGAAATTTGTCGTTCACCCTAAAGATCCCGGTACTAAAGATAGCAAGGTAGTCATGACAATACGGATTGATCGAGAATTACAAGAAGAATATGATAAGCTGGCTGGGATAAGCAACCGTTCACGGAACGAATTGATATGTATGGCCATGCGTTATGCCCTGGAGAATTTAGAATTTGTAGATTACGGCGAGGAATAATCCCCGCCGCAATATTTTATTATATATACACTTTTTCTCACCATATTAGGTCGTATTTTGTCGCCTACAAATTATTAATATAGACACATTCTATGCGTTAATAATATGTGTACAAATATCTTTAAGGAGGGCAAAAATGAAATACGAAAGAAAAACTTCTAACCTGTTACGGCGTCTAAGAGTCAACAACTCCTATAAGGGGTTCCGCTACATTGTATATGGGGTAAACCGTGTTATCCTTAATCCGGATTTACTGACTTACATATCCAAAGAACTATACGTAGAAATTGCCTGCAAATTCAAAACATCAGTAAGCTGCGTGGAAAGGAATATTCGCACTGTGGTAAGGATCATATGGGAACGTGGAGACAGGGAATTTCTGGCTGAAATATTTGGTTTTCCATTGGAACAGAAACCACGCAATGGAGAATTTATTGATGCATTGGCCCACTATGTGGTAGAACATTATTACGAGTGAAATGGTTATGTTTGACCTACATATATAAAACCGGCGGAACCGTTCATCCGGCTCCGCCCATTACATATAATCATACGGAGTTCTCCTCCGCGCTTCTGTCTTTCTTGGCATGGCAGCTTCCGCTTCCTCCAGGGTCTTATACAGCCTGTTCTTTGGCAGCCTGATGCCCTTTCCCTGCCCGTATTTAACAATATAGTTTCCACCAGCGCAGGATCGGATTGTGCCCTCCACTGCCCGGCGGTTGCTCTCCAGAAAATAACATGTGTCTCCAGTCTTAAACATTACCCCACTTCCTTATTATATCTTGTTCCATATCAGCGGCACTGTGTGCCACTGCCCGTCATACCATCTTAGCATTGGTTTATCGTTCTGGCTTGCTAAGATCTGGTTTGCTAAAAAGTCCCCAGCCGGTCCGCAGATTAACAATTCTCCTGCACAGTTCTCTGCTGTCTCCCAGCCATCCGGGAGGGTGATCTCAACTTCATCACTTGTAACTGCCGAACCGGCAGCATTGGATGCTGTAAAAACAGTCTCTTTTTCATGGGCCAATACACCGTAGTTTGCAAATCCTTTAAATTTATTCATCTTTCCCCTCCATTCCAGATTGGCATACTATCTATGATAGCTTCCGAATCTCTATAGATCTTACCATTATCGTTTTCGTAAACTGGTACATCATCAATGATAATCCGTAATACATTTTGCTTTTTCCAGTATTTACCTATCTTCTTTTTTCCAACCGGTCGCCGGATCTCGTCACCGGTTGGAATGATAATAGTCTCATCCTCATAGTCAGTCATGTCAAGCCTGACTTCCTCAAATACTGCATCTGGATTATATGCAGTCTGACTGTACCCAGCAGGGCAACCCTTCTTATATTCCGAATTTGCAAAATCTAAAATCATATTTGCCAGATCCATGGTAAATTCTGGACCGTGCGAATCCCTCACGTTAAATCCCCAGCATGTCCCATCCTCTGCGCATACTGCAGCATGGTACGCTCCCTTATTGCCCAAAATATTTGTATTACTCATCCCTTGTACCCCTCAATCTATTTTGACTTTTTAACAAGTTCTGTGATATAATAAATTTGTAAAGCGTCATACTTTATTAAGTATGTTGGATTAAAATAATTAAATACCTAATCTTCATGTCTCGCTAATACGTGAGTTGGAAACCAGGGTTGTTGGCCCTGGTTTCTTGTTTTTAGTTTTTATCTATCGGCTTTCCTCCGGACATAAATCCAAGCGCAAATTGAGCTGCTATTTCATCGGATTCAGTCACCTTCTGAGGCATTTCATTAAAATTGATGTTTGATAATATTTTATTCCCTCCGTTTAGCATTTCGTCTATTTGGGGGTCGTTTGATTTACTCAGATAAGATTCGTAGTCTTTAATCTTATCTATCATCTTGTTAACAGCGTCCGCAGCGGTCATATAACCATGAGATACCTTTTCATAAAATTCGCTCCCTATTGTTTGGTTGGATGCGGAATTCCCTTTCTTTAAATTATATGCTATCTGCACATCCTCTGCATAAGCAAAAAATTTACCCAAATAAAATACGTTAGCATTTTTCATATTATATGTCCCTCCAAAAGTTTTCATGTGTAAACCTCCCTTGATTAATGATTTACCTTTTGCTATACTTATATTTGAATCGGGGGAGCGGTGGCAAGCCCGCCCTCCCTTGGTTCTTGTCCTTAAGCCTATTCTGTAGGTTTATTTTTTTGCTGTGGTTTGTACTGTTCCTCTCCGGTCTCAATGTAAAGTATAAAATCGTTTATGTCTTTTTCATCCCACCCGGCATTTCTAAGTCCTAAAATTAATCTTGCTGCTTCTGACATATTCACGTTCATGTGTTCCTCCTTTCTCCGGCTTGCCCCGGCCATTCATTAAGGTTTTGTTTCTTCCTTAACTATATTTATTATATCACCATTATTCGTGATTGTCAATCTGTTTTTCACGGATTTTAGATATTATATTTTCTCTATCCTCCACGGTTTCAATGTATTTAATAATGTCTCGTGGTTGCATTTCAAGGATGCAGCACAAGCGATTAAGATTATCTAAAGAAATTGATGTGTCATTTTCTCTAAATTTCCGCATTGTGGATTGTCCGAATACGCCTGTTTCTTTAGCTATTGTTGTATTAACTCCTGCCTTTTTTAATTCTTCTATTATATTGATTTTATATTCCAGCAATATCATTACCTCCTTTTATATCCATCTCCCTCTATGATAGTTCATGTTTAAATATTTGTCAAACATTTTTCTCTAAAAAAAGTGATTTTCACATTGACAATCACCAATATTGGTGATATACTATAGTCAGAAGTTAAGAGAACGACAAACAAGCAAAATAGAAAAGGAGGCATAACATGACAAAATCAAAAGCACAGAAGCGATTAGCCAGAGCCAAAGAGGATTTACAGTATTTAAGAGAAGCTTATGTTGATGCATTGAGAAACGCAAATCTCAAAAGATTAGATACAGTTAGCGTAGGTGGTCATAATTATTTTGCGGAAAAGATTGCAGACTTAACCAATGAGATGGCAGAGATAAAGACCAGGATAGCAAAATTAGAGAGAATAGCTTTATAAGGGAGGATAATTAAAATGGAAGAAAATGAACGGACTAATCAAATGTGGCAGGAAATGTGGAAAGAATTTGATGAATTAACTGGTTGGCGTGACATTGATTTTGAAGCAAATATTATAAGGAGGAATCAAAATGACCAGAGAAATGATGAACAGAATTAAGGAAAGAAAACAGAGAGCAGCGGAACTTGTTCAGTATGCAAATCCTAAAAGCAGAAAACGTCCAACTATGGAACGCATAATAGAAATCATGGAGTGGCATATCCCATATTGCGGAGAAAAACCCGTTATTACAGATATTAGCGTTACAGAATATCACAAAAATAGCATAACTGAAGTGGCATATTTTAAAGCAAACACAGCGGATGGCAGGACTTTTGAAATCACAGCTTATAAAAACTTAAAAGGAAGAACGCCAGAAGAGAAAGAAGCCGATAGAACTGCAACCTTTCCCAGCGGATTATTTACAATATTTTATAAAGAAATAATAAAATAAAACCACCCGTCCCCTGGCGGTTTCCAGGGGAGAAAGGAAAAAGCAGTGTGCAAATATATGGATTTCTCGACTTACCTAATTCAAATGACAGGCTTGTCAATCTATGACTTTTCGGTGCTGGAATGGAGGCCGTTCACAAGAGAAACAAACGAAGATGCTGTAAAGGAATATCTTGACGAATGGCTTGAATATGGCCCATCTGAACAGTTAAGAGAAAGAGCACGAAATGATCTCGCGGAACGTGGATACATAGAAATGGGAGTGTAATTTTTCCGTTCCAACCAGCAATAGACTGGAAGAAAGAGAGGATACCATATGGATAAAATAATAAAGCAGATTTTTTCAGGTTTTGATTGGTTGCCATCCGATCTGGTAAGTATAAACTCCTCCCGGTACACACAGTCCAGGGAAAGGGGATACAAGGCGCATGAGGCTTTGCGCCCCAAACTCCCACCGGAACTACTGGATGAGTTTGACAAGCTGATGGAGTGCGATCTGGAGACCTTGGGTATAGGCCAGGAGGATGGATTTATAGACGGTTTCCGTCTTGGAGCCATGTTGATGATTGAGATATTGTCATAGGATAGTGAGGCGGTCTTTCCCAACCGCCTTACCATTTTCATTAGTCTTTGAAAAACTCAGCGTAATCCACATTAAAGATCTCTTTTAGAAGCTTCAGGTCACTGGCTTTAATATTCCGTCTGCAACTTTCTATATTGGCAAGCGTGCTCCGGGACATGGTGCTTCCCCTGAGTTGCAGCTGCGCAATAACAGCTGCCTGAGTCATCTCTTTAGCCATTCTGATGTTCTGTATATTTCGACCAAGCGGTACATCCTGCAATATCATCATGATTATATACCTCCCCATTTTGCCACTTATTAGTAACATTATGGTATTGAGTATATCCAGAATATGTGTTAACATTGCCACTAGATAGAAACAATCGTATGCATGTAGAAGGGGGATATATGGATAAGATTACAAAGTTGCTATGGGCATCAGGGGTTATTACGGATGAGCAGTTTTTAAATAGACTTAAGCCATCGGAATATCAGAAATTGAAAAAGCTCTTATATCCTACAGACGAGGAGCTTCAGACACAAATAGAAAAAATATTACAACAGATTAATCAAGAAAACAACAGCGAGGAATAATCCCCGCTGTCTTTTTATTACGCTCCCATCCCCGGCCACCGCAGCGCCCCATCCTGATCGGGCGTTAACACCACCGGATCCATGGACAACTTGCCGTCCTGGTCCAGGTAATACCACTTATCACCGCTGGCCTGCAGCCCCTTGACCATGGCTCCATCAGCACCCAAGTAATACCAGTCACCCTTGTACTGATACCAGGTGTTGATCACCATGCGACCGGCGCCGTCAAACCAGTACCACTTACCGTCTGTATCCAGGTACCAGCTATTGCGGACCGGCTCCCCGGTGTTGCCCAAGTAAAAGCTTCGGGAACCGTCTGTGTTATCCTGCCATCCAGATCTCCTCGGCTGCTCCGGCTCCGTCACTGCATCATCCTGTATGTATCTGCGCACGCACACCAGACCCTTACGCCAGCCCCCGGATGCCCAGGAGTTATACCGGCTCTTGCAGTAGGCCACCAGATCTTTGTAGGACGGTCTGCCGCTGCCATGTCCGCAGATAATACCATCTCCACAGTACATCTCCACGTGGCCGATCCGCTTTGGCCTGCTGGCATCCGTACCGGCAAACAGCAGCATGTCCCCTGGTCGTAACCGGGACGTGTCAGGGATACCCTGGGCTATGTCTGCATCCACTGTGGTCAGTTTGGTAGAGTTGTACATGCCTGCGGTGTTTGTGATCCCGAAGCCTTGCCCTGCCTGCTGATAAGCGTAGCAGATGGATGATGAGCAATCACTGTAATAGTTGCCGTCCTTGTATGCCTTATAGCAGTAATCCCTCAGGGACTGGCTGTATATGTTGCGGCCTATGATCTCTGCGTACTTGTCGATCACGGCCTGTCTCCTTAATAATGCTGTCATGTCGTACCTCCATTTCTAATCTCATTTATCTGTGCCATGATATCCGCGATCACCGCCTTAGTATCCTGCACATACTCCACCGCCAC
>Ga0129310_1002641_pt1 | contig 12962 bp, 10 predicted proteins | sample Go1ome_2_FD_94433 | JGI IMG/M metagenome (GOLD analysis project Ga0129310, IMG submission 94433) | Western lowland gorrila individual fecal microbial communities from Wisconsin, USA - Go1022A metagenome | ecosystem: Host-associated > Mammals > Digestive system > Large intestine > Fecal | place...
AGGAGGGATATCATGAAAACGAAAAAGTGGCTGGGCATTTTCTCCGGCGTTGGATTACCGCTTCTGTTCGGCGTTGTGATATTCGTGCTGTGGCAAGCGCAGGTACTGCATTCCTGGCTGGGAACTGATACGATAACGCTTCCGCTGCCGACCCGTATCAGCGAGATAATCTCTCAGAATAATGACAGCATCGGCAGCCAGGTCAAGATGACCCTGATAGTCGCCCTGGGCGGACTTGCCGCGGGAAGTATCCTGGGATATCTCATCGCGGTGGTCGCTTCGATATTCCGCAAGTGGGGCGCAGGAGGACTTACGATTGTTTCCGCGTTCAACGCGATACCGATAGTCGCGCTGGCTCCGGTAATAAACAACTGGACGCGCGACGTCAGCAATGATGTTTCCGTAAGAAGCACGCTTGCAAAGATGATCGTGGTCACGATATCATGCACGGCGGCGATGAGCGTCAACGCGTTCCGCGGACTGACGGAGCTGAAACCGTTCAGCGAGGATCTGATGACCTCATATGCGGCGTCAAAGATAGTGGTATTCACAAAACTCCGTCTGCCGAATTCACTGCCGTATGTTTTCACAGCGCTGAGGGTCAGCGTACCGGCAAGCGTCATCGGCGCGCTGGTAACTGAATACTTTGCGGAGGATACGGCCGGCGTTGGCAGGCAGATACGCGAGAACATCGTCAAGGGTCAGTATCCGACGGCATGGGCTTACATCGCGACGGCGTGCGCGATAGGTATTGGAATGTACATCGTTCTGATGCTGGTAGAAAGGGTAGTACTCAAACGCAGAAGGGCGTGACTCTTCCGTTTGGTATAGAACAATGGTATAAAGAAAGGCAGGTACACACTATGAAAGAAGAAAGAAAGAGATTTTTACTTGCAGGAGTTGCAGCAATACTGGCATGCACACAGTTTACGGCATGTTCCGGCGGTACTTCCAGCAGCGGTAGCACATCTTCCGCCAGTTCTGCTGACAGCTCTTCGGCAGCTGATGTTTCCGAGGCAGTGACCAGCTCCGCAGCAGAGGAAAGCACCGCAGGCGCAATGACCAGCGAGGAGATAGTCAAGTCCGCTGCCGCAGAGGGAACGGTCGGTAACTGGGGTCTTGGCAACGAGTATGAGATACAGGCGCTGCTGACAAAGTACGGACTTCCCACAGATTATATCACACAGGATTTCACGATGGATCAGTTCGACAGCGACAGCGTAAAGCTGGCGTCCGCAATGACGTATAACGAGCTTGGTCTGGTAGTAAACAGCTACGACGGCGGTTATGGTTACGGCGATAGCGTAAGCGTTATTGACATGAACGACGAGGGCGTTGCGATGCTGGAGGATAACCTTTTCACATCAAAGGCGTTCGCGGAGGCAAATCCGAATACCGTAAAGGCGTTCGTTTCCGCTTCCATGAAGGGCTGGGCTTACGCCTGCGAGCACCCGGACGAGGCAGCTGAGATTGTGTTCGAGGCTGGTTCCTCCGTATCCGCTGACCACCAGGCTTACATGGCTTCCGAGGTCGCAAAGCTGGTAACCACCGATATGAACGGCAATTCCGTTTCCGCTTCCGATGTAGGTAACATGGACGAAGCTGCAATGCAGCAGACCCTTGACCTTGCAAAGCAGTACATCATTCTTGAGGACAGCACCGCAAAGGATAAGCTTGCTTCGCTGACCCTGGACGATATCCGCAGCACTGATTTCCTTACCTACGACCCGGCGACCGACGGCGCTCCCGAAAAGACCTCCGTTTCCGTACAGCTCAAGTGGCTGCCGCAGGCTCAGTTCATGGGCTACTACGTTGCACAGGCAAAGGGCTACTACGACGAAGTCGGTCTGACCGTTGACATCATCTCCGGCGGCGGTGATATTTCCGAAACTACCGCGGTTTACAACGGCACTGTTGATTTCGGCGTAACATGGGTATCCAACCTCATCAACGCGAATGCGGGCGGCATGGAGCTGCTTGAAGTTGCGCAGGTATATCAGAGATCCGGTCTGGTGCTGGTTTACAAGAACGACAACTACACAAAGTAACTATAAAATAGAATTTTCCATTCCCATGGCAGATCCTCGCTCCGGCGAGGATTTGTCGGAAAGCCCGGTGCAGCGATGTACCAGGTTTTCCGACAAATATAAATTTGCCAGAACAAACACAAGGAGGCTTTCGATATGGACATGATCATCAGAAACGGCACAGTGGTCAACGCGACAGGCTCTTACAAGGCTGACGTTGCAGTAAAGGACGGCAAGATCACCGCAGTCGGCAGTATCCCGGATATCCCCGGCGCAGAGGTGGTGGACGCAGCAGGCAAGCTGGTGCTCCCGGGCGCTATCGACGCTCACACGCACCTTGCAATGCCGTTCGGCGGTACGGTTTCCTCCGACGACTACTTCGCGGGAACTAGAGCGGCGGCGTGCGGCGGAACTACTACCGTATTCGACTTCGCGTTACAGGATTTCAACGAAACGATGACCCAGACTTTTGAGCGCAGAAACTCTCTTGCAGCTCCTGACGCGGCGGTTGATTATTCGTTCCACATCGGCGTCAAGGACATCCACGGCGACCTCCTTGACAGTATTAAGGACGCCTGCGATATCGGAATCACTTCCTACAAGGTGTTCATGGTATACGATTTCGGCGTAAAGGACGGCGTGTTCTATCAGCTCCTGGCGAAGTCCAAGGAGTTCGGCGCGCTGATCGCGGTACATGCCGAGAACAATGAACTTGTCAATACATTGACCGAAAAGTATATCAGCGAGGGCAAGACCGACGCGTGGTATCACTACATGAGCCGTCCGGAATTCGTGGAGGGCGAGGCGGACGAGCGTGCAATAAATCTCGCAAAGGCTGCAAATGCTCCGCTGTACATCGTTCATCTTGCGAACAAGCAGGGCGTTGAGGCGGTCACAAAGGCTAAGGACGAGGGCTATGAAATTTACGCAGAGACCTGTCCGCAGTACCTTGAATTCACCAGCGACGTTTACAAGCGCGCAGACGGAAGGAACTTCGTTTGCTCGCCGCCAATGAAGGGGCAGGAGTCCCAGGACGCTATCTGGGAAGCCATCAAGCGCGGCGATATCGACACCATCGCAACGGATCACTGCCCGTTCCAGCAGAGCGAAAAGGACTGGGGTCTGAACGACTTCCGGAAGATACCGAACGGCTGCGCCGGAATCGAGAACATGTACCCCTATATGCTAGGAAAGGCGAACGACGGCGTTATCAGCTTTGAAAAGGCGGTGGAGCTTTGTTCCACGAATCCGGCGAAGATATTCGGCTGCACTGAAAAGGGTGAGATAGCTCCCGGCAAGGACGCTGACATCGTTATCTACGACCCTGCAAAGGACTTCACGATACATCAGGAAAACATGCATTCCGACTGCGATCACACCATCTGGGAGGGTGTAAAGGTACACGGTTATCCCGTGCAGACCTACTCCCGCGGCAGGCTGGTGTTCGACAACGGAGAGTTCGTCGGCGAGCGTGGCTGGGGCAAGTTCGTTAAGTGCGCCAAGCACAAGACAAAATAAAATCGGACCGTGCAGGAGGTAACGATATGAAATACGCACAACAGATTCTTAATAACGAAGCGGCACGGTGCTTGCTGTGCGCGGACGCTCCCTGCACGGCGGCTTGTCCGGATGGGCTCGATCCGGCGCGGTTCGTGAGAGCGGTAAGATTCAAGAACGCGGAAGTCGGTGCAGGGTACGTCGCAGCTGAAAAGTGTGCTGAATGTCCCGGCAAGTGCGAAAGCGCCTGCCTGCATTATGAATCTCCGGTGAAGATACGGGAGATGATAGGCGCGGCTCCGGAGCCAATGAATTTCTGGGAACTGAACGCCGACCTTTCAATGGAATTCTGCGGAGTGAAGTGCGAGAACCCGTTCTTCCTTTCGTCATCGGTGGTCGCGAGCGGCTACGAAATGTGCGCGAACGCGCTGAAAGCCGGCTGGGGAGGAATCGTATACAAGACGATAGGCTTCATCAAGCCGGACGAGGTTTCCCCGAGATTTGACGCGATAGGCAAGGAGAGCACACCTTTCATCGGCTTCAAGAACCTTGAGCAGATATCGGATCACCCGCTGAAAGAAAACCTGGAGATACTGCGGAGATTAAAGCAGGATTTCCCGACAAAGGTGATCGTGTCCTCAATAATGGGCAGCACCGAGGAGGAGTGGACGGAGCTTGCGCGGCTGTCTGAGGAAGCAGGCTGCGACATCATCGAGTGCAACTTCTCCTGTCCGCAGATGGTATGGGAGGGGCTTGGCAGTGACGTCGGTCAGAACCCGGAGCTTGTAAGGGCTTATACGGCGGCTGCGAAGCGCGGGACAAAGCTCACGGTGCTGGCAAAAATGACCCCGAACATCGGTAATATGGAAGTTCCCGCGATAGCCGCGAAAAATGGCGGCGCAGATGGAATAGCTGCGATAAACACAGTCAAGAGCCTGACGCGTATCGACCTTGATACGATGGTTTCATATCCCAGCGTTAACGGAAAGTGTTCTGTTTCCGGTTACTCCGGAAAGGCGGTTAAGCCGATAGCGCTGCGGTTCATTCACGATATGGCGGTCTGTCCGGAGCTTTCCGGAATGCCGCTGAGCGGTATCGGAGGGATCGAGAGCTGGCATGACGCGCTGGAGTTCATAGCGCTTGGCTGCGAAAACATTCAGATAACCACGGCGGTCATGCAGTACGGATATCGTATCATCGACGACCTGCTGACCGGAGCAAAGGCGTATCTGGCGGCTCACGGCATGTCAAAGCTGAGTGAGCTTACCGGCTCGGCACTGAAAAACGTAGTTCCGGCGGACGATCTGGACAGAAGTACCGTGATATATCCGATGTTCGACAAGGAAAGCTGCGTTGGCTGCGGAAGATGTTACATCTCCTGCATGGACGGCGGTCACCAGGCTATCGCAATGGGCGCGGACAGAAAGCCGCACCTGACCGGCGGGAATTGCGTCGGCTGCCTGCTGTGTTCGCTGGTATGCCCCACAGGCTCGATAAAGCCGAGCAGACGGGTCAGAAAACCTGGCAGATGACCTGCCGGAAAGGAGGAGGCTATGGCTATCACACTCGCAAAGCTGTGTGAAAACACTGAAAAGACCTACGGCATGAAGCTCGTCGCCGGAAAAGCAGGGCTTGAAAATTTCGTGCGGTGGGTACACATCGTTGAGGACAGCGAGGTGCCGGATTTCATGCATGGCAACGAGCTGGTTTTCACAACCGGAATAAGCCACAAGGGTAACGGCTGGCTGCTGGATTTTGCACAGCACCTGTGCGACAGAAAGGTCGCCGGATTTGTGATAAACATCGGTCCATATATAAGCAGCGTTCCTAGGGAGACCGCGGATTTCTGCGAAAAGAACTCCCTGCCGCTGTTCGTGGTACCCTGGGCGGTCAGGCTGATAGACATAACCTACGACTTCTGCCACCGCATAATCAGCAGTGAAGAAAGCGAAACCAGCCTTGCCGGAGCGTTCAGAAATCTGTTTTTTACCCCGGGCGACCGCATCAGCTACGCTCCGGTGCTGGAGCGCCGCGGTTTCCATGATGTGAGCGGATATACCCTGCTGTGCGCCGAGATCTCCCACCCTGACAGAACGGGCACGGCGGACGAGTGGCGCTCGGTAAGGTTCCTGGTGGGAAAGATATGCTCCGGCAGCCAGTATCCATCCTGCATTTTTATCCAGGAAAACAGGCTCGTCATAGTGCGGCAGCATTTCCCGGTGCAGGAAGCTCAGCGGCTTGCAGAGCAGCTGGCGGCGGCAGTCCGCGAGAATATATCGGCTCCAGCGGGAGTACATGTGGGTATCTCAGATGTTGGGCTGGGCTACGATGGAATCCACGAAGCGTGGCACCAGGCAAGCTCGGCAATGAGGCTTGCGGTCATGAAACATGCCGCAGTTATGCACTATCACGATATAGGCGTATACAAGCTGCTTTTTGGTGTGGAAAGTTCAAAGATCCTTTCGGATTATGTTGAGACCACACTGGGTAAGCTGTTCGATCACGACGCAAAGAACAACGGCGACTGTGCCGACCTGCTCCGCTGCTATTTTGAAAACGACTGCAGTGTGAAGGAGGTCGCTGAAATATTCGGAGTACACAGAAACACGGTGAACTACAAGCTCAAGCAGATACGCGAACTGCTTGGCAGCGAATTCAGCGATGAGGACAAGATGAATCTGCTGCTGGCATTTCGGGCGCAGGAGCTTCTGGACACCGAAAAAACCAAGGTAATCATGGAGGACGATTCTTATGAATGCAACTGAGATCAAAACCAATCACACAAAGTACAATTTACAGTCATGGTCAAAGCAGGGAAACCTGAACCCCATCGCTGTTGAAAAGGGCGAGGGTATTTACTTCTGGGACTACGACGGCAACCGTTACACTGACATGTCCAGCCAGCTCGTCAACCTCAACGTAGGTTTCGGCTGTAAGCCCATCATCGACGCTATTAAGGAGCAGGCGGAGAAGTTCTGCTTTGTGGGTCCGAGCTACGCCTGCGAGAGCCGTTCAAAGCTTGCCGAGATGGTGGTTGAACTCATGCCGGATAATATCGGAAAGGTGTTTTTTACCAACGGCGGAGCTGACGCTAACGAGAACGCTATCAAGATGGCGAGAATGTACACCGGCAGAAAAAAGGTGTTCTCCCGCTACAGAAGCTATCACGGCTCCACATTCGGCGCAGGCAACCTGACCGGTGAGCCGAGAAGATATCCGCTTGAGCCTGGTATTCCCGGATTCGTGAAGTTCTTCGATCCGTATATGTACCGCGATAATCTTCCGTTCGCAAGTGAAAAGGAGTACAGCGAATATTATGTAAATAAGCTCCGTGAGCAGGTCATTTATGAAGGTCCCGACACCGTAGCAGCGATCGTAATGGAAACGATCACCGGTTCCAACGGTATCATTATCCCGCCGGATGGCTACCTTGCAGGCGTGCGTAAGATCTGCGACGAGTTCGGCATCATGATGATCTGCGACGAGGTAATGGCTGGATTCGGGCGTACTGGAAAGATGTTCGCGTTCGAGAATTTCGGCGTAAAGCCTGATATCGTAAGCTTTGCAAAGGGCGTTACCTGCGGATATGTTCAGCTCGGCGGCGTTGCTGTCAGCAAGAAGATCGCAGAATACTTTGACGACAATGTGCTCCAGTGCGGACTTACCTACAGCGGACACCCGCTTGCCTGCGCGGCGGGAGTTGCCTGCCTGAACTACTACAAGGATAACGATATTCTCGGCAACGTAAATAAGAGCGGCAAGGTGCTCGGCGAGATACTTGAGGAACTCAAGTCAAAGCACAAGTGCGTCGGCGATGTACGTTACATCGGATTGTTCTCGGCAGTCGAGCTGGTAAAGGATAAGGCGACCCGCGAACCGCTGGTACCATACGGCGGCGACAAGCTGGGCGTTATGGGAGGAATAGTCAGCAAGCTCAAGGCAAAGAAGTTCATGACATATTCCCACGAGAATATGATACTTGTATGCCCGCCGCTCATCATCACTCCGGAGCAGCTCCGCGAGGAAATGGTGAAGCTGGACGAGGTGCTTTCAGAGGTAGACGCAACTCTTTGACAGAAAGGACCGATGAAGCATGGCTAATTCACAGCACTACGCAGACGCTCCGACGGTAAAGCTTGAGGACTATATCCCTGCAAAGATGTTCCGAACGGTGCATCGCACGGAAGCCGAACTTCCCGGCGGGATAACGGAGATAAAGGTGATAATCGATATTGAAAGACCTTTTGCTAAGAAACTGTCTTTCAGGACGAGCAGCAGCGGCAGGATACACGGTTTTGTCCGCATGAATGACCTGCTGAAGTCGATCAATACGAAAGCCGATAAAAGCTCTACGATACGCAGGATAACAGTCAACGACTGGGGGAATAAAGCGCTGATGGTCATTGAAATGGAAAATGACAGCGAAAAGGCGTTTTTTGTTCCGATAGCGCAGCTTAAGGAACTGTTGGAAAATTGCCGCAGGGCACCGGAGCAGTCCGCAAAATAACAATAATACTGGGCGCAGTTTTTCGTAACTGCGCCCAACAGTCTACTATTTGAGAAATCGGAAATGCAGCACGGTATACTATCAAGCAAAAGCTGCTGTATAATTTACCTATGAAAAACGATTTTATGTTGTCCCACAATAAGGACAGGTACACTGCGCCGATACTGTTCCACAGCCACGATTATTACGAGATATATTTCTTTGCGGACGGCAGCGTAAAGTATTACGTTGAAAACGAAAGCTACGAGCTGAAAAAAGGAGATGTAGTGATAATCCTTCCGGGAAAACTGCACCGTCCGGTCATCAAAGAAAACGTACCGTATGAGCGGTATGTGCTGTGGATATATAATTCCTGGCTGACGGAAAACGACGGCGTCAGCGGATTCATACAGGCAATAAACAGCCTCGCGGACGAGAAGAAAACGCACCTCGTTTCCTTTCATGGCGCGGAATATGAACAATTGCGTGAACTGCTTGATCCTGCGCTTGAGAAGTTCAATTCTGGTGATGTGCTTTCGGGGTATGTTTCGGAAAGCTGCATATTGCTTATTCTCGATAAACTGAAAAGGGAATTTTCCGGGATAAGCCGTGCCGAAACAGACCAGGGCGATATCGTCCGGCGTGTTATTGCCTATCTGAATGAGAATTTTATTGAAGCGCCGTCGCTTGACACTCTTTCGGGTGAATTCTATGTGTCGAAATACTACCTTTCCCACCGATTCAAGGAGTACACCAAGACTTCCGTGCACAATTATATCCTTATGAAAAAGATAAACCTTGCGAAAGAACTTCTGAAAAGCGGGATATCTCCGCAGGAGGTCAGCAAAAAATGCGGGTTTTCCACCTACTCGAACTTTTACAAGGTTTCGTTGCGCGGTGCGGGGTTTCGCCTGCCAGGTATTCCAGTGACTGATCCTATTATTTTTGTTATCTCGAAATGCGGTATGATGTTGTTATCGTTCCTTGTACTTCCCTGCAAGCAGCAGCCCCGCCGCTATTGCAGTAACCGGAGCTACTGCGACTATACCGAAGCTTCCGGCGACTGTATGGATTATCTCTGCGGCAATGTACTTGTAATTCAGTATGCAGTCCAGCGGAGTTCCCTGCGCCATGAAAACCATGAGCTGCGCTATGCAGCTTCCGGAGTATGCGAGGAGCAGGGTAGTGGTTATCGTGCCCATCGCGGCGCGTCCTACGGTAAGTCCGGACTTTACGGCTTCCCACGGTTTTATATCGGGCTTTTTGTGTATGACCTCATCGACCGCAGAGGTGATATCAACCGCAAGGTCCATCATAGCGCCGGAAGAACCTATGAATATCGCAGCCATGAAAATCTCGGTGAGGTTAAGGTCCTGATATCCGCTGTACAGCAGGCTTTCCGAGCCTGACATCACCGCGCCGTGAATGTTCATGAGCTTCGTAAATACAGCGCCGAGGACTGCCGTAAACGCAAGTCCGATGATTATACCAAGCGAGGAGGAAAGCGCCCGGCGGTCAAATCCGTACACCAGCGAAACAATGAGTACTGACAGCACTGAGATTATCACTATTCCGGAAAGGATCGGAGAAATGCTGTTCAGATAAAGCGGTACGACTACCTTCCAGATAAGCAGTATAGTCAGAATGAACGACAGCACTGCGCGAAGTCCGGTCTGACCGGCGAAGAATATCAGCACCGCAATGAATATCGCGACAAGCAGTATTTCCCACGGCAGGCGGTAGTGATCCGTCATCGAAACCGACAGTATCTCGCTGTTGCGGTGGCTTATCCGGACATACGCCGTATCGCCGGGCTGAAACATCTTGTCTATTTCAAGCGAGCCTGTAAGCATGTTTACGGCGGTGTACTGCTGTCCCTTGAACTGTCCGTCAAGGAATTCGATATCACAGTTCTGGTCGCCGGAACGCACAAGCCCCGTGTCGATTATCATGCTGTTGTCAACGGAGAGGACTTTCGCCGCAACGCGCTCCGTCCCCTGATAAATAAGCTTGTTTTCAAATCCGGTCGGTATGAACACCAGAACTATTATTGCGATGAGCGTAACGAGTACCGGGGAGTAATAACGCAGCTTTTGCGGAGTGAAAAATGATCTCAGTCTGTTCATATAAGCCTTTCTGTATCCGAAAAACTCCGCTTCCACACGTGGCAGAAACGGAGCCGGGAGGATTTTCGTGAAGTTTACGGGTTTACTTTACGCCAGTGAGCGCTGCAAGCTTGTTGTAGATCTTGGTGTTGTCGTAGTATCCGTTGAAGAGACTTGCGCCCGCTCCCTTTGCGTATACAGCTACCGGAAGTCCGGTGTGCGCGTAGGAAGCAAAGTTGATTCCGGACTTGTTGTTCAGAATGTGGGTGATAGTTACGGTCAGTGGCTCATAGCTTCCGTAAAGGAGGTACTCTTCCTGGGACTCTACCTTTTCACCGCTCATGGTCTTGTCGTATGCTGCCTTGAGCTTGTTGTACTCGTAGTCTGTGAGGACGAGGTTCGGATTGTTTTCAGCGTTCTTGTCGTCTGCGGTCATGAGCCCGAACAGGCGCTTTACGTCCTTGAGCACGCTGGTGAAGGAAGTCTTGTTCTCCTTGTAAGCCGATACATAATCGCTGTCGAACTTCGCATAGGAGAGCTTCTGGTTCTTGAGGTTGGTGAGGTAGGTGTCGTAGTCAGTTCCAGCGTATCCGATGGTAAGTCCGCCTGTCTCGTTGTCGCCGGTCACGATGATGAGTGTTTCGTCCGGGTGCTGATTATAGAACTCCAGTGCCTTTGCAACGCCGTTTGCAAGCGCAGCGGTATCGGAGATCGTGGACTTTGCGTCGTTTGCGTGACATGCCCAGTCGATCTTTCCGCCCTCTACCATCATGAAGAAGCCGTTGTCATTGTCGAGCATCTCGATGCCCTTTTCAACGTAATTGGAAAGAGTCCACTCGCCCTTCTTGCGGTCGTTGCTGTAGGACATTGCGTCGCTGTCTGCGAGCGTTTCGGCGATGAGTATGGACTTGCCGTCCTCCGGGGTGAGCTTCTCAGCATCAGCGTATGTTGTGATGACGTTGTAGCCTGCTTCTTCAGCGAGGTCGTAAACGCTTGTCTGATCCTTGTTGTTTCCGGTGGGCTTCTTCAGTGCGCCGCCTGCGAAGTAATCGAAATCGCTCTCGACCATCTCAACGCCGATCTCATAATAATTGTTTCTGCTTGCCTGGTGAGCGTAATATGCGGCGGGAGTTGCGTGGTTAAGGTTTACAGAGGAGATGACGCCGATCTTGTAGCCCATCTGTGATTTGAGCTTTTCAGCGATGGTCTCGTACTCGGTGGTCATGGTCTCGTCCATGTTGATGGTGCCGCTGTAGGTCTTGTGACCGGTGGAAAGGGAAGTCGCAGTGGACGCGGAATCCGGGCAGAAAGAGGAGCTGTCGTATGTGTTCGCAGAACCTACTACCGGGAAGTTCATGAAGTTAAGGCGCTTCCTTGCTTCAAGGATACCATTGTCGTTGGTGTCGGCAAGTGCGCTGTAATAATCGGAGGTTATCTGGGTCTGGGGGAAGCTCATTCCGTCGCCGATGAACATGAATATGTACTTCGGCATTGTTCCGGTGTACTTCTGTGCGCCGGAGGAAACTGAAATGCTGGTGCCGCTTGCAGCGGAAACTGCGATTGCTGAAGCTCCTGCGGTGATGAGGGTCGCAGCAGCACAGACTGAGGCGATGATCTTCTTTGCTTTGGTCATTGTTGTTCTCCTTTTTGGGTCGTTTGTCGTTCCGTTTGTCGTTCCGTTTTTCGGTACAGTCATATTATACAGGATAATTATTAAATCCAAAAGCGTTCAAGTGTCAAATCGTCGTTAAATGTTGTGCTACCAGCCGGCTTTGTGTGGATCAAATGAGTGACGATTATACATCAACAAAAGAGGATACAATGTCGTATCCTCTTTTTCATTATATTCGGTTGATAGTATCAGACTTTTTTATACAAGTGCTGAATAAGCACCGGGCTTTCTGTCCTTGATGTAGTTCAGACCAGCGAACTGTTCTCTGCCCCAGAAGATGTCGCGTTTCAGATCGTTGATCTCATAGTATGCGATGCCCTCTTTGTTATCCGTAGTTGCTAATATCCTGCCCGCCGGGGAGATGATATTGCTGTGTCCGAAGTAATCGCAGTCACCGCAGACGCCGGTCTGATTCGCCGAGATGAAGAAAACGCTGTTTTGGAGCGCGCTGGCACGCTCGCACAGGTCATAGCTGTAATACGCGTGGTCGGTTTTGTAATCATGCGGCTGAGTGGTGAAGCAGGTCGCCGTCGGTTTCAGAATTATCTCCGCACCGCCCAGCGTCAGCGCCCGCGAGCTTTCCGGGAACCACGCGTCATAGCATATCAGCATGCCGATCTTTCCGATGGGCGTGTCGAACACCGGGAACTCGTTCCCGGGATAGTAGACATGTACCTCGTCGCCGGGCTGGTGCACCTTGCGGTATTTCCCGATAAATCCGCCGGGACCGACGAGCACTGCGGTATTGTAAAGCTTGCAGTAGTCTTTGCTGTCCTTTTCCGTCATTCCGAACGCAACGTATACGCCGCGCTCCTGAGCTTTTTCTATGACCGCCTGTACAGACGGTCCGTCCGGGACTGTCTCCGCGTTCTCGTACTGGTAGATGAATTCGTTTTTTGACTGATCGGTGCCGCAGTCCATCGCCGAGAGATTTCTCAGATATCCCTGGAGGCTCTGCTCCGGAAGAAGTATCAGATTCGCGCCGTTATCCGCCGCCTCGTCTATGAATTTAAGGTACTTCGCGAGGTTCGCGCTCTTGTCGTAGCAGCAGTTCATGCATACAGTAGCTATTTTCAGCATAGTGAATTCCTCCTGTTATAATATATTTACCGGTAAAAACCTGCAAGCCACGCAGGGATAGACCGGGCTCAAAGTTTAAGCTATAATGGAAGCAG
>Ga0129310_1002642_pt1 | contig 12951 bp, 10 predicted proteins | sample Go1ome_2_FD_94433 | JGI IMG/M metagenome (GOLD analysis project Ga0129310, IMG submission 94433) | Western lowland gorrila individual fecal microbial communities from Wisconsin, USA - Go1022A metagenome | ecosystem: Host-associated > Mammals > Digestive system > Large intestine > Fecal | place...
ATCCGTGAATATCCGGTCAAACAGCTGAAATTCCGTTCCAAACGCCGCAGAGATCACGGCGAGCGACTGAGTAAAGAGGAAATGCGCAAACTTGCTGAGTTAGAGGACAAGGGAGGACATTCCAAGTTAAATGAGTAACTTATTGCCGGGAGAACGAATCGACGAATTACAGCGAAACGGCTACCGCATTATCCAGAACCCGGAAAAATTCTGTTTCGGTATGGATGCGGTGCTGCTGTCCGGCTTTGCCCGGGCAAAAAAGCACGAAAACTGTCTGGATCTGGGTTGCGGAAATGGAATCATCCCGATTCTGATGGAAGCCAAGACCGATGGAAAGCATTTTACCGGTCTGGAAATCCAGCCGGAGAGTGCGGATATGGCGCGACGCAGTGTGGCGCTGAACAATCTGCAGAATCGGATCGACATCGTAGAAGGTGATATTAAGGATGCTTCAAAGATTTTTGGAGCATCTTCTTTTCATGTCGTAACGACAAATCCACCTTATATGACCGCACAGCACGGACTGACAAACCTGCATGAGGCAAAGACCATTGCGCGCCATGAGGTACTGTGCAATCTGGAAGATATCATCCGGGAGAGCGCACGCCTGTTAGTGCCGGGAGGCCGTTTTTATATGGTACACCGCCCATTCCGTCTGGCAGAGATCATCTCTCTGATGGTGCAGTATCGGATTGAGCCGAAGCGGATGCGCCTTGTGTATCCTTACGTAGACCGGGAACCAAATATGGTGCTGATCGAGGGATTACGGGGCGGAAAAAGCCGCATGACCGTGGAAAAGCCATTGATCGTATACAAAGAACCGGGAAAATATACGGATGAAATCTATGACGTATATGGTTATTAAGACCACTTAATGTATTGCGATATGTGTTGAAAGGATAATAATTATATTTGGCATAAGAGAATGCAATATAAAGTGAATAAGGAACACATTAAATCTGTGAATATAAAATTAGCTATATGAGATTGTGAGGTGAAATAGGAGTATGGCAGGAAAATTATATTTATGTGCGACACCGATTGGAAATCTGGAGGACATTACGCTCCGTGTGTTGCGCACATTAAAGGAAGTAGATCTGATCGCGGCAGAAGATACCCGAAATTCTATTCATTTGCTGAATCATTTTGATATTAAAACACCGCTGACCAGCTACCATGAGTACAACAAAGTGGACAAAGCGTATCAGCTGGTGGAAAAAATGCAGCAGGGAACGAATATCGCGCTGATTACTGATGCCGGTACACCGGGTATTTCCGATCCGGGCGAGGATTTGGTGCGTATCTGTTATGAACAGGGCATTGAAGTGACGTCACTTCCAGGTGCAGCAGCCTGCATTACGGCATTGACACTGTCCGGTCTGCCGACACGCCGTTTTTCCTTTGAGGCATTTTTGCCAAAGGAGAAAAAGGAGCGTGCAGCGGTGTTGGAAGAACTGAAAAATGACACAAGAACGCTGATCGTGTATGAGGCACCACATCATCTGCTTGGTACGTTAAAAGAACTGCAGAATGCACTGGGTGATCGCAGACTGACGGTTTGCCGTGAGCTGACAAAGAAATTTGAAACTGCATTTCAGACTACATTTTCCGAGGCAATCAGCTACTATGAGGAGCAGGGAGTGCGTGGAGAGTGTGTGTTAGTTATTGAGGGAAGAAGCCGGGAAGAACTGGTGCAGGAGCAGCAGCAGTCCTGGGAAGCGATTTCTGTGGAAGAACATATGGAGCGTTACTTAAGCACCGGTATGGATCGGAAAAGTGCCATGAAACAGGTGGCCAAAGACCGGGGCGTAGGAAAACGCGAAATCTATCAGATGTTGTTGGACGCAGAGAACGAGTAATTTAGAGGAAGGGAGTAGTTATGACAAAAGATTTAACCGTTGGGAATCCAATGAAGTTAATCTGGCAGTTTTCCATACCGCTGGTACTGGGAAATCTGTTTCAGCAGATGTACAACATGGTAGATACCGTAATCGTAGGTCGTTATCTGGGACTGAGTGCCCTGACCAGCGTAAGTTCCACGGCATCCATTACATTTCTGATTATTGGTTTCTGCCTTGGTACCTGTACGGGACTGGCCGTGCCCGTGGCGCAGAAATTTGGCGCAAAAAGTTACAGCGAGATGCGTAAATTTGTGATGAATGCAGCGTATCTGTCAATTTTTCTCGCAGTGATCATGACAATCGTAACCTGTGTGCTGTGTGGGTCGATTCTGACCTGGATGAAGACACCAGAGCAGTTTTATCAGGGAGCATATGATTATCTGTTTGTTATTTTCCTGGGAATCCCATTTACATTTTTGTACAATGTCGTGGCCGGAATTATCCGATCTCTGGGAGATTCCAAGACTCCATTTTATTTTCTGGTGATGTCAGCGGTGATGAATATTTTCCTGGATATGCTGTTTATCATTGGTTTTAAATTGGGAACCGCAGGCGCAGGCTGGGCGACGATTCTGTCCCAGGCGATTTCAGGTGCGCTCTGTTTCATATATATGAAGAAAAAATACGATATTTTGAAAACAGAGCATCAGGAACGAAAGTTAGATTTTCATTACATAAAGACACTGTTTACCATGGCTGTGCCAATGGGACTGCAGTTTTCCATTACAGCCATCGGAAGTATCCTGCTTCAGAGTGCGGTAAATGCACTGGACGCTGTGTATGTATCTGCCTTTGCGGCAGCTACAAAGGTAAAACAGCTGGCTATGTGTCCATATGACGGATTTGCCACAGCAAGCGCAACCTTCGGCAGCCAGAACCTTGGTGCGGGTAACTTAAAACGAATCCGGGAAGGACTGAAATCCGGAATCATCATTTCTGTGATTTACAGTATTGCCATTGGAATCGTGCTGATCTTTGCAGGTTCAAAGATTGCGCTGATCTTTGTATCAGGCAGCGAGACAGAAGTACTTGGTTATGCACAGCAGTTGCTGACATGCGCAGGATTTTTCTATTTCTTCCTGGCATTCTTAAACTGTACACGACTAACCATTCAGGGACTTGGCTACAGTGCCATTGCCATGTTTGCCGGTTTGAGTGAACTGCTGGCCAGAGGCCTGATGGCGATATTTGTCATTCCGAAATTTGGATTTACGGCAGTATGTTTTACGGATCAGACTGCATGGATCGCGGCAACAGCGGTGGTAATGCCGGTGTTCTTTGCGATTATGAAACGGCTGGAAAAACGGCAGGCGGAAGCGACCCAAACGGTGCCGGTGCAAAACGGGTGACGTTCGGAATAGGAAAAGTGATATAGTGATATAACGTAAGTTTATTGAAGCGGAATCAGGGGATTTTGTCCCGGCGGCTAACAATCGCCTGCCAGGAAAAAATACCCTGATTCCTTTCTCTACGTAGTGATGTTCAGGTGTTTTACGCTGTGGATATGGTATAAAAGGAATGGATTAATCATAGTAGAATATGAAAGCGGTTGAGATTTTGTATCTTTTTCGATGGATTGAATCGGATGCTGTGCGATTGTAGATGAAACGGAGAACGTCTCGTGAGCGAAAAATGGATGGTTGATGTGTAAATGGCGAAATCGGAAACTTTGACCGCGACGAGCGATTGAGTGAACGACTGATTTTCACAAGGTTTTGCGCGAACGGGAAGTGACCAGCTTTTATAGGAACTGGGAGTGAGCGCGATGAAACCGCCGTGAAATGAAGGTAGTGAACGTCTAGCTGTTGCGGTCAAAGTTTCCGATTTCGCTTTATATCCCTTCATTCATAACCTATCGGTCTTCAAGTAGATAATCCCGCAAAATCCCAAACGGCGCCGGTCCGATTTCAAGCACTTTTTTGTAGAAGGCAGTATCCGTATAAGTATCCGGGTACTGTTTTTTCATATCCTCCTGCAGATCATGAAATTCCAGATACCCGATATAATATTTCAGATAATTGGCCGGTTCGCCCACGATCAATTCAAAAATATCCCGCAATACTTCTTCGTCCGTAAATCCATATGTGGAGAAAAATGTCGCCATATCATCTAATGTCCAGCCTTCATAATGAATCCCCATATCTGCGGTGGCGTAAAGGCTCAGAACCGCCGCCTGATTTGCCGCACAGAGTCTGACGGCATCTTCGGATAATCCGGCATAGGTGTAAGAATGTAATTCCACAAAGGTTGCCCAGCCTTCCGTGTAACCCGGATAGCCCAGCAGTGCGCGAATCGGCTGCTGACATTTACTGTGAAAATAGACATTTTGGTACAAATGTCCCGGAAAACCCTCATGCGCCAGTGTGGTAAACAGGCGGATGCCCTCGTAGCCATTTTTTTGATTGATATAGATGGCATTTTTCGTCAGATGATCCAATGGAGAGGTCAGATAAAAGGCCGGAGAGAGATAGTTCTCCATGGCTTCGTCCACGTATTTGACAGTTACACTACATTCAGGAAATGCCGGAAAATCAGCGGAAATGGCATTTCGCAGAGTGGCGAGCATTTCTTCCGGAGACTGCGCAGCAACGGTACAGTTTTCCAATTCGGCTGGCAGATCAGGGTTCTGTTTCAACAGTTGTGAGACAAGAAGAAGATCTTCTTTGCGTCGTGCGGCGGTACGTTTTTCCAGAGAGGCAACTGTGTCACTGCTCCCGGTGTTGCATCGGACCAGATATTCATAATATTCTGTGCCTTCCGGGAAGTGGCAGAGACCGGCTTCGTTGCTGGCAGTATCGGAAAGTTTTTCCAGGGTGTCTGCCAGCTGGGTAAATGCCGGAAATACCTCCTGCTCCAGAATGGCCTGATTCTGTTCCTGATAAGCAAGCTGCTCGTTCTGAGACAGGCTGGTTAAGGACTCTACTTTCTGGTTAAATGTAGTCACCAGATAATGCTGCTTCGCATTAGCTGTAAAATCATGGCACTGGTCAACAATGGTCTGAGCTGTGTAAGAAGGCATAAAACGTCCGGTGGCTGCTTTTTCCTCTTCATAAGCACAAAGCTGTGAAAAATAACGTGGAATGTCTGCCAAAAGAGCCAGATAATCAGTGACATCCTGCTTGCTGTGGAAGGTGTATTCTGCCAGTAGGATTGGGATTTGTGACTGCAAACCGGTGGTTGGTGTCAAGGGCTCATCATAGCAGTAAAAGTCTGCTCCTGTTTTTGTCAGCGTTAGATGATTGTTAAGAATATCCAACGCGAGTTGGTTTTCTACGGAAAGTTTTTCGGAATCAAATTGTTGCAGCGCGGTGAGAATATTTTCCGCAAAGGCAGCAGCTTTTTGAGGGGACTCTGCTGTATAAGAACCAAGAGAGGTCTGGTATTCTGTGATGTCATATGCGGATGGATTTTCCAAAGTGTAATGCAGGTTGAGCAGATTGGCAGATGCTTCCTGACGAAAAAGTTCCGTGAGAAAGGCATCAAAAGCAGTATTTACGTCATTGGCAGATGACTTGCCGGCGGCAGGATCAGAGCTGTGGACGTTGTCTGGAGAAGCCTGTTGATTTTCGTTTAAAAACTGCGCAATCCAGGTGTCGGAATCCGCACAGTTGCAGACAGCGGCGCAGAAAATTCCAAGTCCAATGAGGAAAAGGGCGAGACAAAGGGAAAAACGGATTTTACGAAAGAAATGGAAGTGGCAGTGTCGCATAGCGGGTACCGGATATTTATACATAGAATTACTATATAGGTATGCAAGTGTGTGGGATTTATTAATGCAGATTTGTCCCTTGCGGGAGCGATGCAGATTGTGTATAATTAATTTGTCAACCGACCAAAATATTTGATATACAAAATATTTAAATATATATTGAAAGAGAAGGAATGAGAGAATATCTGATCCGTTATATGTGATCAGATGCTGTTTATGTCAGGAGGAGCGCCTTGGAAGGATACGATACACTGCACGACCTGTTGGTCAAATTGTTTAATGAAATCATGAATATCGAAGAAAAAGCGATCATTACGGAGGAGTTCAAGGACATTTCCAATAATGATATGCATATTATCGAGGCCATCGGACTGGATGAGCCGCGGAGCATGTCTGCAGTGGCAAAGGATTTGTCTGTCACAGTGGGAACGTTGACGATTGCCATCAATAACCTTGTAAAAAAAGCGTATGTAAAGCGTGTCAGAAGCGAAAAGGACCGCCGCGTGGTTCTGATTTCCCTGACAGGCAAAGGTGTGAAAGCGTACCATCATCATGCAAATTTCCATGATGAGATGATCAAAGCAACCTTAAACGGTCTGGATGAGGAACAGACCAAGGTGCTTGTAAAGGCGCTCACGAACCTGAGTACATTTTTCCGTACCTATGGAAAGTAAAAAAGAATATAGATATGATGTTCAGCATAAGTTGTTAGAAAGCCCTGAGGGGGCAGACAGCTTATGCTGAATTTTTTATGGATATTTATGATTCTGGCGGGCATCGTATATGCCGCTTTTACCGGAAATCTGCCAGCGGTTACAGATGCGGCGCTTGACTCGGCGCAGCAGGCAGTAATGCTGTGTATCACCATGGCAGGTGTGCTGGCCTTCTGGGTGGGACTGATGCGGATTGCGGAAAACGCAGGTATGATGCAGCGGGCGGCAGACCGCATTTATCCGTTGCTTCATTTCCTGTTTCCCCGCGTGCCACGGGAACATCCGGCCTGTAAATCCATTGCTGCCAACTGCATCGCCAATTTTTTCGGTCTTGGCTGGGCGGCAACTCCGGCAGGCCTGCAGGCGATGGAAGATCTGGATGAACTGGAAAGAGAACGGACGCTGATTCAGGCGGTACACCAGCCTTACCAGAAGAAATATGATTTCGGTTCCGACCGGATCCATCATGTGTCAATTCGAAAAGAAAAAGAAGCATCTACGGAAATGTGTACCTTTCTGGTGTTAAATATGTCTTCTCTGCAACTGATCCCGGTGACGGTCATTGCTTATCGAAGTCAGTATGGTTCGCCGGATCCGACAGGTATTGTAGGGGCTGCCATTGTGGCGACGGCGTGTTCCACACTGGCGGGAATTGTGTTTGCAAAAATTATGTCTGCGGTAGATCGAAAAAGGGGATATTGAGTTATGCAGCGTGTATTATTATTTCTGTCAGATTTTATTATCCCGCTTTTTATTGTGGTAATCCTCATGGCAGGGCTTTTGAATCGGCGGAACGCTTATGAGGACTTTGTAAAAGGCGCAAAGGACGGTCTGAAAACGGCAGCGGATATTTTACCTACCCTCGCCGGATTGATGGTGGCAGTAGGCATTTTACGGGCTTCCGGACTGCTTGATGCATTGGCAGGAGCACTTGGAAACTGCGTAGATCGTATCGGATTTCCGTCACAGCTCGTTCCGCTGGCTGTGGTTCGTATGTTTTCTTCTTCGGCGGCCACTGGCTTGCTGCTTGATATTTATGAGCAGTTTGGAACCGATTCAAGGCTGGGGCGGATCGCATCGGTCATGATGAGCAGCAGTGAGACGATATTTTATACGATGAGCATTTATTTTATGACGGTGAAAGTGAAAAAGACACGTTGGACACTGGCCGGAGCGCTGGTGGCGACGGTGGCGGGGATTATGGCCAGCGTGATGTTGGTGGGGTAAATTCTTGTTTGGCGTTTAGGGAACAAGATGAAAAAAACTCCAATGCAGGCACGACAGATTTCCTATCTTCGCTGCGCCGCCTATTTCCGACCGCTCCCGCGAACTCACCAACAGCAAAAGCAGCTGTTGGCTCAAACACACTCACGCGGTCGGGCTATGCTCGCTTCGATAACAGAACTCTGTCTACCGCCTCGCCTTGGAGTTTTTTCATCTTTGTTCCATTTACACGACGGCACCGCGTGCCACGTGCACATCTTCTCCATGCCCCCCAAAACGCTGTGTTGTACACGCTGATTTACGATGTAAACATTATGATTAGTAATCAACTTTCAATTTTACTCTTCACAATCATCTGAAACAAGAAATAATACACAAAAATGAATGACAACCTTAGATTAAAAGTAGAAAAAGAAGAATTAAAAAATGCTTCTAAATGCTGAAAATACAGTGTTTAAAAGCAATTTCTTATCAATTAGTTAAATTGTACAACCAAGAAAATGCCAGAAAAATTGTAGTTGACATAGTATAAAATGACAGCGTATACTGACGATAACATCAGATGTCAGATTCGTGCATTTCTAAGCACTGCTATAGAAAATCAGATATTTTATGCATAGTATAATTTCAAATTATAAGTTATTTTCTGTAAGCTCAAAAGAATCTGTAATGCATATCTCATAGTTTTATTCATGCCGTATCGGCAGAGAGATTCAAAGATGATGGAAAGTAAGTGGGTTATTATACAAAAAGAGGAGGACAAAAGATATGGGAAAATCCGATGCTATCGGAAAAGAATTGATGCGTGACAACATGTATTTTGCAGATGCATTTAATGCTGGTTTGTTTGGAGGAGAGGCTCTTATAAATCCAAAAGATCTTGATGATGTTGATCCGGCTGAAATTGAATTGGAAGATCCGGAGATGGGATCCGATAAATTTTGGACAAAGTACAGAGATGTATTGAAAAGAGCGCTGATCAAAACAGATGGAAAAAATTATTTTGTATTGCTGGGAGTAGAGAATCAGACCGAAATACATACGGCAATGCCTTTACGGTCACTTTTGTATGACACGCTTCGTTACACAAAGCAGGCAGAAGAGGTTGCCGCTGGATATCGGAGACGGAGAAAAGAAGGGAATCCACCCAAAATGACTAGAGCTGAGTTTTTATCCGAATGGAAATACACGGACAAGCTGGAACCGGTTATTACACTTGTGATTTATTATGGAACAGATGAGTGGGATGGAGCAAAATCTTTACAAGAGATGTTTTCGGAAGACATAAATGAAAAGATTTTAGAGTGTGTACCGGATTATAAAATTAATTTGATTGAACCAAACAAGATAGAAGATTTTGACAAATTTCAAACTGATTTTGGAAAATTATTAGAGGCGATACACTATAAAGATGATGAGACAGAACTCACAAAAATTTTTACAGGTATGACAGCGATAGATAAGATGATTGTGGATGCAATTAGCTATTATGTAGACGAGCGTTGCCGTACAGCGATAGAATCAGTTGAAGGAGGAAAGATGAAAATGAGCAGTAAAGCGTTTGATATGGCAGAAGAAAGAGGTAAAACAAAAGGTATGATGGAAAAAGCGGTTGAAACAGTTCAAAATTTAGTTAGAGATTTTGATTTTTCTGTGGAACAGGCATGCAGTGCAGCCAATATTTCTGTAGACGATTATGAAAAGAATAATGAAAAATAACATAGTGTAAATAGTGGCATGAAGTGCATAGTGGTGCAAAAATTTACAAAATTCACTGTGTAGATTAAGACCTTCAGCAATTTTTACTCGAGGAGCGATTGTTAGACTGAGTCAAAATTGCTGGAGGTCTCTTAAAAACTAACGTTGTAAATTTTTAAGCCACTTAAAACAAGACCTTACACCGTCAATTCCTGCATGAGTTTCGACACTGTGGTAATCTCGTGAATCTCTCCAACCCGGGAACCGCAAAAAATCAGCCCATTATCGAGATCTCCAATAACGGCATTGATCAGCGCCTGCGTGATACAGTAAGGTGCAGTAGCTGGATTGCAGGCTTTCAGACAGTTAAAACAGTGGGAGATTTTGTCCGGTGCAGTAAGCATTCGATCAATAAATGCATTTTTAACAGCTCGGCCCGGCATTCCCACAGGACTTTTGATAATAATGACATCATCTTCTGTGGCATTTACATAAGCCTGTTTGTAGGCGTCGCTGGCATCACATTCTTCGGTTGCGACGAAGCGTGTGGCCGCCTGAATGCCATCTGCGCCAAGTTCCATTACATGCACCACATCTTCAGAAGTGAACATTCCACCTGCTACGAATACCGGGATGGTGGTCTGGTATTTCTCTTCGTATGTTTGTTTCAGTGCGATAATATTGCGGATTTCTGTGTCGTAATCCAGAGAAGGAATATCATCCAGCTGCTCTTTGGAAAAACCGAGATGTCCCCCAGCCAGCGGACCTTCGATAACCAGAAAATCAGCGGTACGCTGGTATTTCTTATCCCAGAATTTCAAAATGACATTGGCGGATTTTGTGCTGGATACAATCGGAGCCAGAGCTACGTCATAACCTTCCGCAAATTTTGGCAGCTCTGTCGGCAGTCCCGCACCGGAAATGATAGCGTCCACACCTGCGGAACAGGCAGTTTTGACATAGGTTTCATATAACTGGGTAACAGCCATGATGTTGACTGCAACCATGCCATTTCCACCGGCAATTTCTTTTGCTTTTTTGATCTGTTCCGGCAGAACTCTCAAATTGGTTTCCTCCGGGTGCTTTGTAAAGTCCGGATCATCGTAGCCAATCTGAGCGGTAGAGAGGACACCCATGCCACCCTCTTTTGCAACAGCTCCTGCCAGGCGGCAGCGGCTGACACCGATTCCCATACCTCCCTGAATGATCGGGAGCTTCAAAAACTTATCTTTCAGATGCAGAGATTTCATTAATTTCATAGTACGGTTCTCGCTTTCTACATAATTTCGTTTTTACAAAAAATTTGTTCAGGCCGATACAGCTTCTCTGAAAAAGAGATTTTGCTACATGTAATATGACCATATGATTTGATGATTAAAATATTTGAAAATCAAAATAATATTACACCAGAAAAATAAGCAAGTCAATATATAAAGTGTGAAAAACGAGTATAAGTAGTATTTAATACTATGTACAGTTTGGCGATAATCTCAGGAAGAACAACATGTGTTACGTTGCGTGAATTAGGTGATTTGGATAAATAATGAAAGTAACATTTGCCGTACATGCTTGCTATTTTATGTGAAATAGTATACGATACCATACAGAATTATAGGAAATAAGATGAATGCCACAGAATTGTAAATATGACAATTTTTCGGTGACAGAGAATATGCAAAACTGTTCTCAATGAGTGTAGAAAAACTGATGGCTGATGTATTGGAAAGAGAGGATATTAGGATAGTATGGAACAGGACAAGACGTTTCTGGGAACAGAACCGATTGGAAAATTATTAGTAAAACTGGCTGTGCCGACAGTTATCGCGCAGCTTGTAAATATGTTGTACAACATCATAGACCGTGTGTATATCGGGCACATTCCGGGGGAAGGCAGTATGGCGTTGACCGGCGTTGGTGTCTGTATGCCTTTGATTCTGATCATTGCGGCGTTTGCAGCGCTGGTAGGCTCCGGCGGTTCTCCCCGGGCGTCTATTTACATGGGAAAGGGCGATCATGATACTGCAGAAAAAATCTTAACCGGATGTCTGAGCCTTCAGATTATCGTTTCCATTATTTTAACCGCAATTTTGCTGATATGGAATAAAGATTTGCTGCTGATGTTTGGCGCCAGTGAAAATACGATTACTTACGCTACCGCTTACATGAATATTTACGCGATCGGCACGATTTTTGTACAGATTACCCTTGGTATGAATACGTTTATTACCGCACAGGGAAAGGCCACCACAGGCATGATGACGGTTCTGATCGGTGCCATTGCAAATATCATTCTGGATCCTATTTTTATTTTCGGTATGCATATGGGTGTGCGCGGGGCAGCACTGGCCACCGTTATTTCTCAGGGATTGTCCTGCGTCTGGGTGCTGACATTTTTATCTGGAAAAAAGACATTACTTCGAATCAAAAAAGCAAATATTCTTCCGGGATTGCGGCTGGTTCCGCCATGCGTGGCACTGGGAGCATCTATGTTTGTTATGCAGGCGAGTGAAAGCGTGATCTCTGTTTGCTTCAATTCCTCCCTGTTAAAATACGGTGGGGACATTGCGGTAGGAGCGATGACGATTCTGACCAGCGTTATGCAGTTTGCCATGTTGCCACTGCAGGGAATCGCGCAGGGGGCACAGCCGATTACAAGTTATAATTATGGTGCAAAAAATGCAGACCGTGTAAAACAAAGTTACAAAATTCTGCTTTGCGTCTGTGTGATTTATTCCACGATTCTGTGGGCAATTATCATGGCATTTCCAGCGGTGTTTGCAAAACTGTTTACTACAGATGCGGAACTGATTGCATTTACGGCACAGGCTCTTCGGATTTACTGCCGTGTATTGTTTGTGTTTGGCATTCAGATTGCCTGCCAGATGACATTTGTGTCCATTGGCAATGCACCGTGTTCCATTATTGTGGCGATTTTACGTAAGTTCATATTGCTGATTCCGTTAATCTACATTTTGCCACATTTTATGGAAAACAAAACAAATGCGGTATATATGGCAGAACCGGTGGCGGATATTATTGCAGTGAGCTGCACATTGATTCTGTTTTTGGTACAGTTTCGGAAATCATTAAAGAAGTTGTAGATCGTACGCCACCCTTGACAACACAAAAAAGAACTGCTATAGGTCAGTTACCGACGGCGAGGAACTCAAAAACAGTTAGATTTTCTCCGTCGTGGACAATAGTGTAGCAGTTCTTTTTATGTCTTATCAAGGGCATGTCGCTTTGCGATGGCTTAGTTTTTTCCTCTGGCTCAGAATCTAAAAACAGTTAGAAACGACGCCGTGTAGCCTTCTATAGTTTATGCAGTGTAAATCTGCGTGCACAGCATAACGTTGCTTCTATTGTAAGTGTAGAAGGCTATTACGCTCATAACGTAAATAAAAATCAGAGAAGATTTCCTCAACGAACGATTAAGCGAACGACCGAGTTTTGCGAGTTTGGCGCGAACGGGAAACGACCAGCTTTTATTAGAGTTGGAAGTGAGCGCGATAAAACCGAAGCAAAACGAGGGTAGTGAACGTCTAGTGAGTGAGGAAATCTTCTCTGATTTTTTTCACATATTAAATTATAGCCAACACCATAAACAAGATTTACTTCCGTTTCCGCAAAATCATCCAAATTGCAATCACAATCACAATGATGATCAGGAATACATCCCAGAACTTCTGGGTCAGATTCAGGTGAA
>Ga0129310_1002647_pt1 | contig 12941 bp, 11 predicted proteins | sample Go1ome_2_FD_94433 | JGI IMG/M metagenome (GOLD analysis project Ga0129310, IMG submission 94433) | Western lowland gorrila individual fecal microbial communities from Wisconsin, USA - Go1022A metagenome | ecosystem: Host-associated > Mammals > Digestive system > Large intestine > Fecal | place...
AGATAGCTGCGGAGCAGGTCGATGTAGGCGGAGCTGTGGTCCCGGCGCTGCACCAGCGAGACACAGAGCGGGGGCAGGTCTTCCAGCAGGACGTCCCGCACCCGGTCCAGCTCCCGCCGGGCCCCCGGCTCGTACCGGGTCAAACAGGTGCAAAGCTGCTCCTGTACTAAATAGTAGGCCTGATAGAAGCTGGGGCCCACCTCCGCGTCCGGCGCAAAGCCTGCCCGGGCGCAGCTATCCCACAGGGGGGCAAACAGATCCTGCCGCAGGCTGGGCAGCAGCACGCGCTGGCCCCGCAGCTCGGCGAGGGGAACACTCTCTTTCTCCCAGAACGGGTGCCCCCGGGGCACCAGCAGGCAGGCGGGGTCGGCCCGGAGGGTGGTGCGGGCCAGCACCTTGGCGGCGCAGCCCAGGTCCATCACGAGGCCGGCGTCCAGCTCCCCCTGCTCCACCCCATCGGCCACGGTATCGTTGGCCAAAAGGCGGAACCGCATTTCAATGTGGGGGTACTGCTGGCGGAATTTGTCCAGCTGCGTTTCCAGCCCGGGCAGGTAGTCCGGCACGAGGGACACGCTGATGCCGATGCGGACGGGCTGGGCGGACTGGATCTCCGCGTGGAGGGCGGCCTGCATCTGCTGGAACTGCTCCACCACCGGCGCCGCATGGCGCTGCAGGCTCACGCCCCGGTCGGTAAGGGAGAGCTTGTGGTGGGCGCTGACGAACAGCGGGCCGCACAGCTCGGCTTCCAGCGCGGTGATGCACTGCCGCAGTGCCTGGCGCGACAAAAACAGCCGCTGGGCGGCGCGGGTATAATTCATCTCTTCGCACAGGACCAGAAAATAGTGCAGCTGGCGGATATCCATGGGCCCCTCCTGAAAGCAGTGCTGCGGATGCACCGTAATATATTAAAGAATAACGCGGTTTCCGTGAATTGTAAAGAAGATGGGAATAAAAAACGTGAAAAATACGCAACCAGACCGCGTTTTGGTTGACAGGACATTAACAAGGTGATATCATTAAACTCGCCTGAATCTAAAAGTATAATAACATACTAACTTGATAGGTTTCGTGGTAAAACAGCCCGGCATCCTTTAAACCGGGCGGATGATAAAAGGAGATTTCACCATGGCATCTAAATATTCCATCAGCCGCCGCAGCTTCCTGAAAGCCATCGGCGCAGGCTCTGCCGCTGTGGCAGCAGCCGGTGTCCTGACCGCCTGTGGCGGTTCCTCCAGCAGCACCGCATCCTCTGCAGCGTCCACCGCTGCTTCTGCCGCTCCTGCCACCACCGAGCTGGCCGCGGAGCAGGTGCTGAACCTGGTCTACACCGACCTGTCCCTCATTGATGTCAACGATGTCCGCAACGCCAACGAGTTTGAAGTGCTGACCGCTGTGCAGGAGGGCCTGTTCCGCACCTTTACCGATGAGAACGGTGTGGATGTGGTCGAGAACGCGGGCTGCGAGAGCTACGAGGTCTCCGACGACGGCCTGACCTATACGTTCCACCTGCGTGAGGGCATGGTCTGGAGCGATGACCAGCCCGTGACCGCCCAGAACTATGTGGACAGCTGGCTGCGCCTGGTCAACCCCGACCTGGCTTTCAGCTACGCGTTCCTGGCTTACGGCATCGTGGGCGCGGAGGATTACTGCGAGAACGGCGGCAAGCTGGAAGATGTGGCTGTGGAGCTGGTGGATGACCTGACTTTCAAGGCTACCCTGACCACCCCGGACCCCGCCTTTATTAAAAAGGTTGGCATGGTCTGCTTCTACCCCGTCCGCAAGGATCTGATCGATGCAGCTGAGGCCGCGGGCGGCAACTGGACCAACGATTATACCCTGCACGTTTATAATGGCCCGTTCTACATCAGCGACCGTGTGCTGGAAAACAACATGACCCTGAAGAAGAACGAGAAGTATTGGAACGCCGACGAGGTCACCCTGACCCAGATCAATCTCCGTGTCGTCGATGAGACTTCTACCCAGGCTCAGCTGATGGAGAGCCAGCAGATCGATGTGCTGAAGCTGACCGATTTTGAGTATGTGGACCGCTGGCAGAACAAGGTTGCTGACGGTACGTTCCAGTACTTCGGCAAGGACGAGCCCAGTGTGACCTATCTGGTGCTGAACCAGCACACCGAGGACGGCGCGACCGGCGGCCCCTCCGGCGTGATGCTGAACCCCAAGTGCCGCAAGGCCATTGCACTGGCCTTTGACCGCGAGGAGTTCAACGCCATGTTCAAAGAGGGCCTGGTTACCACCGCTTACGGCGTCATCCCCTACGGCATCACCGTGGGCGAGCAGGAGTTCCGCGCGGCCAATCCGGAACCCTATGCAGACGCGGATACTTCTTCCGATACCATCAAGGCCCTGTTTGAAGAGGGCATGGCCGAGGCCGGCGTGGCAGGCACTGTCTCTGACGTGACCCTGACCGCCATCTCCTACGGTGCCACCACCGAGAAGACCAGTCAGCTGGAGTGGTTCAAGCAGCAGCTGGAGGGCAACCTGGGCGTCAAGGTCCAGATTGACACCTACCCCGATTCCAGCACGTTCGTGGCTGCCCGCAATGCCCAGCAGTACGATTTCTACCTGCAGGGCTGGAACGGCGACTACAACGACCCCATGACGTTCTTTGAGCTGTGGGTCACCGGCAACGGCTACGCCAAGTTCATGGGCGGCTACTCCAACCCCGAGTACGACGAGATGATCGAGAAGGCCGGCGCCAGCCAGGACGATGCCGAGCGCATGGAGCTGTTCGGCAAGGCTGAGAAGCTGCTGCTGGACGAGGGCGGTCTGGTGCCTCTGTACTATGATAACAGCCAGATCTATGTCCAGGGCTACGTCTCCGGCCTGAGCATGCCCATGTTTGGTTCTGACTTCGAGTTCTCTCGTGTCAAGATCCTGGCACACTGATCCCGATAAAACTCTCGCTTTTGGAGAGAGCGGGGAGAGCCACAGCGTTCTCCTCGCTTATTTTTGTATCCCGGGGTCGGCCCCGATGCCCGGATAAAAAGAGGATTTAGCTGCTATGAAAATGCTACAATATACGGTGAAACGGTTTGTGATCATGCTGTTCACCCTGTTCATCATCGCAACAGCAACGTTCTTCCTGTTGGCAGCCACCCCCGGTGACGCCCTCTCGGCCCGCGTGGAAAAGCTGCCGGACAGCGTGGCTGCCCGCATGTATGCGAAATACGGCCTGGACAAGCCGGTGATGGAGCGGTACGTCATCACCATGAAAGGCCTTGTCCACGGCGATTTTGGCGAGTCTATCATTTATGAGGGCCAGACCGTCCAGTCCATCATCAAGGAAAAAGGCCCCATCTCGGCCCGGCTGGGCATCCAGCAGATGCTGCTGGGCGTTTCCCTCGGTCTGGCACTGGGCGTGCTGGCAGCCGTGAAAAAGGGCTCGTTCTGGGATTATCTCGTCGTGGCCCTGTCCATTTTGCTCATCTCCGTGCCAAACCTGGTGTTTGCATTGCTTTTGCAGCAGGTGTTTGCGGGCAAGCTGGGGTGGTTCCCGGTCATCGGCTGGCCCAGTGACCACCTGTGGACCAGCGGCTGGAACTACACCGTGCTGCCCACGCTGGCGGGCTGCTTTGGCTACATCGCGTCCTATGCCCGCCTGCTCAAGGCCAGTATGCTGGACGTCATGAATCAGGATTACATCCTGACTGCCGAATCCAAGGGCCTCACCCACCGGGAGGTCATCCTGCACCACGTCCTGCGCAACTCGTTCATCCCCATCGTGACCAACCTCCCCATGAGCGTGGCCATGTGCATCACCGGCTCGTTTTTCATTGAGAGCGTCTTCTCCATCCCGGGCCTGGGCCTGTACTACGTCAACGCCGTGGCGGCACAGGATGTCACCATCGTCATGGGCGAGACCGTCATTCTGGCAGCGCTCTACATCATCGTGGTCTTTGTGACCGATATTCTGTACACCGTCGTCGATCCCCGCATCCGGATCCGCGGCGGCAAGCGGTAAGGAGGCGCGGCATTATGAGTGAAACTGCAAAATTCCTCACCCCGGAGCAGGCAGCCCGGGTGGACCACAGCCGCTTTGACGCGGAAAAGATCGACCGTCCCACCATCACCTACTGGCAGGGCGCGTGGCGCCGACTCAAGAAGAACCCGCTGGCTGTCATCGCCATGGTGATGCTGGCCGTGGTCCTCTTCTTCGTGCTGCTGGGCCCCACCATCAGCGGCCAGGAGTACATCAAAATCAACGCGTCCATCAAGAATACGGCTCCTAACAGTGCCAACTGGTTTGGCACCGACACCATGGGCCGTGATATCTTCTGCCGTGTCTGGATCGGCGCCCGGCTGTCCCTCATCGTGGCACTGGTCTGCTCCACCATCCAGATCGTGGTGGGCTGCGCCTATGGCGGCGTCATGGCTTACTTTGGCGGCACCGTGGACAGCGTGATGATGCGTGTTATTGAGGTCATCACCTCGTTCCCCTCCCTGCTCATCACCCTGCTCATCATGATGGTGGTGGGCCAGAACGTGGGCGGCCTGCTGTTTGCCATGTGCATCACCTCCTGGTGCGGCACGGCCCGCCAGATGCGCGGCCAGCTCATGCAGCTGCGGGAATCCGAGTATGTGCAGGCGGCCCAGATGATCGGTGCCTCCCCGGTCCGCATCATCGTCAAGCACCTGCTGCCCAACACCGTCAGCATCCTGATCCTGAACCTCTGCTCCAGCATCCCCAGCTATATCTTTACCGAGGCCAGCCTGAGCTTCCTCGGCATGGGCCTGTCCAGCGATGTCATCAGCCTGGGCGTCCTCATCAGCCAGGGCAAGGCCAAGATGGATTTCTACCCCTGGCAGCTGTTCTTCCCGGCGGCAGTGCTCTGCATTGCGGTGCTGGCGTTCAACCTGCTGGGCGATGGTCTGCGCGACGCGCTGGACCCCCGCACCATTGAATAAGGAGGCTGCGACATGAGTGAAAAACTGTTGGAAGTCAAAAACCTGCGGGTCTCCTACCACACCTATGCCGGTGAGGTACAGAGCGTGCGCGGCGTCAGCTTTACGGTGAACAAGGGTGAGACGGTGGCCGTTGTTGGTGAGTCCGGCTGCGGCAAGTCTGTTACGGCCAAGAGCATCATGCGGCTGATCAAAACGCCGCCTGCTGAGATCAAAGAGGGCAGTGAGATCCTCTTTGACGGCGAGGACGTGCTCCAGTTCAACGAAAAGCGCCTCTGCGCCTACCGCGGCGGCGAGGTGGCCATGGTGTTCCAGGACGCGCTGGCGGCCCTGAACCCCACCATGACCGTGGGCAACCAGATCATGGAGAACCTGCGCCACCACACCAAGCTGAGCAAAAAAGAGGCCAAGGCCCGTGCCGTGGAGCTGCTGCGGATGGTGGGGATCCCCCAGCCGGAGAGCCGGGTGGACCAGTACCCGCACGAGTTCTCGGGCGGTATGCGCCAGCGCGTTATGATCGCCATTGCGTTTGCCTGCGACCCCAAGCTGCTCATCGCCGATGAGCCCACCACGGCCCTGGATGTGACCATTCAGGCCCAGATCATCGACCTCATCAAGGCGCTGCAGAAAGAAAAGAACGCCTCGGTCATCCTCATCACCCACGACCTGGGCGTTGTGGCCAATATCGCGGACCGCATCGTGGTCATGTACGCCGGCCAGATCGTGGAGCGGGGCACCAGCATGGAGGTGTTCCACCACCCGCGCCACCCCTACACCAACGCCCTGCTGGAAGCAGTGCCCCGCCTGGACCTGCAGAACAAGCAGCAGCTGGCCAGCATCGAGGGCACCCCGCCTGACCTGATCGCGCCGCCCAAGGGCTGCCCGTTCTGCACCCGGTGCAAGTATTGCATGGAGATCTGCTGCGAGCAGCAGCCCCCGGTGCTGAATTTTGGCGACGGCCACGAGGCAGGCTGCTGGCTGTATAAGCTGGAAACGCCTGCCGCCGACGCACCCTTTACACAGGAGGCCCACTATGAAGGATAATGTTGTGCTGGAAGTCAGCCACCTGAAAAAATACTTCGACCTCGGCCATGGCCGCACCCTGCACGCGGTGGATGACGTTTCGTTCAGCATCCGTGAGGGCGAGACGCTGGGCCTGGTGGGCGAGTCCGGCTGCGGCAAGACCACCTGCGGCCGCACCTGCCTGGGCATGTACAACAAGACCGATGGACAGGTGCTCTACCGGGGCAAGGACGTTCACGCCCTGAAAGGCAGTGAGCTGTTCGCCTATAAGCGGGAGGCGCAGATGGTCTTCCAGGACCCGTACGCTTCTCTCGATCCCCGCATGACCGTCAGTGATATCATCGCCGAAGGCATGGATGTCCACCACCTGTATCAAAACAAGGCCGAGCGCGCCGAGAAAATTTACGGCCTGCTGGAAAAAGTGGGCCTGAACAAGGAGCACGCCAACCGCTTCATCCACGAGTTCTCCGGCGGCCAGCGCCAGCGCATCGGCATTGCCCGTGCCCTGGCCATGGAGCCCAAGTTCCTCGTGATGGACGAGCCCATCTCGGCGCTGGACGTTTCCATTCAGGCACAGGTCATCAACATGCTGATCCGCCTGCAAAAGGAGATGGGCCTGACCTACCTGTTCGTGGCCCACGACCTCTCCATGGTCAAGCACATCTCGGACCGTGTGGCCGTCATGTATCTGGGCCAGATCGTGGAGATCACCCGCTCGGAGGAGCTGTACAGCCACCCGCTCCACCCCTATACCCAGGCGCTGCTCTCGGCCATCCCCATCCCGGACCCCATCATTGAGGCCGAGCGGGAGACCAAGCGCATCCATCTGGAGGGGGAAGTCACCAGCCCCATTGACCCGGCTCCCGGCTGCCGCTTTGCCAGCCGCTGCCCCTACGCCACCGCCCGCTGCAAAGAAGCCACCCCCACCCTGAAAGAGGTGGGCACCGGCCACGAGGTGGCCTGCTTCCGGGTGACGGGCGAATAAGCGGGGCGGCTCCATGCAAGACAAAAAAGCTGGGAACCGCTTTGCCCTGCTCCTGAAAGACGCCGGGAAAGCTTTTCTTCTTGGGCTGGCTGTGGCGGCGGGCGTTTTCATCCTGCTGCTTGCAGTGGGCGCGGCGAGCCATGGCTTTTCCGCGCTGGCCGGGCTGGAGCTGGCCCGGCGGGGGCTGTTCATCGTGGGGGCACTGGCCCTGCTGGTGAGCGCCGGCGCCCTCCTCCTGCCGGAAAAAGCCGCCTCCGTCCGCGAAAAGGACGGCTGGACCGCCCGCTTTGGCCGCTTCGGCCTCTTCGGGGTGCTGTTCTGCGCCGCCGCGGCCATTTTGCTCGTGGCCGGTGTGCTGGATGGCTGGATGTATTCTGCATTCGTTTAAAAAGACAGAGGATGCTGCAAAACAGCGGTATCCTCTGTCTTTTTTTGTCCCGCTGTGCTACAATATCACACGGAAAAGGAGGGAAGAGCCCATGCCGCACCGCACGCTGCAGGAAGAAGAGCGAAGCCTTTGGACGCTCTTTGGCACGTTTTTTAAGATTGGTCTGTTCACCTTTGGGGGCGGCTATGCCATGATCGCCCTGCTGGAAGATGAGTTCATCACCAAAAAGCACTGGCTGGGCCGGGACGAGTTCCTGGATATGGCCGCCATTGCCGAGTCCACCCCGGGGCCGGTGGCCATCAACAGTGCCACCTATCTGGGGTATAAGCTGGCCGGGGTGCCGGGGGCGGCCGTGGCCACGGTGGCCGTCTCCCTGCCGTCGTTTGGCATCATCTACGCCATCTCCCTGTTTTTTGACCAGTTCACAGCCTTGACAGTGGTGGCGCACGCTTTTCAGGGCATTCAGGTCTGTGTCATCTACCTCATCTTCTCGGCGGGCGTCCGGATGCTCAAGGCGCTGGAACGCACGCCCCTCAATGTGGGCATCTTGCTGGTAGTCATGGCCTGCATGATCGCGTTCTCCCTGCTGGCGGTCAAGTTCTCCTCCATCGCGTTCATCCTCCTCAGCGGCGTGGTGGGCGTGGCCGTCTGGTGGACGGGCAGAAATCAGAAAGGCGGGAGGTGAGCGGGATGCTCTGGCAGTTGTTCTGGACGTTTCTGGAAATCGGTGCCGTCTCCTTTGGCGGCGGCTACGGCATGATCTCTCTCATCCGGGAGAAAGTGCTTCTCCACGGCTGGCTGGAGGAGACGCAGTTTTTGAGTTTTATTGCCGTGTCGGAGTCCACCCCGGGGCCGCTGGCCGTCAATATGGCAACATTCATCGGGGCCTCGCAGGCCGGTGCGGCGGGGGCGTTCTGCGCCACGCTGGGGGTGGTGCTGCCCTCGTTTTTCATCATCCTGCTCATTGCGGCGCTCATCCATAATCTGCTGCAGTACGCGGGGGTCAACGCGTTCCTCTCCGGCATCCGGCCCTGTGTGGTGGCCCTCATTCTGGCCACGGCTGTCACCATGGGTCTGAGCAGTCTGCTGGGCGTCTCCACGCTGGCGGACACCCCCGCCCCTGCCTGGCAGGGCATCGGCATTTTGGCGGCCCTGCTGTTGCTCCGTTTTGGCTGGCAGAGGTGGAAAGGCAAAGCCCCCTCCCCCATTGCGATGATCTTAGTCTCCGCAGTGCTGGGCATGGTGGTCTATCACTAAAAAACAAGAACAGCGCCCGTGCAAGTCCCCCTGCACGGGCGCTGTTTTGTTGTGTTTTGCAATCAATCGTCGTCGCTGTCCAGCTTGAGCACGGCGGTAAAGGCCTCGCTGGGGAGCTCGACACTGCCCAGCTGGCGCATCTTCTTTTTGCCCTCTTTCTGCTTTTCCAGCAGTTTCTTTTTGCGGGAGATGTCGCCGCCATAGCACTTGGCAAGCACGTCCTTGCGCATGGCCTTGACGGTCTCGCGGGCAATGATCTTGCCGCCGATGGCCGCCTGCACGGGGATCTCAAACAGGGTGCGGGGGATGTTGTCCCGCAGCTTCTCGCAGATGCGGCGGCCCTTGGCGTAGGCGTTGTCCCGGAAGACGATCATGGAGAGGGCGTCCACGGGGTCGCCGTTGAGCAGGAAGTCCAGCTTGACAAGGTCGCTCTCGCGGTACTCCTTGAACTCGTAATCGTAGCTGGCGTAGCCGCGGCTCCGGCTCTTGATGGCGTCAAAGAAGTCGTAGACGATCTCGCCCAGCGGCAGGGCGTAGTGGAGGTCCACACGGACGTCATCGAGGTATTTCATGTCAGCCAGCACGCCGCGCTTCTGCTGGCAGAGATCCATCAGGGCACCCACATACTCGTTGGGGGTGTAGAGGTGGACGTCCACAAAGGGCTCCTCCTGCTTGACGATGTTGGAGGGGTCCGGATAGCTGGACGGGTTATCGATCATCTCCACGGTGCCGTCGGTCAGGGTCAGCCGGTAGCGGACACTGGGGGTGGTGGTGATGATGTCCAGGTCAAACTCCCGCTCCAGACGCTCGGTGATGATTTCCATGTGGAGCAGGCCCAGGAAGCCGCAGCGGAAGCCGAAGCCCAGAGCCGCGCTGGTCTCCAGCTCAAAGGTCAGGGAAGCGTCGTTGAGCTGCAGCTTTTCCAGGGCGTCTTTCAGGTCGGGGTACTTGGCGCCGTCGGCGGGGTAGATGCCGCAGAAGACCATGGGCTTGACCTGACGGTAGCCGGGCAGGGCCTCCGGGGTGGGGTTGTTGGCCAGCGTGACGGTATCGCCCACGCGGGTGTCCTGCACCGTCTTGATGCTGGCGGTCAGGTAGCCGACCTCGCCGGCCTGCAGCTGGCTGCAGGGGGTCAGGCTGGTGGCACCCATGTGGCCCACCTCCACCAGCGTGAACTGGGCCCCGGTGGCCATCAGGCGGATGGTGTCGCCGGGCTTGACGGTGCCCTCAAACACGCGGATATAAACGATGACGCCCTTGTAGCTGTCGTAGATGCTGTCAAAGATCAGGGCCTTGAGGGGGGCGTCCGGGTCACCGGTGGGGGCGGGAATGTCGCTGACCACCCGCTCCAGCACCTGATCGACGTTGAGGCCGGTCTTGGCGGAGACGCGGGGAGCGTCCAGGCAGGGCAGACCGATGACGTCCTCCACCTCCTGGGCCACCTCGTCCGGGTGGGCAGAGGGCAGGTCGATCTTGTTCAGGATGGGCACCAGCTCCAGGTCATGCTCCAGCGCCATATAGGTGTTGGCCAGTGTCTGGGCCTCCACGCCCTGGGTGGCGTCCACCACCAGGATGGCACCCTCGCAGGCGGCCAGGCTGCGGCTCACCTCGTAGGCAAAGTCCACATGGCCCGGGGTGTCGATGAGGTTGAACTCGTAGGTCTTGCCGTCCTTGGCGGTGTAGTTCATGGTCACGGCGCGGGCCTTGATGGTGATGCCGCGCTCCCGCTCGATGTCCATGTTGTCCAGGATCTGGTCTTCCATGGTGCGCTCGTCCACGCTCTTGGTCAGCTCCAGAATACGGTCCGAGAGGGTGGATTTGCCGTGGTCGATGTGTGCAATGATGCAGAAATTGCGGATGTTGTCTCTTGCCATTGGTTCCTCCAAACGAGAGATTTAGTTGTTGAGAATCCAGTCTTCCACGGCCATGATCTCGCCGTGCTCTAAGTAGACCCGGGGCACCCGGCGGGCCACGCCGCAGAGCACCTCGTAGGAAATGGTATCGGTCTTGCGGGCAATGTCCTCAGCGCTGTCGCTGACGGCGCCGCCCCAGAGGATGGCCTCGTCGTCCTCATGGACGTCCGGTACATGGGTCACGTCCACCATGAGCTGGTCCATGCAGACCCGGCCCACCACGGGGCAGGGCTTGCCGTGGATCTCCACGATGCCCTGCCCGCAGCTCAGCAGGCGGGGATAGCCGTCGGCATAACCCGCGCAGAGGGTGGCAATCTTCGTAGGCTTTTCGGCCGTAAAACGGCGGCCATAGCTGGTAGACTGCCCCGGCTGCAGCTCCTTGACCATGCTCACCACGGTCTTGAGCTTCATCACCGGGCGGAACAGCCCGAAGCGGACGGCGCTGCTGGGGTCGAAGCCGTAGAGGATGATGCCCGGACGGGCCATGCAGCGGGAGCGGTCCAGCCCCTCCGGCCATTCCGGGTGGAGCATGACCCCGGCGGAGTTGTCACAGTGGACAAGGGCGGGCTCGTGCCCGGCGGTTTTCAGTGCCTGAAATGCCCTGACGAACAGGGCATGCTGCTCGGCGGTGTAGGCCACATCGGCCTCGTCCGTCTCATCGGCCACGGCAAAGTGCTGGAACAGGCCGGTCATTGCAAGGCCCGGCAGCTGACAGGCGTGGGCCATCTCCCGGACGGCCTTTTCAAAATCCGTGCGGAGGGCAAAGCCGATGCGGCCCATGCCGGTGTCCGCCTTGAGGTGGACCTGCACCCGGCCGCCTGCCGCGCGGGCCGCGTTGCTCAAGGCCTCGGCCTGCTCCAGAGAGTAGCAGGCCACCGTGATGTTATTCTGGATGAGGTCGGCGGCGCAGCTGGCGTAGACATGGCCCAAGATCAAAATGGGCAGGGTGAGCCCGGCCTGCCGCAGCTGCAATGCCTCGGCCAGGCAGCTGCAGGCCAGCCAGGCGGCCCCCTCCTCGGCAAAGACCCTGGCACACTGCACGGCCCCGTGGCCATAGCTGTCGGCCTTGACGACGGCGCAGAGGGGCAGCTCCCCGGCCCGCTGCTTCACTGTCCGGAAATTCTGCCGCAGGGCGTCCAGGTCGATCTCGGCCCAGACGTGTTTTTCAAATACTTGGTTTGGCATAATAAAGTCGCCTCTTTCGGTTCAAAGCTCAGGACAGGCGGACGCTCTCCACGAGGTTGACGATATCGCTGATGGAGGCCAGCTTGGTCAGGCCGGAGACATAGACCACATCGCCGCTGTCGTAGGTGATGGTGGCCAGTACGGCGTAATAGGCTTGAATGTCGCACCGCACGGCTGTGACGGTGGCCCCGTCCACGCTCAGGTTTACCTTGCGTGGGCTGATGACGCCATAGGCCTCTTTCAGGTCGCTTTCTGACTGCTGAATGAAATCAGCGTAGGTGTCTTTGTCGCCCCGCTGGAACAGCACCACCTGATAATTGGCGTCAGAGCTATCGGCAGCGGAGGCCAGCTCCAGTGCATGGCCCAGCGTGGCGTCCTCGGTCATCTCACAGACGGGCCAGATGCCGCTTTCGTAAGAAACGGTCACGCCATTCTCCGCGGTGTAGGTGGTGTCGGGGTTGGCCGGGGTGCGGCGGTTGACCACGAGGGTGAGGATGAAATAGGCCAGTGCGCCCAGCAGGACGATGATGCCCATGGCGAGCAGGAGCTTGGAGCCGCGGGCCTGTGCGGCGTCGCGCTGGTGGATGTCTTTGGACATGGAACATTCTCCTTTAAACAATATACCTTTACAGTATAACACAACTGGCCGCGGATTTGTAGCACCACCGTGCAGAAAATGCGCTCCGAACGCGAAAAAAGAAACAAAAAATCCAAAATTTGAAATCAAGAGCTTTCGAGAGAAAACGAGAGATTTTAAAAGATTTGAAAATTTACGCTGAAAAAATCAAAAAATAGTGTTGACAGGCGCTATTTTGTGTTGTATACTGACACTCGCGCCCCAAAAGGGTGCCTGAACCGTACAAAACACTTATCAGGAGGAAATAGATATGAGCACTACTCTCGTAAAGCCCGCTGAAGTCGAGCGCAAGTGGTATCTGCTCGACGCTGCCGGCAAGAGCCTGGGCCACGTCGCTGCTGAGGCTGCTGTTCTGCTGCGCGGCAAGCAGAAAGTTAACTACACCCCCAACGTTGATTGCGGTGACTATGTTGTCGTCATCAACTGCGACAAGGCTGTCCTGACCGGCAAGAAGGCCGAGCAGAAGTTCCACATCACCCACAGCAAGTTCATCGGCGGCCTGAAGAAGGTCCAGTACAGCAAGCTGATGGCCGAGAACAGCGATCTGGCTATGACCTACGCTGTCAAGGGCATGATCCCCTCTAACACCATCGGTGCTAAGGCTCTGACCCGCCTGCACTGCTACCA
>Ga0129310_1002648_pt1 | contig 12934 bp, 14 predicted proteins | sample Go1ome_2_FD_94433 | JGI IMG/M metagenome (GOLD analysis project Ga0129310, IMG submission 94433) | Western lowland gorrila individual fecal microbial communities from Wisconsin, USA - Go1022A metagenome | ecosystem: Host-associated > Mammals > Digestive system > Large intestine > Fecal | place...
CGTCGTCTCCGGTCTCTACACCGATGGTCAGACCGTCATAGCCCAGAGCCCGGAGTGCGCGGAGCTCGTCGTCCGTTTTGGCAGTGATGTCTGTGACCCGGGCAAAGCAGCCGATGCTTTCACACTCTGGGAGATAGCGGTGCACGAGCTCTGCAATGGTTTTGAGCCGCTCAAATTGCAAGACGAACGGGTTGGCTCCGACCAGAAAGACCCGGCGGAATTGGTGCGTCTGCCCCACCGGAGTACGGCAGTAGACTTGGGCTTCTAGTAAGTCGGATTCGATGTCTTCCAACGGGGTCATGCGGAAGCGGAAAGGCAGGTCATCGTACAGCGTGCAAAATTTGCAGCGGTGGTGAGTACAGCCTGCGGTAACTTCCAGCAGCAGGGAGCCTGCTTCGTAAGGCGGACGCCAGATAGTGCCGGTATAATGCATAAAAATATCTCCTCAAATTTGTAGTATTTGCGGAGAGGACGTCTTCTCTTGCTCTGGATGATACCAGCCCGGCGGCAAAAGCGCAAGTACGGTCTTTTTTACGACATGGTATCATTTTTGATACGATTGCATTTTGGCGGGCCCTGCCGTATACTCAAAAGCAGGAGGGGAGCGTATGGCAACCAAATTTGACGCATTGCAAGCACAGTGTGTGCCCATGAGCCGATTGCAGGCCGTGCTCAGTGGCAAGTGGAAAATTCTGATTTTATGGTATGTATCGTTTTACAAGGTCCAGCGTTTTGGGGAGCTGCAGCGGCGGCTGGGCAGCATTACGCAGTCATCTCTGACGCGGCAGCTGCGGGAGCTGGAAGAAGACGGTTTTCTGCACCGGGAGGTGTACCCGGAAGTGCCGCCGCGGGTGGAATACTCTCTGACGGAATTGGGGCAGAGCTTTGTTCCGGTCCTGCGGGAGATGTTGCTCTGGAGTGAGGCGAATCTCTGCCCGCCGGGCTATGTTAGCCCTTATGCAAAATAAAAACGGGCATGATCGTTAACCGTTTAAACTTGGCTGCTGTCAATAGACGCCGCGCGGCGAGGGGGCAGAGAAAAGCAGAACCTTATCCGTTTTCCAGCAGCTGCCGGATCTGCGCAAGATCTTTGACAAAGAAAATGCCCTCCTGCCGTTCCTGCGAGGACAGCCCTGCTTGGATCATCTGGTGCAAAAGCGCCTCAAGAGTGTCATAATAGCCGTTCAGGTTATAGATGATGCAGGGGGCGTCAAGCTGCTTTAAAGACACTTTCGACATAACCTCTGCAATTTCTTCCAGGGTGCCCGTGCCGCCGGGGAACGCGATGAATGCACTGCCAAGCTGGATCATTTTGGTTTTGCGCTCGGTCATGTCTCTGGTTACGATCAATTCGGTCAGCCCGTCGTGTTGGAATTCGTTCTCCACAAAAAACTGCGGCTCGACACCGATCACCTGACCACCGGCATTCAGAACGCTGTCGGCAAGTGTCCCCATCAGCCCGCTTTTGGAGCCGCCATAAACCAGCGTATGGCCGCTTTGCCCGATCCAGGTCCCGAGTTCGGTAACAGCCTTGCGCAGGGCAGGGTCGTTCCCTTCCTTCGCGCCGAGATACACGGTGATATTCATACGGAAAGCCTCCCTTGATTATTTGACATCGTTTGAGAAAGAATCGTCTTATAAACGGAGTATATCATACTGCCGGATGGGATACTACCCGGAGAAAGAGAAAGATCCCCCCGCAGACACCGGAATGGTGAATGCAGGGGGATCACTGCTTTGTTTAGCGCTTATATTTGGCCGCGGTCTGCAAACGCTGCATGGCGCGGTCAAGGGCGATCTTGGTCTGATAATACTCGTGCATGCTCTGCTTATGCTGCAGGCGCTCGGCGGCGCGGACACGGGCCGCCTCGGCACGGTTGCGGTCGATGTCCTCGGGGCGCTCGGCGCTGTCCACCAGGAGCAGCACGAACGTGGGGGTCACTTCGGCAATGCCGTCGCCCACCAGCACCTCATGCTCCTCGCCGTTGACGGTGAAGTGCATCAGCCCCATGTGGAGGGCCACCAGCACCGGGTTGTGCCCGGCCTGCACGCCGTACACGCCGTCACTGGTGGGCAGGGTCAGGCTCTCGCAGTCGCCCTGATAGAACTCGCCGCTGGAGGCCGTGATGTTCAGGATGAACTTGTCCATCAGACGGCACCGCCCTTTTCCTCAGCCAGCTTGTCGGCATACTTCTTCTTGGCATCGTCGAGGGTGCCTACGTTGAAGAATGCCCACTCGGGGATGTCGTCGCACTCGCCGTCCACGATGGCGGCAAAGCCCTTGACGGTCTCGGCCAGCGGGACATACTTGCCGGGCAGGCCGGTGAAATTCTCAGCCACCGAGAACGGCTGGGAGAGGAACTTTTGCAGCTTGCGGGCACGGGTGACGGTGAGCTTGTCTTCCTCGCCCAGCTCGTCCATGCCCAGGATGGCGATGATGTCCTGCAACTCCTGATAGCGCTGCAGGGTGGCCTGCACCTTGCGGGCCACGCGGTAATGCTCCTCGCCCACGATGTCAGCTTCCAGAATACGGGAGGTGGAAGCCAGCGGATCCACGGCGGGGTAGATGCCCTGCTCCACGATCTTACGGCTCAGGACGGTGGTGGCGTCCAGATGTGCGAACGTGGTGGCGGGAGCCGGGTCGGTCAGGTCGTCGGCGGGGACGTAGACGGCCTGCACCGAGGTGATGGAGCCGTCGCGGGTGGAGGTGATGCGCTCCTGCAGGGCGCCCAGCTCATTGGCCAGCGTAGGCTGGTAGCCAACGGCGGAGGGCATACGGCCCATCAGCGCGGAGACCTCGGAGCCTGCCTGCACGAAACGGAAGATGTTATCAATGAAGAGCAGCACGTCTTTATGGGTCTCTTCACGGAAGTACTCCGCCATGGTCAGGCCGGTCTCGGCCACGCGCATACGGGCTCCTGGGGGCTCGTTCATCTGACCAAAGACCAGAGCGGTCTTGTTCAGAACACCGGAGGCGTTCATCTCGCCCCAGAGGTCACAGCCCTCACGGGAGCGCTCGCCGACACCGGTAAAGATGGAGTAGCCGCCGTGCTCGGTGGCCACGTTGTGGATCAGCTCCTGGATCAGGACGGTCTTGCCGACACCGGCACCGCCAAACAGGCCGATCTTGCCGCCCTTGGCATAGGGGGCCAGCAGGTCGATGACCTTGATGCCCGTTTCCAGGATCTCAGTTGCAGGTTTCTGCTCAGCAAAGCTGGGGGCCTTGCGGTGGATGGGCCAGTGCGGCACATCGTCCACCGGGCCCTTGCCGTCGATGGGGCGGCCCAGGGGGTCGAACATGCGGCCCAGCGTGGCCTCGCCCACGGGGGCGGTCAGGCCGTGGCCCGTTGCGTTCACGGTCATGCCCTTGCCCAGACCCTCGCTGGCAGAAAGCATGATGCAGCGCACGGTAGTCTCATTGACATGCTGCGCCACTTCCATGGTGCGCTCGGTGCCCTCAGCGGACACGGTGAGCGCTTCCTGCAGGGCAGGCAGCTTGCCCGCGGTGAACTGCACGTCCACCACAGGGCCCGCTACGCGAATAATAGTTCCCTGTATCATACGTTTTGCCTCTTGTAATCATTGTGTGAAACCTTTCAGTCTCGCATTCGCTCGACAGCTCCCCTGCGAGGGGAGGCGGCATCGCGTTAGCGATGACGGAGAGGTTATTCTGAACTCTGTACTGCTGCCGCGCCGCCGATGATCTCGGTGATCTCCTGGGTGATGGAGCCCTGCCGGGTGCGGTTGTACTCCAATTGCAGGTCGTGAATCATCTCGGTGGCGCTCTTGGTGGCGGAATCCATGGCGGTCATGCGGGCGCTCTGCTCGGCGCAGAAGCTCTCGGTCATGGCACCAAAGATCATGCCGTGCATGTAGATGGGAGCCGTCTGCTCGAACACCGTCCAGGCGTCAGGAAACATCTCCACATCGCCTTTGGGGTCGCCCAGACCCTTGGGGGCGGGCTGAAGATGGTCTCGATCCAGCGGCAGCAGCCGCACCATGACGGGCTCACTGGTCAGGGCATTCTGGATCTTGGTGTAGATCAGGTAGATCTCGTCCAGATTGCCTGCCTTGAAATCGTCGATGGCATCCACGGTGATGTCACGGGCCCGCTGCAGAGAGGGGGCGGTGGCACTGTACTGGAACTCTTCCACAAGGCGGGGGTCTTTGTGCAGCAGGGCACGATAACCGACCTGGCCGATGACGTAGAACTTGGCGTTGGGGTCATCGCCTGCCTGCGCCTTGAGGAATTTGAGCGTGTTCTGATTGAATGCGCCCGCCATGCCTTTATCTGCCGTCAGCACAACATAAGCGCGCTTGGGAGCAGGAACATCGCGGACATGGAAGAACGGGTGCACCGGCTCCTCCGGCAGGTGGGGGACCACACGGGAGATGGTGTCCCGCATCCGGGTGAAGTAGGGCAGCACGTTCTGGTAATTCTTGCGCGCCTTGCGGAGCTTGGAGGACGAGATGAGATACATCGCGTTGGTGATCTTCATGGTGTCCTGGATGCTCTCGATGCGCTCTTTCAGCAGCTTAGTGGACGGCATGGCTGTCGCCTCCCACGAATGCGTTCCAGGCGTTCAGGATGGCATCTACCTGCTCCGGGGTGATCTTGCCCGTAGCGGTGATGGCGTCCATGGTGCCCGAGACGTCGGCGCGGAACTGCCGCACAAAAGCGGTGGTCTTGGCGCGCTGTTCGGTGGTGGGGAGAGAATCCAGCATTCCGTGGGAAGCCAGCGTCAGGATGACGACCTGCTCGGCGTCGGACTTGGGCTGGTACAGCGGCTGCTTGAGCATTTCCATCAGGGCCTTGCCGTGCTCCAGCTGGCGGCGGGTCTCGGCGTCCAGATCAGAGCTGAACTGGGCGAAAGACTCCATATCCTTGTACTGGGCCAGCTCGATGCGGAGGTTGGCGTTGGCTTTCTTCATGGCCTTGGTCTGTGCCGCGCCGCCCACACGGGAGACGGACAGGCCGACATTGACAGCCGGGCGGTTGCCTGCGTTGAACAGGGCGCTCTCGAGGAAGATCTGGCCATCGGTGATGGAGATGACGTTGGTGGGGATGTAAGCGGAGACATCGCCTGCCTGGGTCTCGACGATGGGCAGGGCGGTGATGGAACCGCCGCCCAGGTCATCCCGCATCCGGCAGGAGCGCTCCAGCAGACGGGAGTGCAGATAGAAGACATCACCGGGGTAAGCCTCACGGCCGGGGGAGCGCCGCAGCAGCAGGGAGATGGCACGGTAGGCCACCGCGTGTTTGGAAAGGTCATCGTAAACGATGAGGACGCTCTTGCCCTGCGCCATAAAATACTCGGCCAGAGCCGTGCCGGCATAGGGGGCAATGTACTGCAGCGGGGCGCTGTCGGAAGCGGTGGCCGCCACGATGGTGGTGTAATCCATGGCACCGTGCTTCTTCAGATCCCCTGCCACGCGGGCAATGGAAGAAGCTTTCTGGCCGATGGCGACGTAAATGCAGAGCACGCCGGTGTCTTTCTGGTTCAGGATGGCATCGGTGGCAATGGAAGTCTTGCCGGTCTGGCGGTCGCCGATGATCAGCTCACGCTGACCGCGGCCGATGGGGAACATGGAGTCGATGGCCAGGATGCCGGTGTGGAGCGGGGTATCCACGCTCTGGCGTTCCAGAATGCCGGGGGCCTGCTTCTCAATGGGGTTGTAGCCCACGGATTCGATGGGGCCCTTGCCGTCGATGGGCTCGCCCAGAGGGTCGATGACACGGCCCAGGAACGCGTCGCCCACCGGGATGCCCGCGCGCTTGCCGCTGCGGGTGACGAGGGTGCCCACGCCGACGCTCTCAGCACCGTCGAAGAGCATGACGCCCAGCTTGCCGGGGTCCACGCTCTCCACCATGCCCTTGGCGCCATTCTCAAAGGTGACGATCTCGCCGTAGACCGCGCGGTCCATGCCATCCACCTGGACGATGCCGTCGGCGGAGGCAATGACCACGCCGCCCTCCGCGCTGGTGGCAGCGGGCTTGTAGTCCTCAACACGGGTCTTGAGGGTAGCCAGCGAGGGCTTGCCCTCCATCATCTGGTCGAGGGCGTGGCGGCCGGAGTTGTCGAACACCCGGTCACCGATCTGCAGCACATAGCCAGAGAGCAGGCTCTCGTCCACGGTGACATTCAGCAGCACCTCGGTGGCGTCATAGAGCTTTTTGACCTCGGCTTTGATGCGGGCGATGTCGTCCTCGCGGGGCTGGCGGGCAGCCCGCAGGTCGGCCTTGACGATCCGGTTGGCGGAGAAGAACTCGCGGCTGAACTCAGTTGCCATCGTCCACACCTGCTTTCTGTAACAGATCGTCCAGCAGCCGCGCGTCGTCCTGCTGGGTCAGGTTGCGGGCCAGCAGTTTCTCGCACATCTCACGGGCCAGAGCCGTGGTCTGGGCGTCGGCCTCACGCAGCTTGTGCTGGCGCTCGGCCTCGGCATTCCGCTTGCCCTCGGCCACAATGGCGTCGGCCTGCTTCTGGGCATCCGCCAGGAGCTGCTGCTTCTCTTTTTCGGCCTGCGCTTCATAGGCCGTGCGGCGGGCAGCCGCCTCCGTGTCCACATTGCGCAGCTTGTCCTGCGCGGTGTTCAGAGCTGTCGCGGCCTCTTTTTTGGAGGTCTCAGCGGCAGCCAGAGCGTCGTCTACCTGCTTCTGGCGCTGCGCAATGATGTTCATGACAGGCTTGTACAGGAACTTGCGGAGCAGCAAAAACAGCACCAGAACGTTGACGACTGTATACAAAAGGTTCAGATTCAGTGTCAGCATTCGTCATGCCTCCGTGATCAACCCAGGAACAGGATGATGATCAGAGCAACGACGAAGCCGAAAATTGCAGTACCTTCTGCCAGAGCAGCGCCCAGCAGCAGGTTGGTCTGAATTTTATTAGAGGCCTCCGGCTGGCGGGAGATGGCCTCCGTTGCCTTACCGGTTGCAATGCCGATGCCAATGCCGCCGCCAATACCAGTCAGCGCTGCAATGCCAGCGCCCAGAGCTACCAATCCGTTCATAATAAATCTCCTTTAGTTTTAATGATTCTTGGCTCTCCCCTCGGGAGAGCTGGCGCGTGAGCGCCTGAGAGGGCTTACTCTTCGTCTCCGATATTCTCTTTCATAAACAGGGAAGTCAGGAAGACGAACACATAGGTCTGGATCAGGCCGTCGAACAGGTCAAAGTACAGGCTGAACACAGCCGGCACAAAGACAGGCACCACCTGCTTGATGAGCTCCATGATGACGAACGCGCCCAGCACGTTGCCGAACAGTCGCATACACAGGCTGGTGGGCCGAATGGCGATCTCCAGAATGTTCATGGGGGTCATGATGGCGGTGGGAGCCGTCAGGCTCTTGAGGAAGCCGATCCCGCCGCGCGCATGGATCCCGGCATACTCGATGAGACAGATGCTCATTAAGGCCAGGGCGGCGGTGACATTCAGGTCCTTTGTGGGGGGCTTGATGCCAAACACGCCAATGAGGTTGGAGCAGGCGATGTAGAGCGCTACCGAGATGAGGTAGGGCACATACCGCTTGCCTTTTTCACCCAGCAAGCCCACGAAGAAGTCGTTGATGAACGTCACGACGGTCTCCAGAATGGCCTGCCGCTTGGTGATATGGTCTACCCGGAGGTTCCGGGTGAGGAGAATGGAGCCGATGACGAGGAACGCCATGATGCCCCAGCTGACTACCACCGACTCCGGGATCTGCAGGCCGCCGATGGAGATCATTTCCACGTTCAGCTCTTCTTTCAGAGCTGCCGTCAAAGCGTTCATCGTGCTGCCTCCTTCCGCCGGGCCGAGGTCAGAGGTTGAGAGATTGAATACAATACCGTTTTCACTCGATCTCCTTTCCGTAACATTTTGAAATTGAGAAAAAGCACTGTTCTACGAGAAAAAGAAAGGAGGCGGCCGGAAACCCGCTGCACGCCCTCCTTTGCTGTATTCTCTTTGCCTGCTTTTTTCGTCTGGTATCATAGCACGAAAGGCGCGGATTGATAAGCCCTCTTGCAAAGTTTCTACTTTTTGTTATATTCCGAACCGAAATGGATGAATATTTGTTGCGGATTTGCACAAGAAAACAGCTTGCAACATGTGATAAGTGCACAAAATCTTAACTAAATTTTAACCATTTAAGGGAGATGACCCGGTAAACTGTCGAAAAAATCCATACAGTATATATTGCTGGTATATCCGATATATAAAATTTATATGACTTATCCGGCGCTCAAGCGGCTTGATTTTTCTTCAGAGATGTCAACCCTGTATGGCCGCGATACCTATTTGGTAGAGTGAAAAGCTCAGGCGGCGGGGTTCTCAGCCTTGCCGCGGCGGAACACCAGCCGGAAGATGAACCGGGAGAGTGGGCCGCAGTAGAGCATCTGCCAGCACAGGGCCATGGGCATGTTGCAGCCCCAGGTGTGTACCCACATGCCAAAGCTGGGCTCTTTAAACAGGACGGTTGCCACCAGGCTCATGACCGGGCACATGATGGCGACGATCATCAAGGAGATGGCGTAGGTGATGAATTGAGGCCGGTCTGTGGGGCACATAAAGGTAAAGGCCAGTGCGGTGGCCAGCTTTTCCACCACAAAGAACTCCAGGATGCAGGCGACCGGGACCATGATGGGCATTTCGTGCAGAGCCATGGCAAAGGTAGCGTTGGTCACGCCGCCTGTGTTCAGGGCGACATTGTAAACGATCATGCCATAGACCATGATGGCGGCCATGACAATGGTGAAGAAAATGCGTTCAGGCAGTGTTTTGGGCATAGTTTGTAACTCCTTTTTGGTTGATGGGGGAAAATTCAGGCGAACTTTCGCCGCACAAACAAAAAAGACAGACGAGGGCGGAACCTTCGTCTGTCTTTGAGCGACTACCATTCATTGCCGCTTATGATAGCACAATTTCAAGCGCCGCGTAAGAGCGCGGGACAAGGTTCTCCGATTTTGATGGAAACTGTCCCCTTGAAAATAACAATTTTTGTCGAAAAACAGTAGGGGAAAAAGATCAAATCTCAAAAGCCCCCGCCTGGCAAAGATGAGCCGGATTGATTTAAGCGCCTTGTGAAAACAATCCAGTTTATTTGTTGAATCTGAAAAAAGACTGTCTATTTTATTGTGCACTCTGCGAATAGACAAACCGCCCTCCTTTGGGTATAATAAAGCCAGAAACCAGAGAAGTACAGCAGAAGCTCAAACGAGAGCTAACCCCGCTGACTTGAAGCAGAAAGGAGCGAAGACCGATGGTTGATATGGAACCCGCACAGTGTGGACAGACTGTCGGGGATCGCTGAGAAGCAAAACAGAGGCTCACCACAGACGGGATGTTTCCCCCGTATAAAAACACAAAAACGAGAGCCGGTCTTGAGCATCAAATAATGCGAACAACAGAACAGTCTGTCGAGTATAAAATCCCATGGCAATTCAAATAGATCCGCCGGAGAGTGATCCTTATGAAAACTTTACGGAGACCTGTATTTGAATAACCGAAAAGGAGAACCTCCAATGTACTAAGTAGTGGAACCCCTTGGCAAATCTAACTCGAAAGAATGTGGTAATATGAAATTCATCTCCATGATTCGTGTTCCGCACTCCAACAGTTGAGAAAAGGGTCAATCCAATGTACTGAGTAATGTGTCCCCTGAAAATTCCAAGTTCTTCATCGTTTCCAAAGGAGATCATTCCAATGAAACGTACGGTACAGACCGAAAAATGAGGAAACCGAGGATAAGAGGCTTATGACTCCGAAGAAGTAAGTATCCTGCCGGATGGTGGCTTGCAACCGCACCATCCGGCAGGTTTTTTTGTTTGGGCCGGGAAAGCTCCCGGTCCTTTTTTATTTTGCGGGACTGCGGCCGATGCCTCTTGACAATTTCTCCTGCAGGGGTTATTGTAAAAAAATACTGTCTATATTTTAAGGTAAGGAGAACATCATGCCACAAACTACCACTGCGCCGCGCAAAAAGACACGGCTGATGACCGAGGGCAGCATCTTTAAAAGCCTGCTGTTGTTTGCTGTGCCGCTGATTTTGGGCAACCTGCTCCAGCAGCTGTACAATACGGCCGATTCCATCATCGTGGGCAATTTCCTGGGCAGCAACGCTCTGGCAGCCGTTGGCTCCAGCGGCTCGCCCATCTTCCTGCTCATCGGCTTCAGCCAGGGCGTGGCCGTGGGTGCCGGCGTCGTGGTGGCCCAGTATCTGGGGGCCAAGGACCGGGAGGATGCCCAGATTGCCGTGCACACCTCGCTGGCCATTGCAGCCATCCTGGGCGTTGTGCTGACGGTGGGCGGCATCCTGGTCTGCCGCAGCTTGCTGGTCTGGATGAACACCCCGGCTGAGGTGCTGGAAGACGCTGTGACCTATATGCGGATCTACTTTGGCGGCGTGCTGTTCAGCGTTATTTATAACATGGCGGCCGGCATCCTCAACGCGGCGGGCAATTCCCAGCGTTCCCTCATCTACCTGGGCTGTGCCTCCATCACCAACATCATCCTCGACCTCGTCCTCATTGCCGGGCTGCGGATGGGTGTGGAGGGCGCGGCCATCGCCACCGATATCAGCCAGCTGGTGTCCTGCATCCTCTCCCTCCGCTTCCTGATGCGGGTGGAGGATGACTACCGGGTCACGCTGCGCAAGATCCGCCCCGATGCCAAAATGTCTGCCCGCATCATCCGGGTGGGCCTGCCCACGGGCATCCAGAACATGGTCATCTCGTTCTCCAACGTTCTGGTGCAGTCCAGCGTCAACGGCTACGGCGCTGCCGCCATGGCAGGCTTTGCCGCGTACATGAAGATCGACGGCTTCAACATCCTGCCGGTCATGAGCTTCAGCATGGCGGCCACTACCTTTGTGGGCCAGAACTTTGGCGCGGGCAAGCTGGACCGTGTCAAGCGGAGCCTGTGGGTCACGCAGGCCATGAGCGTGGGCTATACCCTCCTTACGGGTGCCCTGCTGCTGGTGTTCCGTTACCCCATCATGCACCTGTTCACCCAGGACGATACCGTGGTGGAGTTTGGTGTGGCGGCCATGAAGTATTTCTGCCCGTTCTACTTCCTGCTGGCCATCCTGCACAGCCTGGCAGGTGCCGTGCGCGGCACGGGCAGGAGCGTGCCGCCCATGGTGGTATTGCTGCTCTCCCTCTGCCTGTTCCGGGTAGCCTGGATCCAGTTTATTCTGCCGTTCTTCCACAGCATTGAGGGCGTGTTCGTCCTCTATCCGGTTTCCTGGGGGCTGGGTGCGGTTCTGATGGTTCTGTACACCTGGCGCGCCAACTGGATGGAGCATGCCGCGTAATGTCGTTTCAGGAAACGATGGAATGCATTTCTATGAAAAATAGCCATTTGTCAAGGCCCTGAAAACGTGTTATATAATAATGGATAAAGAATTTTTACCACCCCGGATGCAAAAGGAGCAGCAGATGCAGACAAAGCCCTCTCAACCGACCGAAATCGTTTCCCGCCCAACGGGCATCAAAATGGCCCTGCTCCTGTTCTGGGAGTTCATCAAACTCGGTGCCTTTACGTTTGGCAGCGGGTGGAGCATCATTGCCCAGATGGAGCAGGAGTTTGTGGACAAGCGCCACTGGGTGGAGCAGAGCGACCTGCTGGAGCTCATCGCCGTGGGCAAGAGCCTGCCGGGTATCATGGTGGCCAACATCGTGCTGCTGTTCGGCTACCAGCTGGCCGGGCCGCTGGGCGGCATCCTCTCAGCGGTGGGGCTGAGCGTGCCGGCTGTCGTCGTGATGACCGTTGTTACCGCCATTTATGACCTCATCAAGAACAATTACTGGGTCTTTGCGGCCCTCAAGGGGGTCCAGTGCGCCGTGGTGCCCATCATCGGCAGTGCGGCCATCTCCCTGAGCAAAGAGGCCCTCAAGGATAAAATCGCGATCGGGCTCTGCCTCGGTGCCCTCTGCATCTGCCTGTTTACGCCCATCAGTAATCTGGTGCTGGTGATCGGCGGTGCCGTGCTGGGCCTTGTCTGGATGGGGGTGAAAGAGCATGATTAAAACACTGTTCCAGCTCTTCCTCGCCTTTGCCAAAATTGGTTTTACCAGCTTTGGCGGCACCTCGATGATCCCCCTGATCATGGAAGAAATGCTCTCTCACAACTGGATGACAGCCGACGATGTGGCCAATATCGTGGCCATTGCGGAGATGACCCCCGGTTCCCTGGGCGTCAACTGCGCCACCTTTGCCGGTACCCAGACCGCCGGAGTGCTGGGCGGTACGGCAGCCGTCATTGGTGTGCTGACCCCCACCCTGACGCTGACCCTTGTGGCGGCCCTCTTCTTCCAGAAATTCCGGGAGAGCAAGGTCATGCTTTATATCATGCGGGCAGTCAAGCCCATCTGCGTGGGCATGATCTTTGCGGTCCTCATTACCCTGAGCGGGAGTACCTACTTTGCAGAGGGCATCAGCTGGGCGGGCCTTGGCATTGGCCTGCTCTGCTTCTGGCTCCTCCGCAAAAAGAAAATGGCCATCCCCAAGGTCATCGGCATCGCGGCGGTGCTGGGGCTGGTTTGTTTTGGAGTGCTGTGAGAACAGTTGCTCAAAACGGCAAAATAGTGTATACTATCCTCGAGCGCAACTTCACGCCAGAGAGAGGTCTTTTTTATGACGATTCGCGGAATTATCACCGTTCTGGTCCTGGCCATCCTGTTTGGGCTGGCCGTGGTCTGGATCTCCAAGCAGGGCGGCTGGAAAGGGGAGGGCTGCGGCGGCAACTGTGCCTCCTGCCACCACCACGACGGCTGTGAGCAGCCGAAATCCAACCAGAATACCTGATGCATCAAAAAGCCCCCGGCAGCCACTGAACTGCACCCCATTTGTTAGACAGTATGGTATACTGTTTAGGAAATGGGGTGTTTTTGTATGCCAAAGGGACAACGAAAGTACAACGGAACGCAGAAGGTAGAAATCATTAAACGAATCCA
>Ga0129310_1002649_pt1 | contig 12933 bp, 13 predicted proteins | sample Go1ome_2_FD_94433 | JGI IMG/M metagenome (GOLD analysis project Ga0129310, IMG submission 94433) | Western lowland gorrila individual fecal microbial communities from Wisconsin, USA - Go1022A metagenome | ecosystem: Host-associated > Mammals > Digestive system > Large intestine > Fecal | place...
GCCCCATCCGGTTGCCGTCCAGTATGGTGCTTCAAATCCAATTTTTTTGGCCAATTTCGTCAATGTACGCATATGCTGTTCTCCGTCAACGCCACGCAAACCACCCACATGGCCATATTCATTTTCAATCTGGATGCCAAGGATGCAATGTGCTCCTTCCACTTCTTTATAAATTTTCTTCCAGAAACGTTCCACCAAAGCCAAATAATTGGAATCATCGGAACGCAATTTATATCCTTTTTTCAGCAGCCAGTCCGGGAAACCGCCATTTCGTGCTTCCCCATGCGCCCACGGTCCGATGCGAAGCCACACATGCATCTTCCATTTTTCACACAATTGCAGAAAACGATGCAGATTGCGCTGTCCGCTGAAATCAAACACGCCCTCTTCTTCCTCATGATGTAGCCAGAACACATAAGTTGCTATGATATCCATGCCGCAGGCTTTCATTTTGCGGATTTCTTCTTCCCATTCATTTTCCGGATATCTGGAAAAATGAAATTCCCCCATCATTGGAAAAATTGCTTTTTCATTTTTGAGTAATGAGACTCCGTTGATACTGTATTTTTCCATTCCAATCTCCTTTTCATGTATTCATTTAATCAAGGCTTTTAACCTTTAGAAGATTTGTTTTTGCTGATCTGTTTCTCTATCTATTGTAACATTTTCAGAACACACTTCCCATTTCTTTTTTGTCAAAATTTTTGCTTTTCTATTTTTAAAAATTGCTATATGGCCTATCTTTTTGTAGCGAATACTTTGTTTTTTATATTTTTGCAAAAAACCTAACTGTTTTTTTAACAAAGAAAAAAGGCCTCTGCCATTCGGCAAAAGACTCCTGCTTTTGAATAAAAGGATTTTGATGATCCTCAATGTTTCCAGATGACTGCTCAGCTGTATTTGTTCGCAAGGTATATATCGTTATATGTAAAAAATCATTACTGTTTTAGGTATTTTACTGAGCAGCCATCTCTTTGGTTATATTTTATCAAACTACTTTTTATTTTTACATGCCCATTTTGGCACAAAAAAGTGCCTATTTCAGTAAACATTAAAACAGGCATAAGTTTTTATCTTCTGTTTGCTGAAAATAGACACTTTGTTCTTTGATTTTTCATTACTGATTTACGAATTCCTTGATCTTGTCACGCTTGTCAATCTGTAGTTTTTCCAGAATCGTAGAGACATAATGTTTTACCGTATTGACAGAAAGTCCCATATGTTCTGCAATCTCCTGATTTGACCAGTCACGACAGGCAAGCATTGCAATGGAAAACTCTACCGGAGTTAGCAGATCCGTCACTGCTTTTTGCATCTCCGGATTGTGAATTTTCATCCATCCACGGCTAAAAGCAATGACTCCATCCATCAGTTTTTTATATACATCCGGTTCCCGCTGTTTTACCCAGACTTCTAAAACACCCTGCAGCAATCCATGATATTCGATAAATGGCTCCAATAACTTATCCTGCCTTGCAATCTCCCATGCATGAATTACCGAATCTCTGGCGCCTTCCTGGTTCTTCTGATTGATCTGACACATGGCTGCCACGCAATTCAGATAAATAAATGGAATCGGATACATTTTTTCTGACATCAGCATTGCTGCCTGTGCCATGCCCTGGCCTTTTGCATATTCCTGATTCAGATAAGCGCCATGCGCCAGCAGACTCATTGCAAACAACCGTTGTCCCTCCGGAATGTATCGCAGATAATCCTTCAACAACGGCAATTCTTTTTCCGGTGGGATATGAATCAGCACACTAATGACATATAATGCAAACAAACAAGATGCCTGCGTCTCAAGATCAGTTTCATCCTCTAATGCTTTTTTCAGGCAGATATGTACATCTTCCCGCGCCATCTGCGCTGCCATCGCATCACCCAGCGTCAGGTTTGCAAATGTATAAAGCATATCCGCTGACATACGAAGAATCACATCCTCGCTGTTCAGGTATTTTTCTACAATTTTTACACAGGCTTCTGCCTGTGCTGAAAAATAATAGGCTTCTGCCTGTGCAATTTCTGCCAGTTCTTTATCCTCAAATTCATTTAGCGCGTCTGCCAGTCTGCCCGGTTCAAATGCAGTTCCAAGTAATGGCAAAACTGTTCTTTTGCATTTCATGTCATTCCTCCAGGTTGTCGTAAATTACTTTTTATCAAATCTAACTTTAATCCACTTCTGTTCAAAAGCAATTATTATATATTTATTATGTAAAGCACTCTTGCTTTAATCAAACAGAACTTTCCAATGTTTCGCTTCATATGCATCAAAGCACATCAAAATCTGTTCTTTATTTGTCTTTTCATTTGCCAGATTTTCCGGTATTTCCTCTTTTGCAAAATATTTTGTCTCTGTCGTTTCAATATTTGAAACAAAAGCGCCATCAATTACAGAACACTGGATAAAAATTTTGACCACACCATAGGCATATATCGGCAAATTATGTTTGTTTCGATCCTGAACAGCAATCATACGGTCTGTTTTTACATGTAACCCGGCTTCTTCTAAGGTCTCTTTGATTGTATTTTCTGCTACCGACTGGTTGACATCACACCAACCGCCCGGCAAAGACCAGGTTCCGTTTTTTTCATGCACTAATAAAATTTTTCCATTTTCAAAAATCGCTGCTCTGGTATCTACCTTTGGCGTCTGATAACCCGTTTCATTGCAAAACAGGTCTTTTACTTTTTCCACTGGAATATCCGTTTTATAAGACAGCATTTCTGCAGAAATTTCCCGTAATCGTTCGTAACGTTCCATATCATATACGTCATGTCCATAGGTCAACCCCGCCTGTGCAAGACTCTGAATCTCAATTGCCCAATCTAACCATTTATTTTTTTCGTCATTTAAATTTGATGCCATATCCTTCTCCTCTTAATGTAGCATGTATTGAATGTTATAGATATTGCAAAATCCAGTTCTTCAGTATCATCTGCTGTTTATCATACATCTTTAATTCAAATAATGTTTTCTTTATCTGTTCCCTTGCTGCATTTTTCTCGATCTGATTCTGTGCTTTTATCAAAACCTGAATATTATATGCCAGCCACCCCAACATAGCATCGCATCCACATAACAAAACCTCATTCCAATACTTGTACTTTACATCCATCCATGAACGATACGCATTCATCAATGCATCAAATTTTTCTTTATTGTAATTCTGACTTTCATCAACAATCCAATAGTTTAGTACCTGTATCAGTTCCTCATATGGATTTATGTAGCCAGCAGCTTCCCAGTCAATAATATATGGAACACCGTTTTTCCACATAATATTTTTAGGATCTAAATCTCGGTGACTTACTACCTGATCACTTTTCAGTTTTGTGGCATTTCCAACCACAGCACAATCCCATTGCTCCAGCTGTAAACTATTTTCCTGTAAAAGAGGATATACTTCATCTTCTTTTTTCAAGTCAGATAAAAGATTCTTCCATTCATAGTTACAACGCACTGTATTTTCCGGATACAATCCTTCCACACAAATATTTGAAGCGTGGATTTTTCCTAATTGCTCTCCGACTTTTGCGCAATGAGCAGCTGTTATATCCGGATTAAAAATTGATTTTCCGTCAAACCATTCAAAAATTTCATAATATGTATGCTCCACTTCAAATACCAGTTTTTCATCCACTGGTTTTGCACAAAGTGCAGAAATGTCTTTTTCGTTTTTTAATTTATATGCAATACGTTCTGCCTGTTCCAGTTTTTTCAAGGCATCTGGCTTATTCATAACTTCTGAATTCAGTACTTTTATTGCATATTTGCCCCGATTCGTCTGAACACAATACATTTTATGTAGTAGACCGCCAGTGACAACTATTGGATTTTGTTGTAATTCTCCCAAATCACATAGAGAACATATTTTTTCAAAATTTTCCATTACTCTAAACTATTTCCAAATTTATTAATAACATCTTCACTATTTCTTCCAGATATTTTCTTACCTGTTGCAATTTCAATAGCATCAAGAATTTTTTTTGCTCGATAGATAATATGTGTTTGAAAATCATCTTTTCTACAAGAATCCACATCAAGCCAATGTGTTTTCAAATAGTCGTTTAATATATTTTCTTCAACCTGCCCCTTATTTTCAATCTTTTTCAAGTATACACTTGGTGCAACACCACCAATTTCTCTATTAGTCGAATATGTAAGAGGTGTTTTATTTACAACTGAATTCCATTTTAACTTATCATAGCCATTCTTTTCACAATAATCTCTAGGGAAAACATGGTGAATATCTATATTTTCTGCCTTATATACTGTAAAATCCATTTCTCTTCCAGAAATAAAATCCTGACAATGATTTTTTAGTATTAAAGCCATTATACCTTTATATGCAGCTGATAGCCTTGATTGTAACGATAACAATCTTGTTGGGTTAAAATATGAATCCTGAATTGTTTTCGGTAATTTAGTATCATCACTAATCCACTCCATAACACCTACTACATCAAGAACATATCTCGTTTCATTAGCTCCTCCATACATTTCTCCAAACACACCACACCAGTACCATTTTTTAATTTTATTTTTTATATTGGTCGTTTTTATTTGATTGTTTTCAGCTAAAAGCGTACAAAGTACAGCAAGAGGTATAAACTGCGTTGAATATGGTAAATCTTTATTTGAAAAAATTCTCTCTTCTTGTAAAATTTTCTCCGCTTCCAAAAAGCCTGTTGTCAAATCATCTGCATACTTTTTATAAATATCCAGGGTAAGATTTAAAACATCTTTCTTTTTACAACTAACTGTTCCACCTTTTTTATATGAAGAAAGCAACGTACATGCAGTTAAAAAATCTGTTGCAGAAATGATAGATAATAAATCACTATTAAAATATTTTTCTTCTCTACTTTCCCAATCTTTTCTAAGTTCAAAATCGTCCATAGCAAAAATTGCCGTTACTAATTCAAAAACAGAAAGTGATACACCACCTGTATTTACATTTTCAAATACCTGACATACCGCCTCTTTAGGAGTACTTTTATCAAGAAGTATTACTGGTATTTTGTATTGCAACACTGACGTAATTATTTTTCCTTGAAATTCCATCCATTCTGAAACAATCGCTGCATCATTATTATGAAATGCCATATAACCTTGTATCCACAAAAATGTTTTTGCCGGATCAAGAATAATATTTAATGGGAATATTTTTGTTCATATTCTTTTTCAGTTGTAGACAAATCTATATCAATGTCTCTACCAAAATTAGATGTAACTTTTCGTGTCTCAGGAACAGAAATAATTGCTTCTATCCTATCAATATCGGTATTTAACGCTTTTTCAATATCAATATAATAGTATCGTTTAATATCCTTTCCTTTATCTGTTCGCGTATGAACTGGATTTTGATTATATAAAGATGAATATATTGACGTAATCCGTTGCTGTCCATCAAGAATCAATTCCGACGGAACGACATTATTTACTGATACCCCTTCCACAACACGATACTTAAATCGAATATTAGCATTGCCATATTCCAAAAACATAGCTGCACCAACAGGATAACTATTAGTAATACTCGCAATTAAACTTCGAATCCTGTTATCATCCCATACCCAACCACGTTGAAAATCTGGCAATTGTGCATTTCCCTTATCTACCGATTTCATTAATTCAGTGATTAATCTATCATTTGTTTGCATAATCACACTTCTCCTCTAAATTTATTTCCTACTTTTTATAAATTAACTTATGACCAGAATAAATTGCCATAATCATACAAAATAATGCTGCTATGCTCCACCATTTATGTGCTTTCATTTTGAAAATCCCTCCGTTTTTGTGCTTATTACTATAAAGATTCACCCAAGGCTTCTACCTCTGCCAACTTCGGACAGGCACTCATGCTGCCTTTGCTTTCCATATTCGGAACAGTAATGATTCCGCAGTCTTCCCATTTTACATAAGAAGTCATTGCGCGATACTGCGCAATTGCCGCATCAAACACATGATCTGCACCAGCATCTAACAACAACGCTGTTTTATGAAAATGAAATCCTGTTGTTGCCCCCACATACAAACGGTCAATCACTGCTTTTAACTGTGCTGTGATATCGAACCAGTAAATCGGAGATGCAAAAACTACCATATCCGCATCACTCAGTTCTGCATACACCTGTGTCATATCATCTTTCTGTCCACATTCTCCATTATGAGAGAAACAGTACTCACATGCCATACATCCACGAATTTTCATGATACCTACATGTAAGTTGACTACTTCATGTCCTTTTTTCTTGGCACCTTTTGTAAATGCCTGTGCCATAATTTCTGTATTGCCGCCTTTACGTGGGCTTCCGTTTAATACTACGATTTTCATGTTTTTATTATCTCCTTTTTTTAATCATTATAGCATGACCAAAAGCAGTTCATGATTGACATTCGCCGCTCGTCAATCATGCCAGTATGTTGGCTCCCTTGCGCTCATTATACCATGAAAAATGCCGCCATTCTACACTTCTTCGAACAGCGGCAGATTTTTCATTCAATTTTTATATTTTCCTTAATCCCAGTTCTCCTCCGGGTATTTCATGCCCCAGTCCTTCCGAAGTTTTGTCATAATGTCCATGACATCTTTCGTATATTCCAGATGCATCTGATCAACATTTCCTGTACGAACGGCCTGTTCCATATCCAACATTTCATAATACAATGCGTTGGCAGTCTCACCTTCTGTGATTTCTGTCCGTTCCCCAGTCTCAGCATCCACGATCACTGCTTTATCTGCACGCGGATACTCCATGATTTCAATATATCCTTTTTCACAACTGATCATGGCACGTTTCGGTTGTTTCGAATGCATGGATAATGCTACCGTGGCCATCTGTCCCTGTTCATTTTGAAGCAAAACAGTTGCCTGCTCATCAGAACCTGTCGGGGATGGTTTCCACTGACTCAGAATATTGGTCGGAGTCTCATCCATAAAACTGCGGACAATCGAAAGCGCATAAACACCAATATCAAGCATTGCTCCACCCGCCAGATTCAAATTGAAAAAGCGGTTATTCATATCATATTCTTTGAAACTGCCAAAATTCATTGTTATAATCTGGACTTTTCCAAGTGTTCCTTCTTTTACGATGTTCCACAACTTTTTGTAAATCGGCATATGCCAGATGGTCATTGCCTCTGCCAGAATCAGATGCTTTTCCTGTGCCAGTGCGATCATTTGATCCAATTCACTGCTGTTCAATGTAATGGATTTTTCCACAAAAAGATGTTTCCCGTGCTGTAATGCCTTTTTCATAAAAGCATAGTGTGTGTTATGGGGACTGGTAATGTAAATAATATCGACATTTTCATCCTCAAACATATCGTCGATCTGGTCATACACTTTCTGCACCCCGTATTTTGCTGCAAAATCTACCGCTTTCTGATGGGTACGGTTTCCAACTGCATACAGCGATTTTCCCATTTTCTGTAATGCCTGTGCCATTTCATTTGCAATCACACCGGTACCAAGTACCGCCCAGTTAAGGTTTTCTCTCATCTTTTTTGCCTCCTGAAATTACTGTTTCCTATCCGACACATATTTTCTCACAGATTTATTATTTTTTCTATTCTTTTTCTGCAAAAAACATTGGCCATTTTTAGGAAAATTTTAGTAAAAACAGATATTCACAATCCGCCTCCACCTCTTTCTTATGAGCATAATCATTTTGCAACTTTTATTCTGGATATTGATAATTTTATGCATTTTGTATATACTAAGTATATACATTTATATGCAATCAGTTTTTAGGAGGTATTTTTTATGCAGGTACAGGTAAAAGAATGGGGAAACGGACAAGGCATCCGATTATCAAAAGGAATTCTGAAAAGTGCGGGAATTACATTAAACGATATTTTGGATATTACGGTATCAAACGGCATCATCACTCTCTCAAAACCGTTTCGGCACAAAACATTGGAAGAGAGAGCTGCTGAATTTGATGGAAAATTAATGATCGATGGCGAATATGACTGGGATGAACCGGTTGGAAAAGAGGTCTGGTAATGGATATACATCAGGGAGATATTCTGAAAATTGAAAAAATAAAACATCCGGTATTAGTTGTGAGTAAAGATTTTTTCAATACCAGCGGTGCAGTTATTGGCTGCCCTATCATCGAAAATTCTACTGCCGGACCGCTTCATATATGGATTGAAAGTGAACTCGTAAAAGGATATGTACCTTGTGAAAATTTAAAATTATTAGATCTATCTGTTCGTGGGTACAAAAAACTGGCACATCTTTCCCTTTCTGAGATGATGAATCTATGTGATGCGATACAAAGTATTTTTGATTATATCTAAACAACCACTATATATCTTGCCTTTAATTTGAAGCAGAATAAGCAAATCGGATTACGCATATCCGCTTTACCATCACGGTTTATGTCATTATATATTATTTCTAACTAGACTTTTATAAGTATAATTTACAAAAGGATGAACCTTCCTAATCAACCGGAAGACTCATCCTTTTTTACATGCGTTAACATCTCAACACAATATTATTTTTTTGTGATATAGCCCTGTGCTTTCAGAAGCTCTGCACAAAGAACAGCTCCACCTGCGGCGCCACGAACGGTATTGTGAGAAAGTCCTACGAACTTCCAATCATATACAGTGTCCTCACGCAGACGGCCTACATTGATACCCATACCGTTTTCGTAATCAACATCAAGCTGAACCTGTGGACGGTCATCTTCCTGCATGTAACGGATAAACTGTTTCGGAGCACTCGGAAGATTTAACTCCTGCGGAACTCCGCTGAACTGCTCTAATTTCTCGATGAGCTGCTCTTTTGTCGGGTTCTTACGGAATTTTACGAAAACTGCTGCGGTATGTCCGTTTAATACCGGAACACGGATACACTGGCAGGTAATAACCGGTGAAGTTGCAGGAACGATCTCGCCTTTCTCTTCATCAATCTCACCCCAGAGACGCAGTGGCTCTTTCTCGGATTTTTCTTCCTCACCACCGATGTACGGGATAATATTTTCTACCATCTCCGGCCAGTCTTTGAATGTTTTACCAGCTCCGGAAATTGCCTGGTAAGTAGTTGCAACAACCTCATACGGCTCGAACTCTTTCCAAGCTGTCAGTACCGGTGCATAAGACTGAATGGAGCAGTTTGGTTTTACTGCGATAAATCCACGCTCTGTACCAAGACGTTTTTTCTGATATTTGATAACGTCCATGTGCTGCGGATTGATCTCCGGAACGACCATCGGCACATCCGGTGTCCAACGATGTGCACTGTTGTTTGAAACAACCGGTGTCTCAGTTTTTGCATATGCTTCCTCGATCGCTCTGATCTCGTCTTTTGACATATCTACTGCACTGAATACGAAATCTACTTCAGAAGCAACTTTCTCTACTTCATTAACATTCATTACAACGATGTCTTTTACTGCTTCCGGCATCGGAGTTGTCATTTTCCAGCGATCGCCAATGGCGTCCTCATATCTCTTTCCGGCTGAACGCGGGCTTGCTGCGATGGTTGTTACCTCAAACCACGGATGGTTCTCCAGCAGAGAGATAAATCTCTGACCTACCATTCCTGTTCCGCCTAATATTCCGACTTTTAATTTCTCACTCATTTTTACATCCTCCATTGCGATCGTATTTTACTATACATCTCTTTTCATTTGTCCGTTTGTCGCGAACAGATGTCTTTTTCTTGTGCTATATTATAACAATTTCCAGAAAAATGCAAGTCTTTCTTTTATTTCTTTACTTGGTTTCCTGTAAAATCTCGATATCTTCCAGCCAGTCATGTGCCAGATATTCTTTTTCGATCGCAATGACCTGAGTCATAGCCTCTTTACTCGGTGCGCCGATGGTCAGACGTTTGTTGACACAGGTGTCCATGGAAATGGCATCATAAATATCCTCTTCAAATACCGGACTGATGGCTTTTAACTCCTCCAGAGACATGTCATCAATGGCAATTCCTTTGTCGATACAATACAGTACGATGCGACCTACGATTCCATGTGCATCACGGAACGGAACCCCATGATTTACCAGATAATCAGCGGCATCTGTCGCATTGGTAAATCCATGACGTGCACTCTTGCTCATAACCTCTTTGTTAAATTTCATGGTGGAGATCATTCCGGTGAACAGAGCCAGACAGCCTTTGACGGTATCAATGGCATCAAATGTCAGCTCTTTATCCTCCTGCATATCTTTGTTATAAGCCAGTGGAAGTCCTTTCATGGTTGTCAGAATAGACATCAGCGCACCATACACACGACCTGTTTTTCCACGTACCAGCTCAGCGATATCCGGATTTTTCTTCTGTGGCATAATGCTGCTTCCGGTGCTGTAGGCGTCATCGATTTCCACGAACTGATATTCGTTGGAGTTCCAGATGATGATTTCCTCACAGAAACGGCTCAGATGCATCATGATTGTGGATAATGCGGATAAAAATTCAATGACATAATCACGGTCAGATACAGAATCCATACTGTTTAAAGTCGGACCTGCAAAACCAAGTAAGGATGCCGTATACTCTCTGTCTAACGGATAGGTAGTTCCTGCCAGCGCACCTGCTCCCAGCGGACAGTAATTCATACGCTCATAAATGTCATGCAGACGGCTTCTGTCACGTTTGAACATTTCAAAATATGCACCAACATGATGTGCTAAAGTAACCGGCTGTGCTTTCTGAAGATGTGTGAATCCCGGCATAATCGTCTCGGTATTCTCCTCCATGATTTTTAACAGTTCCTGCAACAGATCACGTACCAGTTCGTCTGTGTAAAGTACTTCCAGACGTGTATACAAGCGCATGTCTAATGCTACCTGATCATTTCTGCTTCGTCCGGTATGTAATTTTTTGCCGGTGTCACCCAGACGGTCGATCAGATTTGCCTCCACAAAACTGTGGATATCCTCATACTCATCGGTAATTTTCAGTTTGCCAGATTCTACGTCTTTGCAGATCTCATCCAGTGTTTTTACGATATCCTGCATCTCCTGTTTGGTCAGAATGCCCTGTTTTCCAAGCATGCATACATGTGCGATGCTTCCCTGAATATCCTGTTTGTAAAACTTCTGATCAAACGAAATAGATGCGTTAAAATTATAAACCAGTTTGTCCGTTTCCTTTGTGAAACGTCCTCCCCATAATTGTGCCATCTTCGTGTTCCTCCTTCATTTCTCTTATCTTGCACACAGTTTTTCTTCATCTGGTAAGTTGTTAATAAAAATACGATTCCAGACTTAGATTTTTCGAAGTACTATTTTGCTGCATGTTCAGCTTCTTCCTGTGCTTTTGCTCTTTTTTCCTGTTCCCGCTGCAGTTTGGAATACACACAGCCACAGTAATCCTGCCGGTACAGACCATAGATTTCCGACAATTCCACGGATCGCTTGTATCCGTTTTTCTTCTTAAAGTCAGAATTCAAAAAAGCCGTAGTCCCGTGACAATATTCTGCTGCCGCTTCCTCTCCCACTTCATTGAGCAGTGCCGCATTTTTCAGCGGACTGATGGTCAGCGACGTAGTAAAATAATCAAATACCTTTTCCTGTGCCAGTTTTGCCGTCTCTGCCAGACGCAACGCAAAACATTTCTCGCAGCGCGCACCGCCCTCCGGAACCTGCTCCAGTCCTTTTACCTCTGCAATAAATCGCTCCGGTTCATAGGCACCTTCGATAAAAGACACCGGATATTTCACCGGAAGCTCCCGGATCAGGCGTTTTTCTTCTTCCACACGTTTGTGATATTCTGCTGCCTCCGTAATATTCGGATTGTAGAAAAATACCGTAATGTGAAAATACTCCGCCAAATACTCCAGTACATAACTGCTACAAGGTGCACAGCAGGCATGTAATAACAGCGTTGGAACTTTTTGCTCCATCTGCAGTTTTTGAATTTTCTTTTCCAGTTCTTTTTGGTAATTCTGCTTCATAACTTATTTATTTTATACGATTCCTGACGGTTTTACAATAGCAACCATATTTATTTTTACATACACTATACTATATCCGTTACAGTTCACTCATCACAAAACCCTTTTAAAGGAGGACTCTCATGCATTCGTTGTTTGAAATTCAACATCTGTCTTATGCATATCATACGATGCAGGGGGAAACCCCTGCTTTATCTGATATTACGTTTACCGTCAATTCCGGTGATTTTGTTGCCATCGTCGGTCCCAGCGGATGTGGTAAATCCACGCTTTTAAATCTGCTGGCAGGCATGCTCACACCGGAATCCGGCACACTGCTTTTAAACGGTACGCCGCTGACCGCGGACAGCCGGCGCCACATCGGATATATGCTGCAGCAGGATTATTTGCTGGAATGGCGCAGTATCTGGAAAAATGTACTGCTCGGTCTGGAAATCCGCCATGAACTGCCAGAAGAAAGCCGTGCTTATGCCAAGCAGCTTCTGAAACAATATGGTCTGGAAAAATTCTCCCAGTCGAAACCAAGCCAGCTCTCCGGCGGTATGCGTCAGCGTGTTGCTCTGGTTCGCACCCTTGTGTTAAAACCGGAATTATTGCTTTTAGACGAACCGTTTTCCGCACTGGATTATCAGACACGCCTGTCCGTCAGCAACGATATCGGTTCCATTATCCGCAAAGAGAAAAAGACCGCGATTCTGGTCACACATGATCTGGCAGAAGCCGTCAGTCTGGCAGACCGCGTCATCATACTTACGGCCCGTCCCGGACGCATCCAGCGGATCATCTCTGTAACGTTTCCAGCGAATCTGACTCCGATGGAACGCCGGGATCACGATGATTTTAAAACCTATTTCAATCTTATCTGGAAGGAGCTGCACCATGAAACGTCCTGAAACTACGCAGGAAACCTTCCTGTATCAACAACAGCAATACAAACGAAAAATACACTTTTTACGCATTTTTATCTTTGTACTGTTTCTCGTTCTCTGGGAGCTGGCA
>Ga0129310_1002652_pt1 | contig 12907 bp, 7 predicted proteins | sample Go1ome_2_FD_94433 | JGI IMG/M metagenome (GOLD analysis project Ga0129310, IMG submission 94433) | Western lowland gorrila individual fecal microbial communities from Wisconsin, USA - Go1022A metagenome | ecosystem: Host-associated > Mammals > Digestive system > Large intestine > Fecal | place...
AGGAAAATATCTCTCTTTTTGAATTCGAAATACCCTTCTGATACCTGTTGACTGAGAATCTATCATATTTAGCTTAACCATAGCTTCTGCTAATAACTGATTACGATAAAAAGGAGGATTATATCCAGGATTCAGCACTGGCTCTATCTTTCCAGGCAAAAAAGAACCTGGATTCGTCAAAATAATTTTATCCTCAAATTCATTTAGATATATCCTTCCACCGTAAGTATATTCTGAATGTGCAATACAATTATTTAATAACTCTCTCAGTAACCACATATCGTATTGCTTAGTTTCTGTTGGAAACAACGTAAGTTGATTCGGCATATATCTATAGGTAAGATTTCTTATTTTCTCAAACAGCCTTTCACTTAGCGTAATATAAGGAATTTTAAATATCTCGTAATCACTTACCTCATTCCTCGAATCATATATTCTCCATGCCGCCTCCGGTACCGTTTTGAATAAGTAATCATAATCTTCACTTCCCAGTAATAACATAGCCGCATTCGTGATTTTCCCATTGATCATTAATTTCAATTTTGTTAAAAATTGTTCATCCGACATTTGATCAACATCTTCACTGATATATGATTTATTCATTTTTATCTTATAATTTTCACGTGCAAGAAGAATTGCATTTCTATCCAAATGGCTGATGTCAGCGCCTTGAACTATCTGTTTCGACCAGTCTTTTTTCTCTTGTCCCCTGATTCTGTCTATCTCATCAACGGACAGAGCTCCTAAGGATTCTCCGTTTCTTCCATAAAAATGATCATTCCATCCCGTAGGTGTTGCCGTTGCTGCCGCCGGTATTTGAAATAATATTACTCTCTTTTTTTCACCATTCACATTAGGATAAACTTCATATACTTCTATAAAAGAAATTCCACCTGTCGTTCCCAAAGAAATTTCCTGCTTCAGCGCATCCAGCCCCTTACTATTCCGATAATAAGATCCTACAATTACTCTATCCTTGTTTCGAACTCCAAACACCAACCATCCATGCTGTAATCCTTTTAAATTCGCCTCATTACTGATTGCAGAAAAATATTGTCCTATTTTATTCTTATCGTAATCCTTTCCTGCTTCTTTGAATTCTACCACTTCAGACTCCCAGCTTGATATCAATTTATCAAGAATGGAACAAAGTTCAGAATTACTTGGTTTGCTATCTGCTAAAAAGTCCACCGTGTTTCACCTCTCCGTATACCAATTTGTTTGTCACTATATCTTTCCAACATTATATCTTACCCGGAAGTCTGCCACAACTACATTTTCAAAAGACTCCTTTGTCGAAAGGAACCCGGCCATGTCATAACACGGCCGGGTTCCTTTCCAAACTCAGTTTTTCAGTCTCTTCCGATACCCCGCCGGGGTCTCCCCGTAGGTCTTCTGGAAGGCGTCGTTAAATGCTCTGGCATCGCCGAAGCCGACGTCCATGGCGATCTCATAGACTTTCCTGTCGGTATCCAGAAGCAGTGTAACCGCGTGTTTCAGACGGATCTGATTGACATAGTCTTTGAAATTTCTACCGGTGCTTTTCTTGAAAAAGCTGCTGAAATAATAGGGATTCATATGTACTTCCCCGGCAAGAACATTGAGAGACAGGCTCTCTGCGTAGTGGAGTTCGATATACTCAAGTGCCTTATTGATATCCTTCTTATCGCTCTGGGTCACCGATTCCCCAAGCCCATTATAGGCATTATCAATCACATCCGTAAATATCTGTTCCATCTCGGAAAAGCAAACGCAGGTTCTCCCCTTTTCCAGCAATTCCTGATGCTTCGGAAATGACACTTTTGCACCCTTTCCACTGAGGATTTCTTCCAGCGACTGGATCAATGTACAATAATAGAACAGAGCATCCTCTTTTCTCCCATTGGACAATCTGCATACCATCTGCCTCCAGCGTTCCAGTCCGTCCCGGATCAGTTCCCGCTGATGGGACAGGATGCCCTCTGCAATCGCATTCTTCACCTCTTCCGTACTCTGCAGTTCCGCCCTGCCCGGAAAAGGTGTCTCTTTCCATGAGATCACCGCATATTTCATCTGATCCGCAAAAAACAGATAGCCTTCTTTCTCCACACATTTCCGGAACATCTCCGGAATCTCCTGCATGGAATGAATCTCGTCGCCGCAGATCAGCAGTACCTGATACCCGGTGGCACTCTCTGCACCCTCCTTGATCTGTTCCAGTTCCTCCGACACATCCCCGGAACCGTTCTTCTGCAGAACGACCACGATACGGTTCTCCTTCTGGAACACAATGCCGTCCTTCTGTTCCTCAAAATATTCCTCCAGAAAGCTTAACAGGGAAAACTGGATCAGATGCCGGATCTGCTCCTTCTCACTGCGCCGGAATACCGGATAGACACAGACCGGCACATAGATAAGATCCTGCTCTCCCGCATCCCCGGAGAAATCCATATTTCCCTTATAGGTCACACCGGGCTGCATCGGTGTCTTCACACATTTCTCCACCGCCTTCAACAGTTCTTCCCGTATCACCGGCTTCAGCAGATAATCCGTCGCTCCATAATCCAACGCTGCTTTGGCATATTCGAATTCCTGAAATCCGCTGATGAAAATAATCTGTGTCTTGCATTGCAGGCCATGACATTCCCGGATGATGTCCACACCACTCATACCGGGCATGGAGATATCTAACAATGCAATCTCCGGCTGCTCCCGCAGAATTGCGGCAAATGCACATTTCCCGTCCTCGTATTCCCCTATGATCTGAATTCCCAGTTGTTCCCAGTCGATCAGTTTTCGGATTCCTCTGGTGATTACCGGTTCGTCATCCGCCAATATCATCTTTATCATCCTGAGGTTCTCCTTTCTCTTCGGTATTCCATGGCAATACCACACAGATCATGGTGCCGACTCCCACCGTACTGGTGATCTGGATTCCGTACTCCTCGCCGTACAGATACCGGATACGGTCATGGACATTCTTCAGCCCAATGCTCTGCCAGTTATACTGATTTTTAATGCCGGGAGCATCTCCCTCCAACAGTCTGAGGATCTTATCAATGCTGTCCTGATTCATTCCCACACCATTATCCATTACCGTGATCTCCAGCGTATTCTCTTTCCTGTGGGTCTCGATCATAATACTTCCGCTTCCCTGCTTTGGCTTAATACCGTGCACATACGCGTTTTCCACCAGAGGCTGGAGAATCAGCTTGGGCACCTGGATCATGGAAGCTCCCTGCGCATTTACCATCAGCTTCACTTTACCCTTGATCCTGCAATTCAACAGATACACGTATTTCCGGACAATATCGATCTCCTGTTCCAACGGTACAAGATCCTGCATCGGCCCGATGATGTAATGGATCTGCTGCGACAATGCCTCGATCATCTCCGGAACCTTGCTCTTCTCCTCATCCTCCAGCGCCGTCATTCGTATGATCTCCAACGTATTATACAGAAAATGGGGATAGATCTGAGACTTCAATGCCGTAAGCTCCGCTTCGTTCTGTCTTATCTGTGCCAGATAGGACTGATCGATATACTTCTTCAGTTCCCGGCTCATCTCATTAAAGCTTTCCGCCAGTGCTCCGATCTCATCCGAGCTCTGTACCGGGATCTCGATATCGAAATTACCTTTTCCCACTTTCTTCATCTGATTCACCAGACGCTGCATGGGTTTCGTCAGTCTGTCCGAAAAATAAAAGGAACCGGCAAACAAGAGCAGGATCGACAGCAGGATGCAGCCATACATCAGCCGCTGCATTTTCCGGATATCGGAAAATGCGACTCCCGCATCCATGCAGATATATACCGACAGACCGTATTTTTTCCCATCTGCGGAGACTACAAACCAGTCCTCATCTTTCTGAATGTCCTGCAGATTCTGTGCCAGATTACTTCCGATGACGTCGTCGTTATTGCTGTAAAAGCATTTTCCGTCCTCATCCACCACATAAATCTGCTCATTCCCGGTAAACTCAACACTCCCGAAGATCTTATCTATCCTCTTGATATCCACATCCAGAAAAATCGTCGCCACATAGGGAGTTTTCCCTACCGGTCCCCGCAGGTCAAAATAATTTCTTGCCACGGTAAATACCCTCTCCTGATTCCCGTAGTAATAAGCAGTGGTATGCGGAGGAATCAGCATCAGGTTCTTGTTCTCTTTATCCAGTGTCCCGTATTCCACCAATTCTTCAAATTTTTCTTCATTATTGAAAAAAGTGTTATATACGCTGTAGTGGAATGCCAGATCTTCGCTGCCGTTTCCCGAGGACAGAACATGGACACTGTTAATGTAGCTGTCCACGCTCTGCAGATATTGCAGAAACCCCTGCATATCCCGCTGTCTGTCCTGCTCCATGGATTCCGGTCCGTATTCCTCCCCGGTCAGGATCTTCCGGAAATGATCGAAAGACAGATAACTGTCCGCACCATTCCCCACCCCCAGATTATAGAAGTAGGGCATTTTCGATATGGTATTATAGCTGTCCAGCACCGTCTCCATGCCGGACAGCACATATTCCGAGGCCTGCTCGTATTGTATGCTCAGTGCCTGTGTATAATCCCTGATCATCCGGTTGGCAATAAAGGTCGTCAGGAGGAGCATAGGCAAAAGCCCCAACAATATCATTGTCAGGGCAAATTTGTGATAAAGGTTAAAATGTTTCAAGCAAGTTGTCCCTCTCGTTCTTTTGAAAACAAATAACTATCCAGAGCCACATTCCATGACTCTGAATAGTTATAGCATAACAAATTCCTTAAATTTCCGCAACTCGCTTACCCCTTGGCTGCTCCTGCGGTGATTCCCTTTACGAAGTATTTCTGGAACATGCAGAAGATGATCAGGGCGGGAACGATGGAGATCACAGTTCCGGCAAATACGATATCCCATCTTGCAGTATACTGTCCCACGAAGGAGGCGATCTCAACGGTAATGGTTTTGGCCTTGCCGCTGGGAAGTGCCAGGTAAGGCATCAGGTAGTCATTCCAGATTCCCAGACCGTTCAGGATCACCATGGATCCGGTACAGGGTCCGAGAAGAGGGAAGGTAACCTTCCAGAACGTCTGGAACGGAGTACATCCGTCGATCTGTGCTGCTTCCTCGATCTCCAGAGGAATGCCCTTCAGGAAGCTGCAGTATAACAGGGTACCGAAAGCGATGGATCCGGAAATATAACATACGATAGGTCCCACCATATTGCCGAAGATATGGAACATCTTCATCTCCTTGAACAGAGGGAACATATACAGATGAAAGGGAATCATCATGCCTGCAAGGAAATAGGTGTAGATCAGGGATGTTGTCTTACTTTTTCTTCTTTCGATTCCATACGCTGCCATAGGCACAATACATACGATCAGAAGCTCCGACACCACAGTCAGGAAAATGGAATGGCGGATCGCCGTAGCGAAATCGGACTGTGCAAACAGATCCTTAAAGTTCTGCGTGTAAAAAGAAGTCGGTAATGCAATCGGGTTCTTCAGGATATCTCCATTACTCTTGAACGCAGAGATCAGTGCAAAGAACACCGGATACAAGAACAGGATAGCCAGCAGAATGGTAACTGCAAATAATACAATCTGTCCGGGTTTGATTTTCTCAACAGGCTTTCTGATAACTTTTTCTTTGCTCATTACATCTGCACCTCCCTGCTTCTTAAGAATTTCTGCTGCAGTGTATTCAGGATAATGATGATAAACAGGAGCATAATGCCGACTGCGGTACCAAATCCCTGTCTGCCCTCGTTAAATCCTACCTTATACAGCAGATATACCAATGTCTCGGAGGTGAATCCGGGACCGCCGTCCGTCATGACGTTGATCTGGTCGAATACCTTTAAGCCGTTGATCAGGGATAAGGTAAAGTTGATGGTAAATGCACCTGAGATCAGCGGCACGGTAATGGACTTGAAACGCTGCCAGGGACTTGCACCGTCGATCTGTGCTGCCTCGATCAGGTCGGGAGAGACACTCTGCAGGGAAGCCAGATAAATGATCATATAGTAACCGGCTCCCTTCCATACCAGTACCACACCGATCATCAACAGTGTCAGCTTATTGTTGCCCAGCCAGTCCTGTCGGAAATCACCCATGCCAATATCTTTGAGGATTGTATTAATGGTACCGAAGTTGTAGTTGTACATGATCTTCCAGATGAAGCCGGATACAATACCGCTGACCAGAACCGGAACGTAAAATGCACTGCGGAAGAAGTTCTTGCCCCATCTTACATTGTCTACGATCAATGCAAGTGCCAAAGCGAATGCATTTTCAAATATGGAAATAAAAACGGTAAGTATAATCGTATTTTTCAATGCATTTCCGAATCGTGCACTGGTAAAGATCTCTTTATAGTTCGCCAGTCCGATAAATTTTACATTGGGGCTGACACCGTCCCAGGAGGTAAAGCTGTAATACGCGCTGGAAACAGTAGGTACTATAATAAACAGTGTAAAAAAGATGAACGCCGGGGCGATAAAAACAAAAGCGGTTTTATCGAATTTTCTCCTCTTCTGCATTGCATTTCCTTCCTTTCTGAAAAAGAATCCCACATCTGTCAGCGTTACCTGACAGCGTGAGATTCTTTCGTCATTGAATTATTCGATTCCCACACCTGTTACGGGGTTGAAGCTCTGGATGCTTACCTGCCAGGTCTTATTTAATTCATCACAAGCAGAATCAATATCTCTGGTTCCCTGAAGCACTTCAGTCAGGGTCTTGTAAGTAAAGTTTCTGAAATCGGGGGGCAGTTCGTTGTTGCCTACGCGGCCGTTCCACATAGGTGCAAGGTCATCTGCACTTGCATTGGCATCGATAACCTCCTGGAATACAGGAGATACATCCATCTGAGGCTCATCTACGGTAGTAGGGATGAAGTTCAGGGTCTCACAGTATACCTTATAGTTCTCGGGTGCAAAGAAAAACTTGATGAAAGCTTCTGCTGCTGCCTTCTTGTCCGGATCCTTGGCGGCTTCTGCGGAAATTGCCAGACCGCCGACACCGGCACCGCCTACCAGACGGGTCTTGCCATCGGGACTGGGAATTGCGAACCAGCCATACTCGAAGTCAGGATCTGCCGCATCAATCTGGGAGAACATATGCGTACCGGAATACATCATCGCTGCCATATCGTTTACCAGGAAAGTAGTGATCTGGGCATCGGGAGTAGAAGTCCAGCCATCCTGTGCATACTGGAAGATATCCTTCAACTCCTGGAAGGTTGCCTTCATGGTCTCATCGGAGAAGTCCTTGGTTCCGTCGTAGCAATGCTCGATGAAATCAGAATCCTTGCTCAGTACCTGATCATTGTAAGCTTTGTGGAACAGGAATCCCATATGCCAGATATCCTGACCGCCGACTACGATAGGTGCCATATCTCCTTTATCCTTAATGGTCTGGCACAGAGTCATGAACTCTTCATAGGTAGTTGGCTCTGTAAGACCGTTGTCGTCAAAATATTTTTTATTGTAAATGATACCCTGTGTATTTTCACCGGACAGAGGAGCGGTATATACCTGACCGTTAAATTCTGTGGTGGTACGGAACAGTGAAGTGATCTCCTCAGACAGAGGCTCCAGCTTGCCTGCTCTTACATACATTGCGGTATCTCTCATCTCCATGACATCGGGGAATTCTCCGACGCTGTCCTTGGTCTTGATGAATTCGCTGTAAGCACCGCCGTTACCGGGCTCAATGGTCACGGTAATATCGGGATATGCCGCATTGAATCTGTTGACGATCTCATTCATGGAAGCCTTGGCTCCCTCATCACCGTCTGCGAAGATGAATGTTAATTCCGTGGGTGCAGATACGATGGATTCTGCCTCAGCTGCTACTGTTGTAACTGCTGCGCTTTCTGTGGTAGATGCTGCAGGAGCGGTGCTTCCTGTTGTATTGTCATCGGTGCTGCCGCAGCCTGCTAACATGGTTGCTGCCATTGCTGCTACAAGAACACTTGCCAGTAATTTCTTTCTCATAGTAACCTCCTTGATTCCTTGCTATATTGTTTCGTGCTTATGTATTACTTTCCGGTTGGCCTTCCGTTGTTGTAATTGTAATATAGCAATTTACAGATATAAAAAAAATGCACTTTTTTAAGGTCAAAGTACATTTTTTTAAGGATCTATTTTGTTTTCATTTCGAACCAGTCAAAATCCGCATACTTGCCGAATCCCGTGAGATCCTGGCAGCAGATTCCCGCCATGGCTCCGGTGAACCACCCTTCCGTGCAGGCTTCGTCAGACATAAAGCTGCCGTCAATATTTTCAGCAATGACCTGCCATTCGCTGCCTTCCAGACGATAGGAGAAGGTAATATAGCCGTTTTGCATCTCCGCCTTCAGATAAATAGGAAGACCGGAATAAATGGGCAAATAATCTGTCAGATATTCGTATTTCTTATTCTCTGCTTTTAACAAAGCTATGCATTTCCCACAGTCCTCATCCCGGGAGACATGCAGATACAGATAATTGTCCGTATCATACATCAGGATCAGTCCCGCCATCTGTTTGAATACCTCCGGTTCAAATTCCAGCTTTGTGGAAATATCCATGTCGTATTCTGTCAGCCGTTTTGCAATCAGGGTCTGGGAAAATTTGGAGGAAAGTCCGCTTCTTCCGTACATCCGCAGATAACCGGGGCGCTCTGTCAGGGACAGATAATGCTCCGTCATGGGGATGCGCAGGGACTGGTAATCGGGATCCAGAACCGGTGCGGCAAAATCATCCCGACCATTTCTGCCGGTACTTTCCTGTGCGGCTTCCATCATCTGTTTTGTTGCGCCGCTGTTTCCCTCTGGTTCCTCCACATATTCCTTCGGCTCGGTACTGCCATCTGCCATCACCAGCCAGTCGTCATCTGTCCATTTCATTTTTTGTATGGCGGTTTCACGTCCCAGCATATAACGTCTTGCTCCGGCAAACCTTACCGCATCCGCCGGATTCCTGCGGTCCGAAGCTCTTCCGCACAGATGCACGGCGTACCATTCTCCCTCCGGTGTCTCCACCAGATCGCAGTGTCCGGATTTCTGTAACAGAATGTCCTCATGATGCCTGGATGTCAGAATGGAATAGGCCTCATTCTCCACCGTTCTCTCCATGAAATCTGCCTTGTACATCTCGTAAGGCCCCCAGATATTCCGGGATCTCTGTATGGTCTGCCCGTGCAGTTCTCCCGTGCCGGTATCCGCCGAGAACAGATAGTACCATCCGTTTCGCTTAAAAATGTGCGGTCCCTCGAGAAAGATTTTATCCGCCCGGTAAATATCCTTCACCGGTCCGGTCATCTTCTTCTGCACAGGATCGTATTCCTGCAATACCAGACGACCCACATATTTTTTCGGCACTCTGTGATCCGTTACCATGCTTACCATATATTTTCTACCATCATCATCGTGGAACAGAGACGGATCAAAGCCGAAATTATTCAGTGCTATGGGTTCGGACCAGGGGCCGTGAATATCCGTTGCCGTCACCAGATAGTTGTTCGTATCGTACATATTACAATAGAATGCCGTCACCACGGTATACAGCAGATAAAATATGCCCTTATCATAGGTCAGGCAGGGTGCCCAGACTCCCTGGGATGCGCCCACGCCCCGCAGATCCAGTTGAGAAGTCCGGTTTAGCGGATACTCGATCAGTTCCCAGTGTACCAGATCCGTGGAATGGTGCAGCCGGATCCCCGGCCACCACTCAAAGGTAGAAGTTGCAATATAATAATCTTCCCCGACACGTACGATGGACGGATCGGGATGAAAGCCTTTTAAGATCGGATTGTGAATCATAATAACCCTCCGCTTACTATATTTCTTATTGTTCCGGGAAAGTTGCCTGCCATTTTACGGTCAATATCCCGTTCTCTACTGTCACAGGAAGAATGCTGTAGCCGGAATTTTTAAGTTCCTTTGATTTCCAGTGATCCAGCATCAGATATGTCTTCCCGTCCTTTTCAAAAATATAAGTACTCTGTCCTTCGAAGGTGCGTCTGTAATTATCACCCTCACAGGGATTGTCGATCAGCCTCCACTGTCCGCAGAGATGATCGCACTCGGCATATAAGGCACTGTTGGGCTGCCATCCGGTACAGCCGGAGGTAATCATATAATATTTTCCATCCCGGTACATGAGTGCCGGAGCCTCTCTCATCTGATCCACCAGAACGGATGCATAAAATCCGTCCACATCCGTAAAATCTTCCGTCAGCCGGGAAAGTCGCAGTGTCTTGTTCCAGTCGGAGCTGTGCACCAGCCATGCCGTACCGTCCACATCTCTGAAAAGCGTCATATCCCTGCTGTCCGTCCGGTTCGGCTGCATTTCCCGGATCACGGTAAACGGACCGATGGGACGGTCTGCTACAGCTACCGCTACTCCCGCATAAATATATTTCGGAGTGTCCAGATGCATCCACATGACAAATTTCCCTGTCTTTTCATTATATAAGACCTTCGGACGCTCGCAGACATTTTCCGGCTGTATGAGACTGCCTTCCGGGCTGTCCTTCACATCCAGTGCCAGTCCTTCATAGTGCCAGTTGTTCATATCTTTGGAAGAATAGCAGCTGATGCCGATGACATCCACTCTCGTAGTGCCGGGGCAGTTCTTGGCCCCTTTATGTTCTCCATACCAGTACCACATACCGCCATGAGGAATGATACATCCACCATGGGCCTGAATCGGCACTCCGGCATCATCCAGCCATACTTTTCCGTTTTCAAACATAAACTACTCCTTCCTGTCCGAAACTTCCGTTCCATAGACTTCAATCTGGGTCAGGGCCGGAAAAGGAGACGGTTCCGAAGATTTCTTCATATCACACATTTCCAGCCATCTGACCTTCTTCTGCCCGATGGCGATCTCCTGAGGGCCTTCCTTTCTCTGCAGGGCGGCGTCCATCCGGCTGCCGTCAGAGAATTCGAAGGATACCTGCTGCCACCAGTTGTCATGGGGAAAATCGGTTCTCAGGTATACCACGATAGCATCCGTCAGCACTTCTCTTCCGAAGTCGATCCGGATTCTGGCATCCTCCTGCCGGTTGATGCCCCAGGACTGGTAGGGCCATTCCCCGTGGCAGCTGCTTACGGTATATCCGTCAATGGCATTCTGCGCCACAAACACGGCTTCGCCTCTGGTCTCCACATTGGCGGTGGCATGGGGATATATGTTCTCAATCTCATGCTGGTCACATACATTTACTGCCAGATTCCGGTAATACTGTATCTCGAATTCTTTAGCCAGCTTTACCGACAACAGATGCTTCTTCCCGGCAAACGCTTTTGGTGAGAGATTGATCCTGCGGTCGCCGAAGGGGATCCGATAGGTCACGTTTCCCGTCAGATATACCATGGACTTCCCAATGGCATCGTCCCATTGCAGCCATGCATAATGACTGCCTTCGGACACCTCCAGGATGATAATATCCCCCTCCTGATACTCTCCGGCGTAGACCAGATTCACCTCATTTTCCCCTCTGGCCACTGCCAGCGCCTCCATATTTTTATTCATGATCTTCAGACACAGATTTTCCATTTTCTTTTACCCCACAAATCCGTAATAATTCCAAATCTATTCGCAAAACCGATACTTTTTCATCGTCCCGTTTTCAGAGCGGATCGTCAGTTCCTCTCCGGGATGTTTTTCTATGACGATACGATTCTGATCCTTTTCATAAACAAAGGTCTCGAAATCATCCTCATACAGTGCAAAGCTACCGTCAGCTTCCCCAAAGGTCTTTGCAGTCATCTCGAACACGGTATCTTTCTCCACATGAGTGACCGGTTTTGCCAGCGGAATGATTGCAGCCTCTTTTACAAATACAGGAATCTTGTCATACTCCGCATGTACTTCCAGTCTCTTTCCACCCTCCATCTTTTCACCGGTAAAGAAATCATACCAGCTGCCTTCCGGCAGGTACACGCTTCTGGATGTGCCATCCTCATAGGTCAGAGGGCAGACCAGCATGCTCTCACCGAACAGATACTCGTCATCCACCATACGCGCTTCCCTATCCTCCGGATAATCCAGCACCAGTGCGCGGATGGGAGGCTTGCCGCTATGACTATATTCCACGAAAGCGCTGTATAAATAGGGCAGCAGACTCATTCGCAGTTCAAACAGTTTTCTGCATTCCGCCGTATAGTAATCTGCCGTATCCATGGGTTCCCCGGCAAGATTTTTCTCGATATCGGTCTGTTTCCAAGGGGGACTGGGAATCCGCCAGCTGTTGATCAGTGCATGTCCGGAAAACACGACCGTCTGCAGTCTTCTGAGCAGATCATCTCCATTTGCACAGTCCCTCACTTCCGGGCACCACAAAAGTCCCGAAAATCCGGCATTTACCACACCACAGATAAACTGCTTATGATCATACAGATCCGAATACAGTACGAAGGGTAACGGTGCTGCTAAGGCCCCGGAAGAACGCACCTGAGAATAGGTTCTGCGGTTCTCCTGCTGATAGATCCCATAGATCAGGTTCTGGTACAGAGTGCCGATGGCCATGTGCATCTGCTCACCGTCCATGCCGGAAGGGAACTCCGTGGAATCGGGAAATGCCCAGTTGGAGGGATTGTAATCGGAGTTGTCACATTCATCCAGCTTAAATCCCGCAATGCCCTGTTTCACAAAGGTATCCCTGTGATAGTCCTCAAATAGCTGACAAGCCTCTTTCGTAGCGAAATCCGGTACCAGTCCGTTCCATACCTCGTAATCACCGCTGTAAGGCACAAGCTCTTTATAGAACGGAGCCTTGGGATACACATAGACATGCTCCCACAGATTCAGCTTATAGCCCTGCTCTGTCATTTCATCGATCATTTTCTGCGAATGGGGGAACAGGTTCGACCATTTATAGGTGCAGGAATAGCTGTGGGAATGCCAGCCGGGCTCCAGTCCCAGAACATCCATGGGGATTTCCTCCTTGCGGA
>Ga0129310_1002653_pt1 | contig 12906 bp, 13 predicted proteins | sample Go1ome_2_FD_94433 | JGI IMG/M metagenome (GOLD analysis project Ga0129310, IMG submission 94433) | Western lowland gorrila individual fecal microbial communities from Wisconsin, USA - Go1022A metagenome | ecosystem: Host-associated > Mammals > Digestive system > Large intestine > Fecal | place...
AAGCGGGATGGATTCCTTCTTTCATTTCTTTCACCTCTCTATAAAAATGTCGTGTATAAGTTCTTGTTCTCATCCTCACTGCTTATGGAACCACAAACAGCGGTATTATTGTACCATAAGAGTTTACACAGCGCAAGACCTATTTTTACATATTTCTCAGCATATTTTTTCATATCTTTCAAAATCCGAAGAACATACACTGTCTGATTTTCTTCATTTATAATATAAAATAACAAATAAGACAAGTATACTTTTTTATGTATTATATAACCTCTGTACCTGATTCCCGAATCAGAAAATTTTAAAGGGAAGTCCCCAATGTTGCTGACTTCCCTATTTAAATTCGTATATAGCTTTTTTGCGGCATCTGGATTACATAAATCAACATGAATATACTTAACTAAGTTAAATACATCATTTGTTGCTTCATCTGTGATCAGTACTTTATAATTCATTCTTTATCCTATCACTGATAATCTGAAATGCATCATCCACAGTACGGAGCCGCCCTGCTTCCATGTCATCAATTCCTTTATCGAGATAAGAAAATAATGTTTCCATCGCCGTTTCATCTCCTGTTAAATCCATATCATTTACTACAGCTTCCATGTAAAACATCTCCTTTCCTGTAATCTCAATTTTATTATACTATTTTTTACACAAAAGTATAGGCCGTTCGTAAAATAGTTTCTGCCTTTTTCTGCCACTCCCTAGATAAACCGGTTCTTCTTCACCATATTCACAAATTCCACGTTATTGCGGGTATGAGAGAACATATCAAGGATGCGGTCGGTAGCTTCATCAGGCTTTAATCCATTCAGGGCCTTACGCATGATATTGATAGCTTCCAGTTCTTCCGGTGTTAACAGCAGGTCCTCTCTTCTGGTACCGGATTTTGCCAGATCGATAGCCGGGAAAATACGCTTCTCGGACAGCTTTCTGTCCAGAACCATTTCCATGTTACCGGTTCCCTTAAATTCCTCGTATACCACATCATCCATCTTGCTTCCGGTCTCCACCAGTGCGGTAGCCAGGATCGTCAGGCTTCCGCCCTCACGCATATTACGGGCTGCACCGAAGAATCTCTTAGGCATATGAAGAGCTGCGGGATCCAGACCACCGGACAGGGTACGTCCGCTGGGGGGAACCACCAGGTTGTACGCTCTGGTCAGTCTGGTAATACTGTCAAGCAGGATCACGACATCCTTCTTATGTTCTACGAGACGCTTTGCACGCTCGATCACCATCTCGGATACTCTCTTGTGGTGCTCGGGAAGCTCATCGAACGTAGAATAGATCACTTCCACATTATCACCGTGGATCGCTTCCTTAATATCAGTAACTTCCTCGGGACGCTCATCGATCAGCAGGATCAGCATGTGCATCTTGGGATTACCGTTCAAAATGGATTTTGCCACTTCCTTTAACAGGGTGGTCTTACCGGCTTTGGGCGGGGATACGATCATACCACGCTGTCCTTTGCCGACAGGGCTCACCAGATCCATGACTCTCATAGCCACGCTGCAGCCCGGAGTCTCCATCTTGATGCGCTCATCAGGGAAGATCGGAGTCATATCCTCGAATGCCATTCTCTTGGCGGACTCTTCCACCGTATAACCGTTGATGCTCTTGACGAACAGCAGTGCACTGAACTTCTCCTGTTGGGTCTTGATCCTCTTGTTGCCCTTCAGGATATCACCGGTCTTCAGTCCGAAACGACGGATCTGGCTGGGAGCCACATACACATCGTTTTCACCGGGCATATAATTCTCGCAACGGATAAATCCATAACCGTCCGGCATAACCTCTAAAATACCGCTGGCTTCAATACCGCTGTCTAATTCCTTCGGATACTGGCTTTCATCATAGGCCACGTTATTCGGATTGAAGGAACGCTCTCTACTGTAAGCCTCGCTTCGCACTCCGACAGCCTCTGCACCGTTTTCCGTTTTGTTCTGCTCCTCCTGTCTTGAAGCATTCTCTCCGCGGTTCTGCATATCATTTCTGCTGCGATATCCGCCTTCCGGACGGGAATTTCTGTCCTGTCTGTAATTCCTCTCCTGTCTGACAGGCTGCTCTGTTCTCTCCTGCTTTTCCGGTTCTTCACTCTTTGCTGCTTCTTTCCTTGCCGCCGCAGCCTTGGCCTCTTCCTCTTTTTTCAGACGTTCGTCCTCTGCGAGCATCGCTTCTACGATCTCTGCCTTTTTCATCGTGGAAGTTCCCTTCAGACCACGTACTTTTGCCAGTTCCTTTAACTGAACTAATGCAAGGGATTCATACTTTTCTCTCATATACTCCTCCTATGGAATAAAAACTTTGGCTCACTGCCTGTAAAACTGTTAACTAAGGGGAATTACATCCGATCTAACGTGATATGTCAGTTGATATAAAGATATTAAAACTGCATCTGAAGCCATTATAATATATTTTTCCGAAAATAGGAAGTCCCAAAATTATTTTTTTATTTTTACAAATCCTTGCGAAGAAACCGATTCTATTATATCATTACTAATAGTTGTCAACCGTTTGTATCTGTCCGGCTGACCAATCACCATGAAACCAAGAAAAAATAAGAGAGGTATTGTCATGACAACCAATGAAAAAGCGTTACTGATGCATGAAAAATGGAACGGCAAATTAGAGACCGTGTCCAAGACTCCCGTCAAGACCCGTGAGGATCTGGCTATTGCATATACTCCCGGTGTTGCGGAGCCCTGCAAAGTAATCGCCCAGGACAAAGAAGCTGCTTACAAATATACTATGAAAGCAAACACCGTGGCTGTTGTATCCGACGGAAGTGCGGTTCTGGGTCTGGGCAACATCGGCCCTTACGCAGCAATGCCCGTTATGGAAGGCAAGGCAGTCCTCTTTAAAGAATTCGGCAATGTCAACGCTGTTCCCATCTGTCTGGATACCCAGGACACCGAAGAGATCATCAAAGCCGTAACTTATCTGGCTCCCGGTTTCGGCGGCATCAACCTGGAGGATATCAGCGCTCCCCGCTGCTTTGAGATCGAGGAACGTCTGAAAGAGATCCTGGACATCCCCGTATTCCATGATGACCAGCACGGTACTGCCATCGTCGTTCTGGCCGGTGTCATTAACGCACTGAAAGTAGTCGGTAAGAAAAAGGAAGACTGCCGCGTGGTGGTAAACGGTGCAGGAAGCGCCGGTGTAGCGATCACCAAGCTGCTTCTGACCTATGGTTTCCCCAATATCATCATGTGCGATAAGACAGGTATCGTCTCCAAAGGTACCGAAGGTCTGAACTGGATGCAGAAGAAAATGACCGAAGTGACCAACTTAAACAACGAGACCGGCTCTCTCGCCGATGCTCTGAAAGGTGCCGACATCTTCATCGGCGTCTCCGCACCGAACATCGTTACGCCTGAGATGGTAGCTTCCATGAACCATGATTCCATCCTGTTTGCCATGGCAAACCCCGTTCCTGAGATCATGCCGGATGTGGCAAAAGCTGCCGGTGCCCGTGTCGTTGGAACCGGACGCAGCGATTTCCCCAATCAGGTGAACAATGTCGTAGCTTTCCCCGGTATCTTCAAGGGTGCCTTAGAGGGACGCGCCACCCAGATCACCGAGGAAATGAAGCTGGCAGCCGCAGAAGCAATTGCCGGTCTGGTGCCTGCCGACAAGCTGTCCGATGACAATATCATGCCGGAAGCTTTTGATCCCCAGGTTGCCGAGGTCGTAGCGAACGCCGTAAAGAGCCTTATCCGTTAATGCGGCCGGATATCTCTGTCAGAGACTGGCACGGCAAGCCCTACTACTCTCTGGATTCCTATTGTAAAAATACGTTTCACCATAAATGCTATAAAATAGCCCTGAATGCCCGGATGTCCTGTCCCAATCGGGACGGCACCCTGGACACTCGGGGCTGTATCTTCTGTAGTCAGGGCGGCAGCGGCGATTTTGCCGTAGACATTGTGGACAAAACCATGGACGAACAGATTACGAATGGCATGGCAAAATTCGGTGATAAAGTGACTGGTCATGACCTGATCGCCTATTTTCAGGCATACACCAACACTTATGCACCTCTCCCCTATCTGGAAGAGGTGTATCGTTCTGCCCTGAACCATCCACAGATCTGTGGCATCTCCATTGCCACCAGACCGGACTGTCTGGAGCCAGAGGTACTTGCGCTGCTTGCCCGGCTGCAGGAATCATATGCCGGCAAATTTATCTGGATCGAGCTGGGACTCCAGACGATCCACGAAGAGACTGCCCGCTACATCCGCAGAGGGTATCCCCTGTCCTGTTTTGAAAAGGCCTGTGCCGATCTGAAGGCATTGGAGCTCCCCGTTATCGTCCATACGATCCTGGGACTTCCCGGAGAGACCGACGAACAGATACTTCAGACCATAGACTATCTGAACCACACCGCTCCCTTCGGTATCAAGCTGCAATTACTGCATGTGTTGAAAAATACCGATCTGGCAGAGGATTATGAAAAGGGAAAATTTGAGACACTGACTTTGGAGCATTACCTGAACCTGGTCATCTCCTGTCTCACCCACCTGTCTCCGGACATCGTGATCCACCGGGTCACCGGCGATGGGCCAAAAGATCTGCTGATCGCTCCCCGTTGGAGCCTCGATAAGCGCAGTGTATTAAACGCTCTGCACCATCGTATGAAAGAACAGGGCATCCGTCAGGGTGACCTAGTTACAATATAAGAAAGGCTGTTATCACATTATGTTACAAGATCCTCTTACACTATATAAGCTCATCGTCCTCTATATGCTGAACCGTGTTACTTTCCCTCTCACGGCTGCACAGGTCAGCGATTTCATCCTTGGAAAGGAATACACGAACTTCCTTACTCTGCAGCAGGCTATCAGCGAATTGACAGATGCCGGAATGATCGCTACCCAGTCGATCCGCAACCGGACCCATCTGTCCATCACCCCGGAGGGTAAAGAAACGCTGAATTTCTTCGAGAACCGCATCGGCGACACCATCAAGCAGGAGATTGACAGCTATTTTCGGGAAAACGAGTTCACCCTGCGCAACGAAGTCTCTGTGCTGGGGGATTATTACAAATCCACCTCCGGTGAATACGAGGCTCATCTTGTAGCCAAAGACCGCGGCATCAATCTGGTGGACATCACCCTGTCCGTTCCCGTGGAGGAGACCGCAGCTGCCATCTGCGACAACTGGCAGAAGAAAAACCAGGAAATATACAAATACCTGATTACGGAGTTGTTCTAATTCCGCAATCAGGTATCGTACTTACGATTCTATCATTCTTTGTTCTCAGAAGAAGCCTCTGCGGCTTCTTTTTTGATTCTCGCCATATGCTCTTTGATCTTCACTTCATAACCGTTGCCGGAGGGCTGGTAAAATTCCCTGCCACTCAGTTCATAAGGCAGATATTGCTGCTCCACATAATCATTCGGATAGTCATGTGCATATTTATATCCTGTTCCGTGTCCCAATTTTGCTGCTCCTTTATAATGTGCATCCTGTAAATGTGTCGGAATCAGCAGGTCTCCGGTAGCCTGCACTTCCCGCATGGCCTGAAATACTGCTTCACAGCTGCGGTTGCTCTTGGGTGCCGTGGCAATATAGGTCACTGCCTGTGCCAGAATGATCTGCGCTTCCGGCATACCTACCCGCTCCACCGCCAGGGAAGCATTCACTGCCACCACCAGTGCCTGCGGATCTGCATTGCCCACATCCTCCGATGCACAGATCATAATACGTCTTGCAATAAAAGTCACACTTTCTCCCGCATTCAGCATTCTCGCCAGATAATAGACCGCAGCATCCGGATCGGATCCTCTCATACTCTTGATGAATGCGGAAATCGTATCATAATGATTGTCTCCGTTTTTATCATATCTTGCGGCTCTCTTCTGGATACACTGCTGTGCCACATCCAGTGTGATGTGAATTTTTCCATCTGCTTCCGGCTCCGTGGTCATAATCCCCAGTTCAATGGCATTCAGCGCATGCCTGGCATCACCGCCGGAGATATCCGCCAGAAAATCCAATGCGTCCTCGTCTATGGTGCCGTTGTAGGCTCCCATCCCCCGGTCTGTGTCATACACTGCCTTTTTCAAAAGCTCTTTGACAGCTTCCTTCGGGATCGGCTTCAGTTCAAAGATCACCGAGCGGGAGATCAAAGCCCCGTTTACCTCAAAATAGGGATTCTCCGTAGTTGCTCCGATGAGGATGATCGTACCATCCTCCACATACGGAAGCAGGTAATCCTGCTGCCCCTTATTGAAACGGTGGATCTCGTCAATGAACAGGATTGTACGCTTCCCGTACATTCCCTGCAGTTCCTTCGCCTTGGCCACCACTTCTTCCATATCCTTTTTGCCCGCTACCGTGGCATTGATCTGTTGGAATTCCGCACTGGTAGTATTGGCAATGACCTTCGCCAGTGTCGTCTTGCCGGTGCCGGGCGGTCCGTAGAAAATGATGGAACTGATCTTGTCCGCCTGGATGGCACGGTACAGAAGCTTATCCCTGCCGATGATGTGTTCCTGTCCTACGACCTCATCCAGGGTTCTGGGGCGCATTCTGGCTGCCAGAGGCGCTTCCTTTTCCATATTGGTACTTCGCATATATTCAAACAAATCCATAGTACTGCTTCCTCTATTCGATGTCTGTTCTCCACACCTTCACGCGCCGCTTCAATACGTTCGCTTCCAACGGAGCCAGCAGCAGATCCTGAATCCCGTCTGTCTCCAGAGCGCATTTCATCTGTGCCAGATTCCCCTCCTTGCAGATTGCGATGACGGGGAGGGCGTGTTCTCTCTGTACTTCCCGAAGTTCCCGCCAGCGTGCCTGTCCCTGATCCTCTTCTTCCGATACATCTGCCAGCAGAGCAAGGATTCCTTCCTCTGGAGCTTGTGTCATACACTCTCTGATCTCCTCCACCGAAGCCACCGGCTTCAGCTGTACGGAATCCGGCATGGCGAATTCCAGCATACTGGTAACATTCCGGGAACCGGACCACACCAGAGCCAGCTGTTTTCTGCCCGGGGTATGATTTTCTTCGCCGTATACGCTGTATCGGCCTTTTCCGGCTTTTTTGGAGACGTACAATGCCTGATCTGCCTTCGCTGCCAGTTCATCATAGGAGCGATCCGCCGTCGAGGAAAATGCCATGCCAACACTGATGGAAACATGATCCGGTATGGACAGATTTTCTTTGTATTTTATAAGCTTTACCAGATTCTCCGCCTTGATCAGCGCGATCTCCGGTGAAGGAATATCTGCCATCAGTATGGAGAATTCATCTCCGCCGATACGCCCCACATAATCGGTGCTGCGGAACTGCGAGGAGATCACTCCCGCAACGACACTGATGACATGGTCTCCCATGGTATGTCCGTAGACATCATTTACCGACTTAAAATTATCAATATCTATGACCATCAAAGCATGCAGTCCATCCTCACGCTCTGTCAAAGTCTTCGTGATCAGCTTCTCCACTGTCATCTTGTTGAACAGGCTGGTCATCTCATCGATCTGGGACCTGGTCTCCCAGGCCTTCTGTTCATCCCGGCTGCTCTGCAATCTGCGTTTTACGCCCAGTGTATTGTTGATACGGGACAGCGCGATACGGGCATCCACCGGCTTGATGATAAATTCATCCGCTCCCAGTGCAAAAGCCTTTGACTGGGACGTTACCGATTCCGTATTCGTCAGAACGATGACCGGGGTATCCTTGAATCCCTCCATGGACTGTCTGCGGTGCAATACTTCAAAACCGTCGATTCCCGGCATGACCAGATCCAACAGCACCAGATCAATGGCATCGCTTTCCTTCTCCATGATCTTCAGGCATTCTTCACCGGAAACAGCCTCTGCGAAGTTGAAATATTCCCCGAGAGACTGCCTGATCACCACTCTTTGAAATTTTGAATCGTCAACGATTAATAATGTTTCTTTCTTTTGTAAACTGCTCATGGCCGCCGGATCCTGCTTTCCGTACAACGTCGTTTCAAACGTCATACTCTTATAGTATATCCGACGGCCATGTGCTCGTCAATTTAAAAATATATTCACTTTTACACAATCTTTACAATCCCAGCAGCTGTTTCTTCTTGGCTGCAAACTCTTCTTCGGTGATGACACCGGCATCTAACAGGGCCTTGTACTTCGGCAGGGCCACGGTAGGATCCTCTGCCTGTGTGGGTGCAGCCTGCGGTGTTCTCTGCGCGGAGGCATTGGGATCTATTACCTTTTCCTGTGCCTGCGGATCGATCAGCTGCATCAGATTCTGTGCCAGAGCATGCAGTTCCTCTGTCTTCTGGGTATAATCGTCCAGATAATCGATGATACTGGGCTGATCCGTGTCAAACTTCGGTGCTCCCGTCTCCTTATAGAAACGCTTCCAGTAGGGATGCTCCAACGTAATCTCCACGGCAAATTTCTCCACCGGATTGGGAACATTGAAGTCCGGCTCCGTCAGATACCGGTCTCTGTAATCCAGATCGTCCCTTCTGCCATTCTCTTCTCTGTTTCGCCGCATCTCCTCCATCAACTCATACTCATGCCGCAGCATTCTGTATTCGTCGATTCTGGGCTTTAACTCATTCAAACGTTCCCTGATATCACTCTTGTAGTTCCGGAAGTTCCCCTTTTCTCCTTCGTACAATACCTCGCCATCCTCCAGAATGCGGAAGGACCTGATGTTGGCAGGCTCCATGGCAAATGCTGCATCGCCGGCGCCCAGCCGCAACAGTTGGTGATCCAGATCCAACAGAAGCTCTCCCTTAAAAAATCCAAAGCTATAGCGATAGGTCTCTGTAAAACTGTCCCGCAGAGGCTTATTGGCATCATGACAGTTAATGTATTCCCGAAAATCGTCTACTGTCATCGAATCCTGTACACCGTCCGGCAGATTGATCTTGGCCGCACACTCCTTACAGAGATTCTGTCCTTCCACCGCTGCCGCTAAAAGTCTCGGTGTGGGGCTGCCGCAGATCGGACATAATTTTTTATTGTTTGTAAATAATCCCATAGTCTTTCCTCCTTAAGAATATATATGGATTACATGATCTCCAGACATTTTTTCTGATGAAATCCACAGATTCCCGCTGCCAGCCGGTCCGGCATTTTACAGAGCATACGATTGAAATTCTCTACCGAATCGTTATAGATCAGGCTGCTGGTCTTTACCATATGCTCATAGCTGTGTGCCGCTTTCCAGTACTTCTGGTAAGTCTCCTGCGTCTGCAGCAGAGGCATCTGCTCTGAACTCTCTGCTATTATTTTCTGCACCTTCCGCAGCATTTCCTGCTCTTTTGCTACTTTCTCCGGCAACATTTCCTCTTTGCTGTCCTGCGGTGCCTCGAGATATTGCTTCATCTGTCGATAGCGTTCGACATCAATGGAATTTTCCAGAAAATCCGCCAGCGCTGTCAATGCTTTCCGTTCTGCGGAGAGTTGTATCATCGTCTGATTCATGGCATTCCGGATATTGACCTCCTGTACTTCCAGTCTGCGTCGTACCGATAAGGTCCAAATGCACAAAAGGGGGCAAACAGCAATATAATGATTAGTATTTCCATGGTTGACGCTTTCCTCCCTTTCGTTTCTTTCTCTTTAAATTAACTTACTGAATAAAATAAAGTCTGTTGTATCCGCCCATATCCGGCATGGCTGAGTTCTGTTTGCAACAGTTTCCTTGTTGTCTGAAGATAGTGTATCGTATTTTTCCCCGGAGCGACCTTTTTTGACACGAATCGACCCAAATATGTAATAAAACGACCGAAGCAGAATGCTTCGGTCGTTTTATTGCTCGTTTTATGCCAGAAATGTCTGATTTTTATGAAAGAAATAGGTAAAAAATTTATCCTTCAGTTCGGAATATTTACCGTGAGGAATCGGAATCTGTATCCCGTCTGCCATGATGACTGCCTTATTGGAAATGTTCTGCACGTAGTCCATATTGATCAGATACGATCTGTGACAGCGGATAAAGCAGTCATAATTCTTCAACTGTTCACACAGATCATCCAGTTTGCCGACACTGTCCAGTGTCTCACCATCCTTGCGGTGGAACAGCAGCGTGCGCCCCATCACCTCACAATATTGCAGCTTCGCCAGCTCCAGTCTCGCGATTCCCGTTTTGGTACGCAGGATCAGGCTCTTCTCCTCATCCCTGCGGCATTCGGAAAGCACGGAATCCAACAACCGGTAAAAGCTCTCCTGCCAGATGGGCTTCAGCTGGTAAAAATACGCCCCCACCGTATAAGAATCCACGGCATATTCCGCCGAGGACGTCAGATAGATGATCTTCACCGAACTGTCATACCGTCTAATCTCTCTGGCTGCAGTGATTCCGTCCTGTCCCGGCATCACTACATCCAGAAAAATAATATCCAGCTGCACTCCCCGCTCCACTTCCGCCAGAAGCTCCAGCGGACTGTGAAATGCCGCATAGGTAATATCCTGATTTCGTTCTACCCGATATCTGTCCGTTAAAATGCTGAGTTCTTTTAACACAGACAGATCATCGTCACAAAAAGCAATTATTATCATTTGTCTTTCCTGGCTACATAATCATTGCAGCACTCTCGTTTTATCCTATTCATCTTGACTTGTTTTCCCACTCTTACTACAATGATTATATCCGTACATCGATGTACGATGCAAGGCTATTTTCATTTTTTATTACTTACCATCCATTGTTGAGGTTTTTATGTTACAGAATGAGAAAAAAGAACTTCCTGAAAAACAACTAATGTCCATCGGCGAAGTGGCCCGGGTTCTGGGAATCACCAGACGCATTATCCTGAATTATGAAGCCAAAGGCCTTCTCACCGCCGATAAAAAAGAAGGTACCGTCGGCAACCGCTATTATACCCCCGATTCCATTTCCCGCATCCGTTCCATCCGGGTACTGCAAAAACTCGGGCTTTCCCTGGATGAGATTGCCGCCTATTACAAAGATTCCATGGAACTGGAGCCCCTGATCGAGCGTCTGGAAGCTCTGCGGGACGAACTGACACAAAATATCGAAAAGCTGAAGCAGCGCGCCGGAACCACCGACTTTAAAATTCTCACCCTGCCCGCCCAGACCGTATATTGCCGTAAGACTTCTCTCGGGACCGTAGAAGAACGCAAGGATTTCCTGCGGGAAATATTCATGACTGCTCTCCGCCTCTATGGTTCCGATGACAGCAAACGGATGTTTTTCACCGAATATGCATTGGATCATCCCGGAGAGGTCACCTGTTACATCTCCGTACCGGCCGCCAGTGTAGGAGAAAACGTAGTCCGGCTGCAGGAACAGAAGGCTCTCTGCATCTTCTATCGCGGCTGCTATGAATCTCTTCCAAAAGTCAGAGAAACGCTGCTTGCCCAGGCTTCCGCCCGGGGACTGGCTTTGTCCGGCATTGCCCGACACACATATCTGGAGGGTCCGCCCCAACATAAGGACCCGGCGAACTATATTACTCAGGTTGCCTTGCTCTTACAATAACACAGCCGGTCAGTCAAACAGGATCTCCTCCACCGTTACGAACTGAAAACCTCTTTTCTGCAGGGCATCCACCACTTCCAGTGCCGCTGTGACAGATGTCTCATAATAATCATGCATTAAAATAATATCCCCATCCCCCGCCTTCTCCACCACTCTGGCGGCAATACAATCGGCATTGTGGGAACACCAGTCCAGAGGATCGATGTTCCACAATACCGGAAACATATTCAGTTCTTTCTCAAAGCTCTTATCCCAGCTTCCATAGGGCGGCCGGACAAAACTCACTTTCTCTCCCGTGATCCCCTCCAGGATCCCGTTGGTCTTCACCAGTTCCTCCCGGAAGGTCTCACGATTACGGGAAGTAAGCTGAATATGGCTGTAGGTATGGTTGCCGATCAGATGCCCCTCCTCCTGTTCCCGCCGTATGATCTCCGGATACTTCTCCGCATTCTCTCCGGTGACAAAAAAGGTAGCTGCCACATTCCTCTCCTTTAATCCATCCAGAAGCAGTTCCGTATACTTCGGATGCGGCCCATCATCGAATGTCAGTGCTATTTTTTTTGCAATCTCTTCCTCCTCACAAACGACTTCCCCCGCCGTTACTTTCCGGGGAGCAGAGACCGTATCCGCATAATATTCATATAGTTCCGGACTCCCGGTTTCTCTGCTTTCCACCATCAGGCACAATATTCCCAGAATCAGATCAAAGATCAGAATTCCCACATATACCTTCCTCATTTCCCGCCATCCGCTTCTTCGCTTTCAAAGAAAATATATGCATGGGAAAAAGAGGCAATTCCTCAACCGTTGAATTCCACAGCTAAAAAGGAGATTGGGAAGTCTTCACCTCCAAATCTCCTTTTGGAAAAACATTTATGAAATTATGCTCAGATCTTGAATACCGAGATCTCGTTCTTGAGTCCTTCCATATTCTCATCCAGTACACTTGCCGTACTGCTCAGCTGTTCCACATGCTGTAACAGCTTATTAGCTACATCGTTAACAGTCTCGGCACTGCCCGCTGTCTCCTCGATAATATCGGAAATATTCTTCACGGCTGCCACGGCTGCGCTGCGCTCGCCGTCTGCCTTCTCCGTACTGGTAACAATGTTCTTCAGTCCCTCGATCAGCTGGCCCATACGTGCCTGCATCTCCCGGAATACTGCGATGACTTCCTCCACGGCCTTGGTCTGGAGTTCTACCATAGCTTTCGCCTGACTTGCGCTCTCCACACTGTTCTGTGTCTGTGCCGTAATATTCGCTACATTATTGCTGATCTCACCGGCTGCCCTGGCGGAATCATCTGCCAGCTTACGGATTTCCTCCGCCACTACGGCAAAGCCTCTTCCGGCTTCTCCCGCTCTGGCTGCCTCAATGGAAGCGTTCAGGGACAGCAGATTGGTCTGCTCCGTGATCTCCGTGATCGTACCTACGAAGCT
>Ga0129310_1002654_pt1 | contig 12887 bp, 12 predicted proteins | sample Go1ome_2_FD_94433 | JGI IMG/M metagenome (GOLD analysis project Ga0129310, IMG submission 94433) | Western lowland gorrila individual fecal microbial communities from Wisconsin, USA - Go1022A metagenome | ecosystem: Host-associated > Mammals > Digestive system > Large intestine > Fecal | place...
ACCATTTCTACTGTTTTTCTTACCACCGCAAGTATACCGTTCTTTCCATATAAAAGCAAATGTGCGATGCAGAAATTTTCATTCCACATCGCACATTTTATATTTCTTGTAATTTCACTTATCAAATAGCAATTACTTTTCAGATACTCCTGGCAACATTCCTGATAAATACCGGATTATGTCATACAATATCTATTGTTTTTTATCGCCGCATCAATGTTAAGATACCGCCGAAAAATCCATAACCAAGTGTAACCCATCCACAAACCAGCATTAAAAATGTCAAATATGTCATTCCAGGAATCGTAACAAACAGATTTAAGATCATCACTGCTGCCAGTGAGATTGCTGCTACAACTACCGTACGCAAAAACAAATATAAATATTTTCCTGAAGTTGCTGTATGTTTTCCTGTTTTATTTGAATATGCATAAATCTTTTCCATCATGTCATGCCCTCTTTCTCAATATCAAAAACGCTTTTCTTTTGATATTGGAATCGTAGCATGCCATCGTAAAAACCAAAGCATATTACTGTAAATTGTAGGTAAAACTTTTTTATGATACGCGAAAAGCGCCCTGCAAAGGACGCTTTTCTTTCGCTCACAAGTATTTATCATTTAAGGAATGGTGTATTATTCGTGGCAATGTGCACAGTCTACAGACTGGAATTTCTCATGATCGTACTCAATGCCATTCTTATCATAGTAATCTTTTACTGCTGCTTTTACTGCTTCCTCAGCAAGTACGGAACAGTGGATTTTTGCTGGTGGAAGTCCATCAAGTGCCTCTACTACTGCACGGTTGGACAGTTCCAGAGCTTCGTCGATCTTTTTACCTTTGATCATTTCTGTAGCCATGGAGCTTGTCGCAATGGCAGAACCACATCCGAATGTGTTGAATTTTACATCTGAGATGGTCTGATCATCCGGATTAACTTTGATATACATTCTCATGATATCGCCACATTTTGCATTTCCTACTTCGCCAACTCCATCGGCATCTTCCATTTTACCTACGTTTCTCGGATTCTGAAAATGATCCATTACTTTTTCACTATATAACATGTTTTTTCTCTCCTTTTTCCAATTCATCCCAAACCGGTGACATATTTCTTAAATAAGTTACGATCTTCGGTAATTCTTCCAATACATAGTCCACTTCTTCCTGTGTGTTGTACTCGGACAGGGATAAACGAAGGGAACCATGGGCTACTTCGTGCGGCAGTCCGATTGCAAGAAGTACATGGGACGGATCTAAGGAACCGGATGTACATGCAGAACCGGAGGATGCTGCGATGCCTTTCATGTCAAGCATCAGTAACAGGGACTCACCCTCGATGCCTTCGAAACAGAAGTTTACATTACCCGGAAGACGTTTTGTGCGGTCTCCGTTTAATTTGGAATGCGGAATAGTCAGCAGACCTTCAATCAGACGGTCACGTAATGCTGTCATTTTTTCTGCATTTTCTTTCTGATGTGCCAGAACATCTTTTAATGCTGCTGCCATACCTACAATAGCAGGGATGTTCTCTGTACCGGCACGTTTGCCACGCTCCTGTGCACCACCTTCAATGATGTTGGAAAGCAGGATTCCTTTTCTTGCATACAGGAAACCAATTCCTTTTGGTCCGTGGAATTTATGTGCAGATGCAGACATCATGTCGATATTCTGCTCTTTTACATTGATTGGGAGATGTCCTACGGCCTGTACGGCATCTGTATGGAAATATACACCTTTTTCTTTGCAGATTGCACCGATTTCCGGGATTGGCTGAATACTTCCGATCTCATTATTTGCATACATTACTGTTACCAGACAGGTATCCGGGCGGATAGCTGCTTCCAGTTCATCTAAATGAACCATTCCGTTTTCATGGACATCCAGATAAGTTACTTCATAACCTTCTTTTTCCAGTTTCTGCAGTGTATGAAGTACTGCATGATGTTCAAATTTTGTAGAAATAATATGCTTTTTATTTCTGCGTGCGCCCCATTTTGCAGCAGATACGATAGCCTGATTATCTGCCTCGCTTCCGCCGGAAGTGAAATAAATCTCATTCGGCTGTGCTCCGATACAGGCTGCGATATCCTCTCTTGCTTTCTCCAGTACTTCCTTGGATTTCTGTCCAGGAGTATGAAGACTTGATGCGTTTGCATATACGTTTTCCAGACATGGGATCATAGCGTCCAATGCAACCTGGCTCATTTTTGTCGTTGCCGCATTATCAAAATATACGTTCATAGTCCCTCACACTTTCTATCTTAGTTTGTATTTTTAGCTGTTTGTTTCTTAATTCTTGGATATATTATCATAGTATTCCCCTAATGTCAATAGGAATTAAGGTGTTTGATTAAAAGAACAAGTGCGATAAAGACTCCAAGGCCGGCACGAATGATTTTCTATCTGCGCTACGCCGCTTATCTCCGACCGCTCCCGCGAACTCCCCCGCAAAACCAGCGGGCTCAAACACACTCCCGCGGTCGGGCTATGCTCGCTCCGATGACGAAAATCACTCTACCGCCTTGCCTTGGAGTTTTTATCTCACCTTGTTCCATTTACACTATGCCCATCTACATGCCACATAGACATATCAGTTCCTCAAACAAATACGTCCTATACTGTACGCACAAATTACGGTCAATGCCTTTGACTATACGAGAATTTTCACAAGCGATTTGTCAAAGGTATTTAAATAATAGTATTTTTCATAGAGTAAGTAAAGAAAACGAAGAATCCTGTCAGGCTAAGCGATTCAGCGAACGACTGAGTTTTGCAAGTTTTGCGCGAACGGGAAACGACCAGCTTTTATTGGAGTTGGAAGTGAGCGCGATAAAACCGAAGCAAAACGAAGGTAGTGAACGACTAGCTAGGCTGACAGGATTCTTCGTTTTCTTTTAATAAAATTAAATCATCAAATTCACATTACGACACCACGATAATGTTCGTGTATCGTTTTAATACCACATCCGGAAGTTTTTCCGTGATGATCTGCGCCGATTCAAAGGTTCCGAATCGAATCGGATTCACCTGGTGAAATTTCGTACTGTCACACAGCACATATGATTTCAAGCTGTGTGTCATGGCACATTCTTTGATCTTGGCCTCATTGATCTCCGGTGTGGTGAATCCCACCGCCGGAGAGGCCCCATTGGTTCCCATGAAGCATTTTGTAAAATTGAATTTCTGCAAACTCATACATGCTTCATTTCCAACGATAGCCTCTGTAGCAGCTTTTAATTCACCGCCCAGAATAATGACATGTAACCCTTTTTCGGCCAGCTCCAGGGCATGGGAAACCGCATTTGTCACAAAAGTTGCTGTCTTTTCTATGATATACGGAATCATGCATGCGGTCGTTGTACCGGCATCCAGATATACAAAATCATGCGGTTCGATCAGAGAAGCCGCATATTTTCCAATCTGCTGTTTCTCATCCTGATACAGTCCCTTACGCTGTGAAACCTGCTCATCTTTTGTGGCAAGATTTGATTCCGCCAGCATGGCACCACCAAATACCTTGACCAGTGCGCCTTTTTCATCCAACGTATTCAGATCCCGTCGGATGGTGGATTCTGAAGCATCAAAATACTCCTTCAGCTCCTGAACCGTCACGCTTCCTTTCAAGGTAAGCAGGCGTAATATTTCCTCCTGCCTTTTTTCTGTTAACATATAAAAAATCCTCTTTTCCCCTATCAATTACCATTGATTATATAACATTCCACGCAAAAATACATAGTATATTCTTTCTGCAACTCTCTGATCTCACCAAAATCCGCTTAAGATCAAAAATGGAATCTTACTTCTAGTGCAACCACTTTTTCAGAATTTCTTCTCTGTTTGCATTGCTGTCTGTCTCGCAAATCAGACGGCGGATGGTCAGCAGACGTCCCGGAGATACGGACAGCTCATCAATTCCCATGGCAAGGAACAGTTCTGTCAGATCACTGTCTGCGCCAAGCTCACCACAGATTCCACACCAGATACCTGCTTTATGTGCATTCTGTACGGTCTGATTGATCATACGGAGTACTGCGATATGATGTGCATCAAAGAAGGAATCCAGTGACTGATTCTGACGGTCAATGGCCAATGTATACTGTGTCAGATCATTTGTTCCGATACTGAAGAAATCTACTTTTTCTGCCAGCAGATCACTGATGGTTGCTGCTGCCGGAGTCTCGATCATGATACCCTGCTCCGGTGTACCATACGGAACACTGTCTGCATCCAGTTCTGCCTTTACTTCTTCTACAATTTTTTTGATCTGTGCAATTTCAGACAAAGAAGTGATCATCGGATACATGATCGCAATATTTCCAAATGCGCTTGCCCGGAACAGTGCACGTAACTGTGTCTTGAAAATTTCCGGTCTGGTCAGACAGATACGGATGGCACGTACACCCATTGCCGGATTTTCTTCTTTGGCCAGCTCAAAATAGTCTGCCTGCTTGTCTGCACCGATATCCAGAGTACGGATGATGACACGTTTGCCAGCCATCGTCTCAGCAACTTTTTTGTATACTTCAAACTGTTCCTCCTCTGTCGGATATGTCTCGGATTCCAGATATAAGAATTCGCTTCGGAAAAGTCCGATACCCTCTGCTCCATTCTGAAGAACCAATGCCAGATCTTTGACATTTCCGATATTGGCATAAGTCAGCACTTTCTTGCCATCCAATGTAATACTTTCTTTGTTTTTGAACGTCTGAAGAAGTTCTTTCTTCTCCTCTTCCTCTTTTTTCAGTGCTTCCATTTTTTCCATGGTCTCTGCATCCGGCTCCACGTAGATCACACCGTGATTTCCATCTACGACAGCCAGTTTACCATCCAGCTCATCCGTCAGCTCCATCTCTGTGCTTACCAGTGCCGGAATTCCCATGGTACGGGCAAGAATGGCTGTATGGGAGTTTACGGAGCCATGCACCGTTACAAAGGAAAGAACCTTATCTTTTTCCAGCTGAACCGTCTCACTCGGAGCCAGATCGTCAGCCAGAATAATCACTGGCTCGTCTGTTACAACTTTGCTCTTGTTCTCACCATTTAAGTTCGCAATGACACGCTCGGAGATATCGCGGATATCTGCCGCACGCTCTTTCATGTAATCATCATCCATCTCTGCGAACATGGAAGAGAAATGATCACTTGTTACCGCTGTCGCATACTCTGCGTTTACCTGCTGAGTGCGGATAATATTTTCTACGGAATCCTGATAGTCCTCATCCTCCAGAAGCATCTGATGCATTTCAAAAATAGCTGCATTTGCCTCGCCGACTTCTTTGACCGCCTTATCATACAGCTCTCCTAACTGTGCCTGTGCCGCTTCTTTTGCATCCTGAAAACGCTTTACCTCAGCTTCCACGTCCTCGATTTTCTGACGCGTTACCTGCTGCTCGCCTTTTTTGTATACACATAAATGTCCGATGGCAATACCGCCAAACACGCTTTTTCCCTGATATACGTTCATACCAACTTTTCCTTTCCGAAAAGCCAAAAAAGGCTGTGCACGCCAGATGTTTTCCACCGTACACAGCCTCTCTGGCTCAAAATACCGATCATTCTGTAAACGATCATATACTATTCAGAGCATTGTCTTTTTAAATCATCTTTTCCAGATGTTATCTTACAGATTTGTTTTGAAGAAGTTCTCCAGTTTCTCAGCTACGGCATCTTCATCTTCGCCTTCTACTGTTACAGTAACTTCCTGTCCACATTTAATACCAAGGCTCATAACGGCCATTAATTTTTTTGCCTCAACAGTTTTACCTTCTTTTGTAAGTTTAACAACGGAAGAAACTCCTTTGAGTTCTTTTACCAGCTCAGAAGCCGGACGTGCATGAATTCCCTGTGCATCTGTGATTACGTACTTAAATTCTTTCATGGTTAGTTCTCCTTTTTCTTCAATTATTCATTTACTTTTTTCTTCAAAAGACCAAGTAAAACAGCAGAAATTACGGTTCCGACTGCAAGTGCTACCAGATACATGCCTGCATTTCCCATAACCGGTACAACAAAGATTCCACCATGCGGTGCCATCAGTGTACATCCGAATGCCATGGATAACGCGCCTGCTACTGCTGAACCAGCTACGCAGGATGGAAGAACACGGACTGGATCTGCTGCTGCATACGGAATTGCACCTTCTGTAATAAATGCAAGTCCCATTACAAAGTTTACAGGCCCGGATTTGCGCTCCTCTTTTGTAAATTTGTTCTTAAAGAGCAAAGTTGCAAGAGCGATCGCACACGGCGGTACCATACCACCGATCATAACGGCTGCCATAATATCATAGTTTCCGGCAACGATTGCTGCGGTTCCGAATACGTATGCTGCCTTATTGAATGGACCACCCATATCGATTGCCATCATTCCGGCACATACAATTCCCAGTAATATTTTACTAGAAGCGCCCATATTGGTCAAGGCTGTATTTAATGCTGTATTTAAAGCTCCTACCGGCGGCTCGATGATAAACATCATGATCAATCCCATCAACAGGATACCGCATACGGGGTAGAGCAATACCGGCGTGATTTTTTCCAGTGCATCCGGTAATTTTGAAAATACTTTTTTCAGTAATAAGATGATCAGACCTGCCAGGAAACCTGCTGCCAGAGCACCCAGGAAACCGGATTTTCCATTTGCTGCCATCATACCGCCGACAAAACCAACCGCAAGTGCAGGCCTGTCACCGATACTCATGGCAATAAATCCTGCCAGAACCGGAAGCATCAGTCCAAAGGCAATTCCACCGATCTGCTTGAACGCTGCTGCCACCGGAGTGATGGTACCAAAGTTTGCTCTCATGTCTGCAGACAGTGAATTGATATCTACGTTCATTCCATCGATCAGGAATGCAATGGCGATCAGGATACCGCCGCCGACAACGAATGGAAGCATATGTGATACACCGTTCATTAAGTGCACATATAATCTGTGTCCGATTCCGCCGGAAGCTTTCTTGGAGCTTGCGCTCTGACTTCCCGCATTGCTGCTGTGGTAAATCGGGTCGTCTCCATTGATTGCACGTTCTACCAGCTGATCTGCTTTGCTGATTCCGTCTGAAACCGGAACCTCGATCAGTTTTTTACCATCAAAACGATCCATTGGAACCTGTGCATCTGCTGCTACGATCACACAGTCAGCATTTGCGATTTCCTCATCCGTCAACACATTTTTAGCACCGCCAGATCCTCTTGTTTCTACTTTAATGGAACAATTATGAGATTTTGCTGCTTTTTCCAGACCTTCAGCTGCCATATAAGTATGCGCGATACCGGTTGGACAGGATGTAACTGCAATAATCTTGCAGACAGCACCTTCTGTCTCAGTCTGAGCTGCCAGCTGATCGTTCAGATCTGGTTTTTCATCATCCGCCGCATCTACGATTTTCAAAAATTCATCTACGGAAGACGCATTTTTCAGATTTTCCACAAAATTTTCATCCATCAGCAGCATGGAAAGTTTGCTGAGCACATCCAGATGAATGTTATCCTCGGTGTTCGGTGCTGCGATCAGGAACAGCAGGTTGACCGGCTCATCATCCAGTGAATCAAAATCAACACCGTCTTTGATCACCATAGCTGCCAGTCCCGGTTTGGTAACTGCATCACATTTTCCATGCGGAATTGCAATTCCTTCTCCGATACCTGTCGTACTCTCTTCTTCTCTTAAGTAAACCTGTTTGCGATACGCTTCCTCATCATTGATTTTGCCGCTTTTTACCATCAAAGCAACGGCCTGATCGAGCGCATCAGATTTTGATGCACAAACGGCATCAAGAGAAATACTTCTTTTGTCGAGTAAGTCTGTAATTCTCATACTCTCATTCCCTCCCTCTTTACTTTGTCTGTTTTCTTCTTCTTTTTGTTTAATCTCTTCTTATATAAATTATAAATATTTTTCTTCTCTTCTTATTGTTTACGCTTCGATGGAAGCATATACCTGTCGAATCTCAGCTTCTGTTGCAAGCAGCTCGGAAAATGCACTTGCGCTTCCTGCGGAGATTCCCATGCGAAATGCATGTTCATAGTCTTCTTTCTCGATCCATCCTGCCACAAATCCTGCTACCATGGAATCACCTGCGCCAACTGCATTGACCAGTGTTCCTTTCGGTGCCGGAAGCTGATGAAACTCACCGTTCTCATCTAAGAGAACTGCGCCCTGTCCTGCCATGGATACCAGTACATTTCTGGCTCCCAGCTCCTGCAGTTTCTTTGCATACGGCTGTACGTCATCTCTTGTCTTTAACTCTACGCCAAAGATTTCGCCAAGTTCATGATTGTTCGGTTTAATCAGAAACGGATGATACTCCAATACGTTCATCAGAAGTTCGCCGGTTGCATCTACAACAAAATGAACGCCTTTGGATGCCAAGCGTGCCATAATGTCACGGTAGATCATTTTCGGCATACTTCCCGGAATGCTTCCTGCAAGTACCAGATAATCTTCTGCTGTCAGCTCATCCAGTTTTTTCATTAATTCTTCTACGTTCTCCGGGCTGATATCCGGTCCCATGCCGTTGATCTCAGTTCCGTCAAAATCTTTCAATTTGACATTGATTCTTGAGCAGCCATCCGGTAAAGAAATGAAATCATGCGCAAATCCGATCTCTGCCATTCTGCGTTCGATTTCCTTACCTGTGAAACCTGCGGAAAAACCAAGTGCTTTTGTTTCAATTCCCAGATTGTAAAGTACGGTGGAAACGTTGATTCCCTTGCCTCCCGGAAGCATCTGCTCCGCGCATGTCCGGTTTGTCATACCCATCTGAAAATTATTTACTGATACGATATAATCCAGTGAAGGATTAAAAGTTACTGTGTAAACCATCTTTGCACCTCCCGTGTCTTTATGCCTGTATTATAGCGTCACATTCCGTCATAATCAATCATTATAATTCACAAAAAAACTTTTTATTTTTATATAATATTCACAATCATTCATTTTCATTCATTAGTAAACAAAAAAGAAGCGGTTTTTTGACTGATTTTTCCCGCTTCTTTCATGCTTTAATTACAATATTTTGCGATTGCTGCCACCACCAGATTCATTTGTAATGGTTTTGCCAGGTGTGCATTCATGCCTGCATCCAGACATTGCCTGATATCCTCATCATAGGCATTCGCTGTCATGGCAATAATTGGCATCGTTTTTGCGTCTTCACGACTCATTTCACGGATTCTGCGGGTTGCCGTCAGTCCATCCATGACTGGCATCATTACATCCATCAGTATCGCATCAAAGGTCCCCGGCGCTTCACTGGCAAAACGTTCAACTGCCTGCTTTCCGTCCGTCACAACCGTCACAAACGCCCCCTGATCCTCTAACAGTGTTTCCGCTATTTCCGCATTTAATGCATTATCTTCCACTAAAAGTAAACGGCAGCCGTCAATGCCTGCATTTTCTATAACAGCCTCACTTTCCTGTTGTTCTTCCTCCGCCTGCTCCGGTGCCAGCCGAAATGGAAGTGTGATTACAAAAGTGGAACCAACACCTTCTTCACTTTTTACCTCAATGGTTCCATTCATTTTGTCCACCAGATTTTTTACAATTGCCATACCAAGGCCGGTACCATGGTAAACACTCCTTGCATCAGAACGTTCCTGTGCAAATGGATCAAAAATATGTCGGATAAATGCCTGACTCATCCCTACACCGGTGTCTTTGATCGTCCACTGATACGTTACAATATCCTCGTTCACACTCAGGCATTTACAGTTTGTCTGTACTTTTCCTCCCATGTGATTGTATTTGATACAGTTGCTGTATACATTCAGGAAAATCTGCCGGATATGTAACGGACTGCCATAGACATTCTGCCAGATCACCCGTTTTACACCTTTGTCGTATTCCAGTGTGACACCGGCTTCTGCCGCACGCTGTTCCACGATGGTAAGCACATCGTCCGACAGCGCTTTCAAATTCATCGGTTCCTCAGACAACACAACTTCTCCGCTTTCCAGCTTGCTCATCTGTAAAATATCATTGATCAGGGACAACAGATGGTTGGCGGAAATCTTCATTTTTTTCTGATTTTCCCGCAGTAATTTTATGTTATCCGGGTGTGCTTCGCCGATTTCCAGCAGACCGATAATGCCGTTTAACGGAGTACGGATATCATGACTCATACGCGAAAGGAACCCTGTTTTTGCTGCATTGGCGCGATCCGCCTGCTCCACAGCGACCTTCAACTGCTCATTTTTGCTCTGCAGACGCTCATTGTACTGCCGCTGGATGCTCAGCTGCTTCTCCCGGTAGTTTTGTGCCATCTTCCAGCGTACCATATGGATAATGGCCAAAATGATCACATACAGGATCAGTGAAAACATGACACTTGGAATTGTGCTGTCGTATACATCACTCTCCGGCATATAGGCGTAAACATAATAAGCACGTCCATGCTCCATCAATCCATAGTCATGAGCCAACGTACCACTTTCCCTTCTTGCATGAATGATTTTATCTCTTGTCGTGGCTTCTTTGATCTTGCGCAGGATCTCCACATCATCTGTACTTTTTCCGATCAGTTCCTCATTATTGGACGCTATGATCTGTTTTCCGCGACTCACCACGATTGTTCCATCTTGCTCCAGATTATAACCGCACAACAATGTGTCCACGGACAGATGAAATGCCCGGGTATACTCAAGCGTTGTGTGATAATAAGCGACGATGATCCCGTTTCCATCCGCTCTTCCCGTGGCAGCCACATCTGCATAAGAACCGTCTTCACAGAAAAAACGCATACCGTATGTTTTTTCCGGAAAAGTAATTGCATCCTGCATCGCATCGGATGTCATATGTTTCACCAGTTCTTCCGTAGGCAGTCCGTCCACGGAATCATTATATTGCGCTTTTATATTTCCATTTTCATCCAGAAGCAAAACTCCGGTCACATAGCTGTCCCTTGCACATTGTGCCAGCATTTCACCGGTAACTTCATCCGTATGATCATAATCAATACTGTCGGTCAGCGCGTGATCGATCTGATGTACACTTTCTATCATGCGCATCATACTTTTTGTCTCTGCCGCCAGATTCAGTCTCTCATACTGATTGCACTGCTCTTTGATATAGCTGACGGTACTGCTCAGCGTCCGCTGCGCCCCACGCAGATCTACATGTATTGCGATCAAAAAAACGCCACCCATCAGCACAATACCAAGCAGCACTTCCAATGTATACAGTAAGCGGTTACTTTTCATAAGCGTCCACCTCCAGATAATCTTTGGGGTTCTCCAGATATCTTCCCAGAATCTGCTCCATAGTTCCGTCTGCCCGCATTTTTTCAAACACCTGCGACAAATCTTTTTCTATTCCTCTGTCATCATACTTTGAAAATGCAACGCCAAGTCCCACAGTGAGCAATGGTTCATCCAAAATCCGATATTCCAGATCATAATCCTTCATACACTGAATGATCGCCGTTTCGTGTGCGGCCACCGCATCTGCATAGCCTTTGCTCAAAAATGGATAAATCAGCTCTCTGTTCTGCAGGGAAAACACTTCCACCAGTTCCGGGATCCGAGGATCTGCATGAGAAGCAAACAATTCCTCCGGCTTCGTTGTTGACTGTACCGCCACTCGTTTTCCTTCCAGATTTGCAAGGGTATAGATATCGCTGTCTTTGCTGACTGCAACTACCTGACTGCTCGTCATGTACGGTGTCGTCCAATGATACTGTTCTTCTCTGCCATCAATGGAAAAACTGCCCCAGATACAGTCAATTTCTCCGCTTTCCACCAGCTGTTTTTTTGCTTCCCAGTCAATATATGTAAACACTGCCTCATAGCCCAGCCGGTCAAAGGCCTCTGTCGCCAGATCCACGTCAATTCCTGCCGGTTTTCCATCTGCATCCTCATAATTAAATGGTGGATAGTTATCACTGCCAATGATGATCCGCGGCCGGTCTTCCTTCTGGCTGACAGATTTAGCATTATTCTGGCTGCAGCTGATACAGCCTAAGGTCAGACCGATGCAGGTTCCAATTGCAACGCCTCGTCTCAGTATCTTTGCTATTTTCATTTGTCACCACACCTCGTTTTGTCAAAAAATCTGCAATTTTGTCTAATTTCCTCGACATTGTAGCAGTTTGATGGTGCAGATTGTGTCGAAAGGTGTCGACATGATTTAATGATATATAATTAAAAATCGAAAACTCTTTCTGCAACCGCTAGCCGTTCGCTACCCTCGTTTTTCCTCGGTTTTATCGCGCTCGTTCCCAACTCTAATAAAAGCTAGTCGTTTCCCACTCGCGCAAAACTCGCAAAACTCAGTCACTCGCTGAATCGCTTGTCGCAGAAGGAGTCTTCGATTTTTCTGTTTATGTTATGATACGCATAAATTGTTCACAAAATAGTAAACACAATATAAATAGGGCCTGGATTCATTTTTCCTTGGCCAGCGATTGTTAGCTGCAAAGGTAAAATGAATTCAGACCCTTTCAATATTTTAAATATTATTTCACATTTAGAAATGCGCAGTGTTTTACATCATTTCCGGATTTTCTTTGAACATGGAAAGGAATTTCGCTTCATCCTCACGATCAGAGCACCATAATTCAAGCTCTTCTCCATGCTCACCTACAAGTGCTGCAACTGCAACATACTGTGTCAGTGCAGATTTGAGGTTGAATTTATCACCATATGCGGATGTCAGCATTACATCGCCTGTACACTCATTAACTACGTCCAGAAATGTGTTTACGTCTTTGATATTTTTAATCTTCATATGTGTTCACGCTCCTACTTTCAAGTCAATTTATAAAGTTTCATTTTTATCGTTAGCATCATACTATCCGAAACTTTATTTGTCAAGCACGACTTAATCACGGAAGAATGCTACACCGGACTCGAAGATCTTCAGATCCTGCTCACCGTAAATGTTGAT
>Ga0129310_1002658_pt1 | contig 12862 bp, 10 predicted proteins | sample Go1ome_2_FD_94433 | JGI IMG/M metagenome (GOLD analysis project Ga0129310, IMG submission 94433) | Western lowland gorrila individual fecal microbial communities from Wisconsin, USA - Go1022A metagenome | ecosystem: Host-associated > Mammals > Digestive system > Large intestine > Fecal | place...
AAATGCAGGAATGCCACGGCATAAGGATCAGATATCAGGAATATTCTATAATAAAGGGATGTTCTGAGGCTTTTTATGCAACATTTGAAGACATTTCAGAAAAAGAAGATCGTGGCACTGATGCTGATCATTGTGACAGCCATGTGCGCACAGTTTGGCCGTCTGGTTTATCTCATGGTATTCAAGTCAGAGTATTATGAGGAGAAAGCGCAGAATCTGCACGAACGGGAACGCAGTATCAAAGCAGCCCGGGGCAGAATCACAGACCGAAACGGTATCGTGCTGGCCGATAATGAGTCTGTCTGTACCATTTCAGTGATCCACAGTCAGCTGACGGATCAAGAGCAGGTAATCCGTGTTTTATGCAAAGAACTGGATTTGCCGGAAGAAACGGTGCGAAAGCGTGTGGAAAAAGTAAGTTCCATTGAAAGGGTTCGTTCCAACGTGCCAAAAGAGACGGGAGATGCCATTCTGGCCTATCATCTGGATGGCGTAAAAATAGATGCGGATTACCGCAGATATTACCCCTATGATACACTGGCTTCCAAAGTGATTGGTTTTACCGGCGGGGACAATCAGGGGATTGTCGGACTGGAAGTAAAATATGAAGAATGGCTGAAGGGAGCCGATGGAAAAATTCTGACCCAGACGAATGCTTTTGGTGAGGAGCTGGAGGCAGAAGGAGAGCGCCGGGTAGAACCGGTGGCAGGAAATCAGCTGACCATCAGCCTGGATTACAATCTTCAAAATTACTGTGAACAGGCGGCTCAGAAAGTGATGCAGGAAAAGTCGGCAGACGGTGTGTCTGTGATTCTGATGAATCCGCAGAATGGGGAAATCCTGGCCATGGTCAATGAGCCGGAGTACAATCTCAATGAACCTTTCAACCTGAATGTGGAGCCGGCGGTTTCTGAGAAGGAAAAGCAGGATCTGTTAAACCAGATGTGGAGAAATGCATGTATCAATGATACGTATGAACCGGGATCAACTTTCAAGATCATTACCACGGCTGCAGCATTAGAACAGCAGGTGGTGACGGTGAATGATCCGTTTTACTGCCCTGGATACAAGATTGTGGAGGATCGCAGGATTCGGTGCCATAAAACAACCGGACATGGGGCGGAAACCTTTACCCAGGGAATCATGAATTCCTGTAATCCGGTATTTATTGAACTTGGTTTGCGGCTTGGAGCAGACAATTTTTACCATTATTTTGAGCAGTTCGGCCTGCTTGCCAAAACCGGGATCGACCTTCCGGGAGAGGCAGCAACGATCATGCATAAAAAAGAAAACATAGGGCAGGTGGAACTGGCAACAATTTCCTTTGGACAGTCCTTTCAGATTACACCGATCCAGCTGATCACGACTGTATCGTCACTGATCAATGGTGGGACCCGTGTGGTGCCGCATTTTGGTGTATCAGTGCAGAATGCAGAAGGAGATACGATCCATACCTTTGCCTATGATACAACAGAGGGGATGGTAAGCAGACAAACCTCTGAAACACTCTGTTCTCTTCTGGAGAAGGTGGTTTCAGAAGGAACCGGAAAAAAAGCGGCAGTGGAAGGATTTTCCGTTGCGGGCAAGACGGCAACGTCACAGACACTTCCGAGAAGTGAGCATAAATACATTGCTTCCTTTCTTGGGTTTGCACCGGCAGGCAATCCGCAGGTGATTGGTCTGATCGTGATCGATGATCCACAGGGTGTCTACTATGGTGGAACTGTGGCTGCACCGGTGATGAAAGAGATTTTTGAAAATGCACTTCCGTATCTTGGAATAGAAAAGATGGAAAATGTGCTGACAGAGCACTCCGTACAGGAGTGAAAATTGGCAGATATTCAGAGTTGCCAAACAAATAGAAAAGACGTATGATACTACTTAGACTGTAAAAAACATACAATCGGCATTGGGAGATGTCGAAGTAAGAAGAGGTGTGAAAATGACATATCAGGTAATTATTCCGGTACTGCTGGCTTTTGCAATCACAGCAGTGTTAGGACCGGTCGTGATTCCGTTTTTACGGAAATTGAAAATTGGAAATACAGAGAGGGAGGAACTTGAGTCCCATCAGAAGAAAAATGGTACTCCTACCATGGGAGGTATCATGATCCTTATTGCAGTGGTGATCACTTCCCTGTTTTATGTAAAGGGATATCCAAAAATCATTCCGGTACTGTTTGTGACCGTTGGATTTGGAATTATCGGATTCCTGGATGATTACTTAAAAGTTGTACTGCGCAGATCGGACGGACTGCTTGCATGGCAGAAAATGCTCTGTGAGATTGTTGTGACTGCTGTATTTGCAGTATACCTTGTAAAAAGTGACGTATCACTGTCCATGCTGATCCCATTCAGCAGAGGGCATTATCTGGAGCTTGGATGGCTCGCGGTTCCAATCCTGTTTTTTGCAGTGATCGGTACGGTAAACGGCGTAAACTTTACGGATGGTCTGGACGGCCTTGCTTCCAGCGTAACAATTCTGGTTGCGACATTCTTTTCTGTGATCGCAGTCGGAACAGGTGCAGGTATCGCACCGGTGACCTGCGCAGTTGTCGGCGCACTGCTTGGATTTTTACTGTTTAACGTATATCCGGCCAGCGTATTTATGGGAGATACCGGTTCTCTGGCTCTGGGCGGTTTCGTGGCAGCAGCTGCATATATGATGCAGATGCCGATTTTCATCCTGATCGTGGGACTGATCTACTGGATTGAGATTATCTCCGTTATGATTCAGGTTGTATATTTTAAAAAAACAGGCGGAAAGAGATTTTTCCGTATGGCACCGATCCATCATCATTTTGAACTTGGTGGATGGTCTGAGACCCGCGTGGTTGCAGTATTTTCAATCGTGACAGCAATTCTTTGTCTGATTGCATATATTGGTATTGTATAGGTGAAATAGGATAGACTTTTGAGAGAAAAATAATCTGGAGGAATATGGCAATGGAATTCACAGGGAAAAAAGTACTGGTTTTTGGAACCGGTATCAGTGGCGTAGCGGCAGCAAATTTATTGGAAAATGCCGGAGCGAAAGTCGTTTTATTTGATGGAAATGAGAAACTGGATAAAGCGCATGTACTGGAAAATTTTGAGGCAGGAAAGACACCGGAACTGTATGTGGGAGAGCTTCCGCAGGAAGTGGAGAAAGCACTGGATCTGGTTGTGCTTAGCCCAGGTGTACCTGTGGATCTTCCAATCGTGAACCGTCTGAGAGAGGCAGGACTGCCGATCTGGGGTGAGATTGAGCTGGCATACCGCTGCAAAAAAGGTGATGTGCTTGCAATTACCGGTACAAATGGTAAGACGACAACTACCGCACTTCTTGGCGAGATCATGAAGACTGCATTTCCACATGTACATGTAGTAGGAAATATTGGTATTCCGTATACCGGCGTGGTTGCGGAAGATACCGATGATACGGTAACGGTTGCTGAAATCAGCAGTTTTCAGCTGGAAACGATTGACGAGTTCTGTCCGAAGGTATCTGCTATTTTAAATATCACACCGGATCATCTGAACCGTCATCATACGATGGAAAACTACATAACTGCAAAATTCAACATTGCGAAAAATCAGGGACCGGAAGAGATCTGTGTATTAAATTATGAGGATGAAGTGCTCAGAGAGCGTGCAAAAGAATTATCTGCACATATCGTATTTTTCAGCAGTCTCAGAACGCTGGAAGAGGGAGTTTACCTGGATGGTGACAAGATTATCTATGCGCATGACGGACAGAAAGAGGAAGTATTGTCTACGGATGAACTGAATATTCTTGGTCGTCACAATCATGAAAATGCAATGGCAGCCACAGCGATGGCATTAAATTACGGCGTATCCATGGAACATATCCGTCAGGCTCTGCGTACCTTCCAGGCGGTAGAACACAGAATTGAGTACGTGACAGAGAAACGCGGAGTTCGCTTTTACAATGATTCCAAGGGTACCAATCCGGATGCAGCCATCAAGGGTATTCAGGCGATGGATCGTCCGACCTGTCTCATCGGCGGTGGATATGATAAGCAGTCCGAATATACCGAGTGGATCAACAGTTTTGATGGAAAAGTAAAGAAACTTGTTCTGATCGGTCAGACCAGAGAAAAAATTGCCAAGGCGGCTGATGCCTGCGGATTCCATGATTATGTATTCGCTGACAGCCTGCAGAAGGCTGTTGATATCTGTTATGAAAATGCTCAGAATGGAGATGCCGTATTACTTTCACCGGCATGCGCAAGCTGGGGAATGTTCCCGAACTACGAGGTTCGTGGAAAAATGTTTAAAGAAATGGTTCATGCATTAAAGGAGTAATTGTACATGAGTAACCGCAGAAACCGTACGAGGGCTGCAAGTGCCCAACGAAGAAGGGAAAGCGCCGGGACAACAAAATATTTTGATTACAGTCTGCTTTTCATCATTATCTTTCTGGTGGGATTTGGGCTGGTTATGCTTTACAGTGTCAGTGCCTATGAGGGACAGGACGTATTTCATGACCCGATGCACTATCTGAAACGTCAGGCGGGCTGTGCGGTACTTGGATTTATCGGGATGTTCGTGGTAAGTTATGTACCGCAGAGCTGGATGAAAAAACTTGCATTTCCGGCATATGTGCTGTCGCTGCTGATGTGCGGGGCGGTTATCCTCGTTGGTCAGAGTTCCAATGGATCTACACGATGGCTGAAAATTGGTCCAATCCAGTTGCAACCGTCGGAGATCGCAAAAATTGCCGTGATTCTTTTTATGGCGGTTTTGCTGAGTAAGATCCCAAAGCAGGTCAAAGATCTGAAATCCATCATAAAGATCCTGCTTCTTGTGATTCCGATGGTTGGTGTTATTGCAGTCAGCAACTTAAGTACCGCAATTATTGTGGCAGGTATTGCCGTGATCATGATTTTTGTGGTAAGCCCGAAATATAAGGAATTTATTATGCTTGGCGGTGTTGCCGTAATCTTGATGGTAGTCGGTATCAACATGGCCGGTTACCGTGCGGAGCGTATCAAAGCATGGCTTCACCCGGAAGATTTTCCGGATAAAGCATATCAGACCTTACAGGGTCTGTATGCAATCGGCTCAGGGGGGCTGTTTGGAAAAGGTCTGGGAGCCAGTGTACAGAAGCTTGGTTATGTTCCGGAGGCACAGAATGATTTCATTTTTACAATCATTTGTGAGGAACTTGGGTTGTTTGGCGCAATCTGCGTCATGCTGCTTTTTGTACTGCTGTTATGGCGGTGTATGGTCATTGCAAACAACGCGCCGGATCTGTTTTCCGCACTGGTGGTTGTCGGCGTTATGGGACATATTGCACTGCAGGTCGTATTAAACATTATGGTTGTAACAAACTGGATGCCGAATACAGGTATTATCCTGCCCTTTATCAGTTACGGAGGTACATCCATTGCAATCCTGCTCACGGAGATGGGGCTGGTGCTGAATGTGTCGCGGCATATCAAATTTGATGCCACTCATCCGATTGAGTAAGATTCGGGCAGAAATCCGGGAGAGAGCAGTATGCGAAAAAAGAGAAAAAGAAAGAAAATTGGGCGTGTCATTTTGACCGCCCTTCTGATTATAGCGTTTGTGATCGCACTGGGAGCAATTCTGGTGTGGAAGGTGTTTGTGGTGAAAAGTGTCACCGTAAAAGGAAACGAAATCTACAGTGACAAGCAGATCGAAGACTGGGTACTTGACAAGGAGTATTCCTGGAATTCATTGTATGTCTACTTTGAAAATAAACTGAATAAGACAGAGGAAATCCCGTTTGTAGATTCCCTGCAGATCCATCTGAAATCTCCACAGAAACTGGAGATTACAGTAGTGGAAAAAGGAATCCTTGGTTATATCTATGTGCCGTCTCTGGGAAAAAATGCATATTTTGACAAGGACGGTTTCGTGGTGGAGATTTCCTCAGAGATTATCGAGGGAGTTACCAAGATCAGTGGCTTGTCTGTGGATACAGCAGAATTGTATAAGAAGCTGTCTATCGGAGATAACAGTAAGCTGCTGCGGACGTTGTTGAATGTGACACAGTTGCTGAAAAAATATGAGCGGATACCGGAGACAATCCTGATTCAGAACGGAAATGTGTACCTGAATTATGGACAGATTCAGGTAAATCTCGGATCCGGTACAGATCTGAATGAGAAGATTCTGCGCATGGATCAGATTCTGCCGCAGTTAGATGGTGCAAGTGGAATGTTGCATCTGGAAACCTGGTCAGAAAGTAATACGGATATCTATTTCCGAAACGGAGAACTGATCGAGTTCCCGAATGATGTGCAGACGGTACCGGGACAAACAACGGATTCACAGGATGGCGGTGATCAGACGGATACCCAGCAGGATAGTGGTGCTCAGGCGGATACATCCGGTGACGGAACAGGTGACCAGGCAGGTGGTCAGGACACATCTGATGGAAATTCCGATGCTCAGGCAGATACACAGGATACAAACACTGCAGATACGGCAGATGGTCAGTAAAAAATCTGATTTATCGGGATTTTATAGTTGATTATTTCCAGAAAAAACGATATTATAAAAGATATAGCAAAGAGAATGGCAGAAATGTTATGAAATATAATAGAAGATATTCCGTTTCAGGGATAAAAGGAGGATTATCGTGGTTGAAATCATGTCAATAGGGGCTGAGTCCAGCGCAAAAATAATTGTAATCGGAGTGGGCGGCGCTGGAAATAACGCCGTGAACCGAATGATAGATGAGAAGATTGGCGGTGTAGAGTTCATCGGTATCAATACGGACAAGCAGGCACTTACTTTATGTAAAGCGCCGACACTGATCCAGATTGGTGAAAAACTGACCAAAGGACTTGGAGCAGGAGCTCAGCCGGAAATCGGACAGAAAGCAGCAGAGGAAAGCGCAGAAGAACTGACAGCAGCCATCGAAGGTGCTGATATGGTATTTGTAACATGCGGTATGGGCGGCGGAACAGGAACAGGTGCTGCTCCTGTTGTGGCAAAAATCGCAAAGGATATGGGAATCCTTACTGTAGGTGTAGTTACAAAACCGTTTAAATTTGAAGCAAAAACACGTATGACAAATGCGATTCATGGAATCGAAAATCTGAAAGAGAGTGTAGATACACTGATCGTTATCCCAAATGACAAACTTCTGGAGATTGTTGACAGAAGAACAACCATGCCGGATGCGTTAAAGAAAGCAGATGAAGTATTACAGCAGGCTGTACAGGGAATCACAGATCTGATCAATGTACCGGCACTGATCAACCTGGATTTTGCAGATGTACAGACCGTCATGAAAGACAAAGGTCTGGCTCATATCGGTATCGGTGCAGCTACCGGTGATGATAAAGCAATTGAGGCAGTTAAGATGGCAGTTGCCAGTCCTCTGCTTGAGACAACCATCAATGGTGCATCTCACGTTATCATCAATATTTCCGGTGATATCTCCCTTATGGATGCAAATGATGCAGCAAGCTACGTACAGGAACTTGCAGGAGATGATGCAAATATCATTTTTGGTGCAAAATACGACGAGTCTATTCCGGATGCAGCAACGATTACTGTTATTGCAACCGGACTTGAGACAGAAGCAGCGCCGGCACAGAGTATTTTACCGGGTATGAAATTCAACGGTGGTAATACGCTGAATATGGCCCGCACAGCAGGCACACCGGTAAAACCGGTTCAGCCAGTGGCACCGGCTCAGAATTTCAGTGGTATTCAGCGCCCGCAGAAACCGACTCCGACTGTTGCACCACGTGACATCAAGATTCCGGAATTCCTGAAAAATACAAAAAGATAAAAAGATACGGATTTAAGGATAAATTTCTAAAAAAGCTCCGCGATTTCGACAAGAAATACGCGGAGCTTTTTGTATACTTTAAGGGCAGGGAGGTGAAAGGTGATTTATGAATGGTATGTGGATGTATTTTTCCTGACAAATATATTGCTGGATGTCAGTGCTATGCTGGCAGTGGGAGTGATACTGAATCGTCCGATCCGTCCGGGACGCTGTGCTCTGGCCTGTACACTTGGCACACTGCTGTCCATTATTCTGTTGTTACATATAAGCATGCTGTGGAGCAGTATTCTGCTGCATGGAGTGGTGCATCCGCTGATGACATGGCTGGTATTTGGGGGCAAAGATCGTGTGGGTTATCTGCGGGCACTTCTGACGGTGTATCTTGTCATATTTGTGATGGGAGGAGTGCAAAGCAGCATGGCAGTTTATTTTGGAAACAGTACGGTACAGATTTTATTTTCCGGGATACTGGCGGCAGTGCTGTCTGTTATTTATCTGATCCACAGAAAAGTGACGGGAGAAATCTGTCAGGTGGAATTATGGATTCAGGAGCAGAAAGTAACGGTAAATGCCTATTGTGACAGTGGAAATCTGCTGCGGGATCCGGAGAATGGAAGACCGGTGTCCATTCTGCAGCAGGAAATCCTGACGGTATTGCAGACTGATAAGGAGCTGCCCAAAACACACAGCATTGGTTATCGAACCATCCATGAGGCCGATGGCACGTTGGAAGTGATGACACTGGATCGGATGACCATTTATCACAGAGGATCCGTCAGACAGATCATGCGTCCGGAAGTCGGGCTGCACAAAGGAGAAGTGATGCAGCGCCCAAAGGTACAGCTTTTGCTGAACGCGGCGTATTTTTAAGGTACAAAAGCAGGAAATAATAGAAAGGGTAAAGGGTATCTGAGTATGTATTTGAAAGTGTCTGTGCCGGGAAAATTTCAGCTGAAACTGATTCCGACGTTACAAAATCTTCTTTTTTTGAAATCCAATGATGTGCATTATATTGGAGGCACGGACGTGCTTCCGGCGCCTTTAGAGCGTGAGGATGAGAATGACTGCATTATGCAGCTTGGTACGGAAGGCGGTGAGGAGGCCCGCAAGCGGCTGATCGAGCATAACCTGCGTCTGGTTGTGTACATAGCAAAAAAATTTGATAACACGGGAATTGGCGTGGAGGATCTGATCTCCATTGGAACCATTGGTCTGATCAAGTCCATCAATACTTATAATCCGGGAAAAAATATCAAGCTGGCCACTTACGCTTCACGCTGTATTGAAAATGAGATTCTGATGTATCTGCGTAGAACGAGTAAAATGAAAATGGAAGTGTCTTTTGACGAGCCACTGAATGTGGATTGGGATGGCAATGAACTGCTGCTTTCTGATATTCTTGGCACAGAGGAAGATATTATATATAAAGATATGGAACTGGAAGTGGAGAAAAAACTCCTGAAGCGGGCAATTGCAAAATTATCCGCCCGAGAACGGAACATTATTGAACTGCGTTACGGACTTGGAACCGGCGGCAAAGAGTATACACAGAAGGAAGTTGCGGACCAGATGGGAATTTCCCAGTCCTATATTTCAAGGCTGGAGAAGAAAATCATGCGGCAGTTGAAGAAAGAAATTACCCGTTACGAATAGTATTCAACGGTTGGAAAATGTACAGAAAGAGAAAGCGGTAATATTTTACAATTTTATTAATTTTTCAAGGAAAGGTTGATGAAAAATAAAAATGCGTTACAATATGAGATAACTGGCGTAAAAGTGACGCGTAAGCGGAAAGAAAATACAAAGGAAGTAGTAATTGTGCAAAGGACAAAATTAAGACAGGAATTAAAAAGACAGAGAAGCAGTCAGAAAAAGCTTCGAATGATCATTGGCATTGTAATTGCTGTAGTTGCAGTTTTGTATATTGCAGGTACCGTTTATTACAGCAAACATTTTTACAGCAAGGGAAGTGCTTTTGGCATTTCACTGCGCAATGAAAGTGTTGCGTCCATGAAGGAAAAAATCGCAGATAAGCTGAATGCGTATACATTGACGATTCAGACAAGAGATGGCGATGAGCAGATCAGCGCTTCGGATATTCAGCTGAAATATGATGACCAGGGAGAACTGGATGAGCTCTTTGATAATCAAAATGCATTTTTGTGGTTTTTGATGGGAGCAACTTCAAAAGACGAAATTGATCTTGGAATTGTTGTGGATGATGTTTCTCTGAATCAGAAGATTGGAAACCTGAAATGTATTCAGGAGGAAAACATGACTGCTCCGACGGATGCCCATCTGGAGTTCAGTGATGGAAAATTTCACGTAGTAGATGAGACACAGGGAAATCAGCTTGATATGAGCAAAGCAGATGCAGCAATCAAAAAAGCGGTGGAAGAAGGCGCAGAGACCGTATCGCTGGATGAGACAGATTGTTATGTAAAACCTGGTGTATACAAGGATGATGAAAAATTGCAGCAGGAGTGCGACGATGTCAATAAACTGCTGACAGCAAAGATTACCTATGATTTCAGTGACCGCAAAGAGGTTGTGGACAGTGATGAGATTGCTGACTGGATCACCTTTGGTGATGATTATTCTTATTCACTGGATGATGAGAAAATTACAGAGTATGTACATCAGCTTGGCCTGAAATATGATACCTTTGGTCTGAGCAGACAGTTTACTACACATAGTGGTCAGACCATTACTCTGAAAGGCGGAGATTATGGCTGGTGTATTAATAAGAAAAAGACAGTAGAGCAGTTAAAAGAACTGGTATTGGCAGGAGAGACGACAACCGTTGAGCCAGTATACCTGTACAGTGGTGTTTGCCGTGATACCAATGATATCGGTGGTACTTATATCGAGGTAAGCATTTCCGCACAGACGATGTGGATGTACAAGGATGGAGAATGCATTGTATCCACACCTGTGGTAACCGGAAATGTGGCGGCAGGACACAGTACACCGTCCGGCGGCGTATGGGCCATTGACGCCAGAATGCCGAATTATACGCTGACCGGCCAGGATTACAATTCAGAAGTATCCTTCTGGCTTCCATTTAACGGGGATGTCGGTATCCATGATGCTTCCTGGAGAAGCGAATTTGGCGGTTCTATTTACAAGACCCGTGGCTCTCACGGCTGTGTTAATACACCGTACAGCGCCATGAAAGTTATTTATGAGAATGCGAAAATCGGATATCCGGTTGTCGTATACTAAATGTGAAAAAACAATATAACGGAAGGCTTACATGTTCGAGTGAAAGACTGAAGAAAAACAAAAATATTCCGTGCATGCTGTGGGAGTAAGGAGCAAAGAAACGTGAAAGAAAAAGAAAAGAAAAAGCGACACCCGGTGACATTGATCATTTTTCTGATCGCACTGGCAGTGATGATTTTTGCACTGGTAAAACTTGTGGGAATCCGCAGGGATTATCAGGAATCAGAAGATACATTTCAGACATTGGAATCCAAATATGTGGTAAATCCGGATGGAGGAACCGGAGCGCTCTGGCAGGATGGCACAAGAATTCAGTTTGAGGCACTTCAGAAAGAAAATCCGGATATCAGAGCCTGGCTGCGTTTTGATAATTATGATGATGTACATATCAGTTATCCGATTCTCTATTCAGGAGATGATGAGAAGTATCTGCGCAGTGATATTTATGGAAATTATCACATTGCAGGCTGTATCTTTCTGGAAGGATTGAACAATCCGGATTTTTCGGACTATCATTCCATTGTTTACGGCCACAACATGCGGAATACGACGATGTTTGGCGATCTCAAACGGTATAAAAACGATGAAGGATTTTATGAAAATAACCAGTATTTTAATATCTATACAGAGGATAAAGTGCTGCGTTACCAGATTTTTTCCTATTATGATGTAGATGAAAATGATGAAGTCTATACCGTGGGGTATGGTCCGGATGATGCATGGCAGGCTATGATCGACCGGATGGTGGCGGCTTCCATGAAAGATACCGGAATACATCCGACAAAGGATCAGAAAATCGTGACGCTGTCTACCTGCAGCAAGGCGGGAGAAACCAAGCGATTCGTGGTTCATGGGGTACTGGTTGACGAAACCTTGATAAATGAATAATTTAATGATTTAAAGATTTAAAGCAAAATCGGAGAAAATTTCCTCGGCTCGCTAGACGTTCACTACCCTCGTTTCACGGCAGTTTCATCGCGCTCGTTCTCGGCTCCTATAAAAGCTGGTCGCCTTCCACTCGCGCAAAACCTTGTGAAACTCAGTCGCTCACTTAATCGCTTACCGAGGAAATTTTTTCCGATTTTGTTGCTTTAAATTTTGAAATATTTTTTTGCAGATAAAATTAATTTGTCAAAAAGGATTTTTTTACAAGGTAAATGTACATGTGATATGCAGTACTGATACGTAATTGGGTGATTAATTTTTGTGACTGAAATGGCGAAATCAGAGACTTCTTCTGTGGCGGGCGATTAAGTAAGTGACTGAGTCTTGCGAGTTTTGCGCGAGTGGGAACCGACCAGCTTTTATAGGAGTGTGGGAGCGATTTTATCAAGTCGAACATATGTGAGACTTGGCGCGTAATTCTCATCAGCGTAAGCTGATAAATTCCATGGAGAATTGCTGCGCATCCTTGCGGAGCTTTTATCTCAGTCTGAAGGACTGAGGTAAAAACCGAAGCAAAACGAGGGTAACGCACGACTAGCTGACACAGAAGAAGTCTTTGATTTCGCTTTCTTTAATAAAAATTACGTCGTGAGGTAGTTTCGCATGGTTTTTAGAGCGGACTTTTCAAGGCGGCTTACCTGCGCTTGAGAGATATGGATTTCATCCGCCACTTCCATCTGTGTTTTTCCCTCGAAAAAACGCAGTTGGATAATGTGATTTTCCCGCGCATTTAATTGTTTCATGGCATCGTTGAGGGATAGCTTGTCCACCCAGCGATCTTCTTTATTTTTTTTGTCACTGATCTGATCCATGACGTACAGTGGTTCTCCGCCATCAGTATAGACTGGATCATAGAGGCTGACAGGTGTCTGAATCGCATCTAATGCAAAAGTGATATCTTCTTTTGGTATCTGT
>Ga0129310_1002659_pt1 | contig 12855 bp, 13 predicted proteins | sample Go1ome_2_FD_94433 | JGI IMG/M metagenome (GOLD analysis project Ga0129310, IMG submission 94433) | Western lowland gorrila individual fecal microbial communities from Wisconsin, USA - Go1022A metagenome | ecosystem: Host-associated > Mammals > Digestive system > Large intestine > Fecal | place...
GGGTTATTAAAATCTAAATCATGAGCCTCTTTAATCGAGGAATTCAACGATTTATGATAGAAACAACAAGTTCCAAACTAAATAAAATTAAGATTTTATTTAGACTACTAATCGTCTGAAACAGGCAAATATTGCTTAAAACAGAGGATAACGATTTTTACGAAAAACAGAAAAATCATGTTTGCGAAAGGATATGTCTTATGGCTTAAAAATTTACGATATAATTTTAATAAGAGAACACCAGCAATTTGTCTCAGTCGCTAACAATCGCTCCTTGAGAAAAATTGCTGGTGTTCTCAATTTACACTGTGATATTTGTAAATTTTTGCGCCACATTGCACTTCGTGCCGCGAAGCCTATTTAAAAAACCGGAACGTTCCGATCACTTTTCCCATGATCATGACTTCAGACACGATGATCGGATCCATAAAATCATTTTCCGGCTGCAGACGATAGTAGCCGTTCTCTTTATAAAAGGTCTTTACTGTTGCAGAATCATCTACAAGTGCAACAACCATATCTCCATCATTTGCTGTGGCCTGTTGCTGCACCAGAATATAATCCCCGTCTAAAATACCGGCATTGATCATACTTTCTCCTTGGACCTGTAAAATAAAAGTCTGCTCGTTTGGCATAAATTCTGCCGGAATCGGAAAGTAGTTCTCAATGTTTTCTACGGCCAGAATCGGTTCACCAGCCGCAACTCTGCCGACAATCGGAACATTGACCATCTCACGTCTGGTCAGGTTGAAGTTTTCATCTACAATTTCAATCGCACGCGGTTTGGTCGGATCGCGACGAATATAACCGTTTTTCTCCAGTGTCTCTAAGTGTGCATGGACAGAAGAAGTAGATTTCAATTTGACAGCCTCACAGATTTCACGTACTGCAGGCGGATATCCTCTGTTTAAAATCTCTGCTTTGATATATTCTAAAATTTCTCTCTGTTTATCGCTGATTTTTCCGTATGACATAATATGATCAATTCTCCTTAATGTTCGTTACCTGTTTAATGATTAAATTATAGCATATCAAACTAACGATTTCAAATATATTCGAAAACTTGTTCCGAAAATTTGTTCGTATTTTCACTTGACTTTCGAACACATGTTTTGTATAATTCAATTATCGAACAGATGTTCCGAACAAAATATCGAACATTTGAGAAACATATCGTTAGTGAAGATAAAACAGGGGAGGATACACAGATGAGTACATATTCCGTAATTTACAATACAAATCCATATCAGAAAGCACAGGCCAGAGCGCGAGCACAGAAAAGAGCACATATCCAAGCTGTAAAAAAACGTCAGGCAATAAAACGCCAGGTTTTTCTGATAACTATTATGTTTCTTACTATTCTGGCTACGGTATTGGTAATCACAAACTGTTTGAAAGCAAATCAGGTAAAAGCTTCTTCCGTACATGAGGAGAACATTTACTATAAGACCATTCAGGTAGAAGAAGGCGATACTTTATGGACCCTGGCTGATCAGTATATGGGAAATAACAGCTTCGACAGACAGGCATATATCGACGAGGTAAAAGAGATGAACCATTTGACCAGCGACACGATAGAGAGCGGTGCTTATCTAATGATTCCTTATGTGGAAACGGTTTCTGAATTATAATGTTGATAACATATATATCATATCAGACATATGCCTGAAAGGTATGAATTCACATGAAATTCAGGTATTAGACATAATAATATAAGATAACTATAATAAAAGATGCTCATTGTTATGGGCATCTTTTTTTAATATAACCTTATAAATATAGATATTTACATGCAACCTATATCATCAACATTCTATATGCTTGTATTTTGATGATAACAGATCACTTAATCGAACAGGAGACGAACATGCAACACACAGAACGATTTTTTTCTAATAGACAGTTAAAACAGATATGCCGTGCAGTGGATTTTTGCATGGAATCGAAATTTGTTACATAAAATTTTGCGGATTGCCGTGCCAAATGGCATTGAAAGCGGTATCTTTCAGTTTGTAAAAGTTGCCTTGTCCAGCGTCATCGCATTGTTTGGAACATATCAGATCGCCGCAAACGGAATTGCACAGAGTCTCTGGAGCGTTGCCGCATTGATGAGTGTCACCATGGGTCCAGTGTTTATCACCGTGATCGGACAGTGCATGTGTGCAAACGATACAGTACAGGCAAAATTTTATTTTCAAAAGCTGACACGTCTGACTGTTATTTTATCTATTGTATGGAATCTGCTTATTTTTGCACTGACACCATTGATCCTGCAGGGATACGCGATTTCTGAACAGACAAGACATCTGGTAATCTGGCTGGTTCTGATCCATAATATTGCAAATGCAGTTGTTTTCCCATTTGCGGATCCGCTGGGAAAAGGACTGCGTGCTACCGGAGATGTACGTTTTACCATGGGGATTTCCCTTTTTACGACCATCGGTGTACGCCTGATTTTATCTATATTGCTTGGTATCTGGTGCAATCTTGGCGTAATCGGAATTGCGCTTGCTATGTGTCTTGACTGGCTGGTGCGGGCAATCATTTTCTGGATTCGTTACAAAAAAGGCACTTGGCAAAAATTTCAGGTGATCTGATCCCCTAAATTTTGCATTCTAGTTCAATGCCAGGACAACTGGTAATAATTTTTCAAAAATTCCAGAAACTGTCCGGCCGGTTCTGACAGATATCGAACCGGCGAATACACAATATAAAGTTTTCGTAAGAAAGCTTCTTCTCCCAATGGGAAAATTAACAGTTTCCCCTGTTTTGCGTCAGAAGCAACGGTTGCACGGGAGAGAATCGAAATTCCCATTCCAAGTTTGATGCATTTTTTTAAAGAACCAGCATCATCCATAATGGCGATAACGTTTAAATCATCTAATGTAAGCCCTCTGTTTTTCAAAAAATGGAGGGTTTCCTGTTTGGTTCCGGAATTATCTTCCCGCAGTAAGAATGGCTCCTTCAGCAGAACATTCAACGGCTCTTTCTCCTTTTTAAAATTCTGATAGTAAGGAGTGGAAGGCGTGGCAATAACCAATTCATCTGATGCAAAAGGCAAAAATTCACAGGTGGTATCCGAACAGGTGGTTCCCACAAGTCCCAGATCACAGGTGCCATCATCAATCTTGTGAATGATTTCCAGGCTGTCTCCACAAGTGGTATGAAATGTAACATCCGGAAACTCATCATGATAGGTTGCCAGTAATTCCGGAAGTACATAGAGTGATGGTACAGAAGATACACCAATCTGTAATTTGTTTGTTCCCTCATTGGAAAGCTCCAGTACAGCTTTCTGCTGCAATGTCAGAATTTCAGAGGCATATTGATAGAGCTTCATACCTGCTGGTGTCACTGACAGGGTTTTCGTTGTCCGTTTTAATAACTGTGTATGAAATTCCTGCTCCAGAGAGCGAATATGTGCACTGACTGTGGGTTGAGACAGATACAATTTTTGTGCTGCCTGCGAAAAACTCTGGTATTTTACGGTGTATACAAATGCTTCTAGTTGTCTGATGTCCATAGCAATTACCCTTTCTACATGTTTTTTGTAAAAATCCTATTTTTCTTCTATGCCATTTTCTTTATAGCAAACTATAAATCATATTCATTTTTGTTCTTATAATTTTTTACGTATAATGGAATTTATATCCTCTCGAAAAATCAATATAAAATGCTTCTAATCTGATTTTACTCCTATTTATAGATTTTTTCAATAGATTTATTTGAGTTATCAATATTAACAATTTTACTGGAAAATACAGGAATGTTATACTGAGTACAACAAAAACAGACGTAATTGTACGTCAGATATACAAAGGAGAGTAGTTATGAAACTATTTAACAACACATGGAAGCTTGCAATCGCAGGTGCCATTGTCGGTGTACTGGCAGCATTGCTTGCATTCTTTGGGAACCCGGCAAACATGGCAATTTGTGTGGCATGTTTTATCCGTGACACAGCAGGAGCTTTAAGTCTCCATTCCGCAGCACCGGTACAGTATTTCCGTCCGGAAATCGTAGGATTTGTAGTTGGAGCCTTTCTTATTTCTCTGATCACAAAAGAGTACAAGGCAACCGCAGGATCTGCACCAATGATCCGTTTCCTGCTTGGAATGATCATGATGATCGGCGCATTGGTATTTCTTGGATGCCCGCTTCGTATGGTACTCCGCATGTCTGCCGGTGATCTGAATGCTTATGTGGCACTGATCGGATTTGCAGGCGGCGTAGCAACCGGAACCCTCTTCCTGAAAAAAGGATTTTCTCTTGGAAGAGCCTATGAAACAAAGAAAGCAAACGGTATGGTATTGCCAATCGCGTTAATTATATTACTGATCATCGGTGTGGCAACCGGTGCATATGCAGCAAGTACCGAAGGTCCTGGAAGCATGCATGCACCAATCGCAATTTCATTGATCGTTGCCCTGATCATTGGCGTTATCGCACAGATGAGCAGAATGTGCTTCGCAGGAAGTATCCGCGACGTCATTTTGATGAAAAACTTTGACCTGATCAGCATCATTGGCGCACTGTTTGTCGTTATGCTAATTTACAACATTGCAACCGGAAACTTCCACTTAAGTTTTTCTGGTCAGCCAATCGCACATTCCCAGCATCTGTGGAACATTCTTGGTATGTATGTGGTTGGATTTGGTGCTGTTCTGGCAGGCGGATGCCCGCTGCGTCAGCTGATCCTGGCAGGACAGGGTTCTTCCGACAGCGCGGTAACATTCCTTGGCATGCTCCTTGGAGCTGCATTTGCTCATAACTTTGGTCTGGCAGGCGCAGCAGCAAAAGCGGCCACCGAAACCGAAGCAGCAGTTGCAGGCGGTCCGGCTACCGCAGGTAAAGTAGCAGTGATTGCATGCATTATCGTATTATTTATCATTGCAGTAACAAATAAAAGAAATCTGAAAAGAGGACAATAAAAATGGCAGAATTCATTGAAGTAGATGTAAGAGGACTTTCCTGTCCGGAACCGGTTTTGCTTGTTATGGATGCCATGGATGAACATCCGGGTGAAACCATTCATGTGATCGGTGATGAAGCGCACACAAGAACAAACATCGAAAAGACATTGAAATATCAGAAAAAAGATTTTCAGACTGAACAGAAAAACGGTTGCTTTGAAATTACATTTCAGGCATAATAAAAGAAAAACGGAGCGTTATCGTCATGCGAAAAAAGAAACCTTATCAGATATTAACATTTCATACCACATCAGCTGCCATGGCCATGGAGCTGTATTGTAAAGAGCATGACATATCCGGTCGTTTAATCCCGGTCCCGAGGGAACTGTCCGCCGGCTGCGGTCTGGCCTGGCGCATAGACCCGGAAGCGTACGCCCGCTGCAAAAATGATTTACTTTGCTCCAACATTGAAATCGAACAAAATGTAGAGCTGGTTATTTAGATATCTGATACCCCATAACCAATTCCCTGAAACATAACCCCCCTGGATTGTAAACAGCAGTTTCAATCCGGGGGGACTTTTTATAACCTGCACAATGCAAAAAATTGACTTTCATACGCAATCAAAATATAATGAATATCAGTTATATATTTTAAAATTATGGAGAATAATTTTTCATTTGGAGGTTTTTATAGATGGAAAAAGAAGAACAACTTCAGCGTGCGTTGAAAGAAGCAGAAGAAGCCAGGAATGAAGCAATCATTGACCATGAAATTATTTCAGCTGTCAGCAGACTGTATTTTTCTATTTTCCGAATCGACCTGACAAGGGATTTTTATGAAGAAATTTCCAGCGATAATATGGTACACCGCCTGACGGGGCACGAAGGAAATGCACAGGAAAAAATGAATGAAATTTGTGATACTATTGTGCTGAAAGAGCATCGCACATCTGTCAGACGTTTTTTCGATTTATCTACAGTTGCTGACAGAATGGCGGATACTTATACCATTGAAATCGAATATCGTGCGGTCGATGGAAACTGGCATGAAGCACGATTTATTGAAAAAAAGAGGGATGCTTCCGGTAGAGTCACACATATCCTGTATGTTACCAGAAATGTAAGCAAACAAAAACAGCAGGAACTGGAGCAGGAGCGTCTGCGCATTGCATATCAGGCTGCTGAAAAAGCCAATGAAGCCAAAACAACATTTTTACTGAATATGTCTCATGATATCCGTACACCAATGAATGCGATCTTAGGATATACGGAACTTATGCGTAAAGAAATCAAAGATGAGAAACTGTTGCATTATCAGGAAATGATCGAAGAATCCAGCAATCTGTTGCTTTCTATCGTTAACAATGTACTTGACATGGCACGGATTGAAAGTGGAAAAATGGAACTGGATGAAAATTATGATGAAGTTGGCGGTATTATTGCAGAGGTTTGTAAAGTTTTTGCAGTGGATGCACAGAAAAAAGGAATTACCTTTGAACAAAGTGTAGAGGTAACACATACACATCTCATGGTTGATATGACAAAGATGCAGGAAATATTTACAAATCTGATCAGTAATGCTGTAAAATATACGCCGTCTGGCGGGAAAGTGACAATCTGCATCAGCGAACTTCCATGTGAACAGGAAGGTTATGTACGGATCAAATGCGAAGTCAGCGATACCGGCATTGGTATGAGCAAAGAATTTTTACCGCATTTATTTGATTCTTTTTCACGCGAACGGAATACAACTATGGGGAAAGTGGCCGGAACCGGTCTCGGAATGGCAATTGTTAAGAGTTTGGTTGATCTAATGAGCGGGACAATCGAAGTTGAGAGTGAACTGGGAAAAGGTACGAAATTTACAATCATCACACCTCACAAAATAGCAGATCGCAATTATTATGAAAAACATGAAAATCAGACCAGTAAAGATACAGAGACAGAATTTAAGGGCAAGCGAATTTTGCTGACCGAAGATAATGATCTGAATGCAGAAATTGCTGAACTGATTTTAAAAGATATGGGATTTGATGTAGAACGCGCAGAAGATGGCATCATCTGTGTAAACAAACTGGAACGAAATCCTGTGGGAACCTATGATCTTATCCTGATGGATATTCAAATGCCAAATATGAATGGTTATAAAGCAGCACAGGTAATCCGCAGGCTTCCAGATCATGGAAAGTCTGAAATTCCCATTATTGCCATGACTGCAAATGCTTTTGCAGAAGATCGTAAAAAAGCAATGGAGTATGGCATGAATGGGCATATTGCAAAACCGATCAATGTAGAAAAAATGAAGGAAACTTTGCAGGAAGTTTTTCAGAATACATAATGAAATGAGGAAAATAGTATGACCGGACAGAAAAAAAGACTCTATACTAGAGCTGGAATTGCGCTGTTTGCTGTTATTCTGGCTTACTGTTTCCGTTTTGTTATTTCACAATTATAGATCATCTAATTCCAGCCGCATAAGAACCAGCTCCTGCCAATGACCGTCTCTGCAGCGAAAACCTCTTGGATTTCTGCCATATTCCACAAACCCATGCTTTTTATATAACCTGATCGCATTTTCATTTTCAGATACAACTTCCAGTTCTAACTGTAGAAAACCGGCATTTCTGGCACATTCGATACAGGATTTCGTGAGAGCATCGCCAAGTCCAAGTCCCCAGTATGCCTTTTCGATACTGATGCCAAACTCTGCCCGATGCCGCATTTTATCACAATCCCGAATCAGACTGTTACCGGCAGAACCGACTAATTTGCCCTCTACAAAGGCACAGATTTCCACGTCGGTTCCACTGCATTTCGTTTCCTTCAATTGCCGTTCAAGAACACTGATTTCCTGTTTACATTCATCCGGATAGGTAAGAAGAAAATCTGTTTCTTTATGAGTTTGAACGAAATAAGCATGGTGCCTTACTGCATCCGATGCTTCTGCATTTCGTAAGATACATTTCTGTCCGTTTTTTAACTGTATTGGTTGATAAAAAAACATAAGTCCTCCAAAACATTTTTCTTAAGTATAGCACAAAATAGCTGGAAAATTATTTGATTTTTCTTAAGAATGCATATGTCCCCCTAGACGAATGCACCGAAAAGGGAAAGATTACGCAATCACATCAGAACAAATACGAAAACATAAGAGCCATGCAACTAAATTTAACACAAATCGAAAAAATTTGTTCATTCTGTATGGTGTAAATATCAGGAATTTACGGTTATAATAAAAGCATCAGAAAGGAAGTGGTGAGGATGCTGACAGAAAATCTTATTATGTTACGAAATGTCAGGGGACTGACACAGGAGCAGATCGCAGAGATTGCTGGTGTTACAAGACAGTCCTACGCAAAATGGGAACAGGGAGACTCTGTTCCGGATATTGAAAAATGCGATAAGCTGGCAACTTTTTACGGCATCAAACTCGATGCACTGATGCATTATGAGGAAAAAGTTGGAAACACCAAACTAACCCCGCCTCCGGAAGGTAAATTTTTGTGGGGAACTGTGAAAGTTGGAAACCGTGGACAGATTGTAATTCCAAAGGAAGCCAGAGAAAATTATGGTCTGAGTGATGGATCACGGCTGGTTGTCCTTGGTGATCAGGAAGGAATCGCACTGATTCCGGCGGAAAGATTTGAACAACAACTGCGAAATGCAATGGAGCAGAGCAGAAAAATTGTGGAGGAATAAGTTATGATATGTCCAAATTGTGGAAAAGAAATGAGAACCGGATATTTATTTAGCAGCAAAGACGGTGCTTTCAGTTTTGCAGATGAGGTGCCGGGTGTATTTGAAAATGCAAAAAAGGCAAAAGGATTTGTGGAAATCACTTCCCTGAAAGCAAGTCACAGAATCAACATAAAAGCTCATTGTTGCGAAGCATGCCGAATGGTAGTATTTCAGTATTAAAAGTAATATGCTCCCGCTACTTAAACCACAGCTTTTGAAGTGGGAGCATATCACTTAATGACTCTACAGCAAAAAAATGTAAAGAAACAATTTTCCCTTGACACATCCCCATATCATCACATATATTAGAATTAATAAGAGGGAGTAACCTACGTGATCCCACGTTTACGATGTCGTCAATACGATGTGATACATCCGGTGTCGTAAGGAAACGGTGAGACTTTTATTGTACATTGATTGTGCAATAATGGTCTCTTTTTTAGTTCAAAGATTCCTGAATTTGCATAATCGAACAACAGATTGCAGATAACAAAATGCAGACAAAACAGGAGGATTTGGCATGAAAGAAATGTATCATCTGACCGCAACGCAGGTTATGAGCCACTTTGACACTTCTACACAGGGACTGACATCTACTCAGGCAGAGGAACGCCACCGCACATCCGGCTGGAACGAACTGACCTCTGCAAAATCAAAACCTTTATGGGAACTTTTTCTGGAACAATTTCAGGATTTTCTTGTAATTATTCTTATTATTGCAGCAGTCATATCCGGACTGCTTGGTGACGCGGAAAGCGCCGCCGTTATTCTCGTTGTTATCACATTAAATGCCATTCTTGGAACGGTGCAGACCCGACAGGCGGAACGTTCCTTAAACAGTTTAAAAAATTTATCCGCACCTAAGGCTTCCGTACTTCGTGACGGATCCGTCGTGCAGCTTCCGGCCAGAGATCTGGTTCCGGGCGACATTGTCCTTTTGGAAGCTGGTGATATCGTTCCTGCCGATGGCCGTATCATCGAATGTGCCAGTTTGAAAATTGATGAAAGTGCACTGACCGGCGAGAGTGTGAGTGCTGATAAAATCGTTGATGCGATTTCTGAACAGACAGCTCTTGGAGATCGCAGAAATATGGTCTTTTCCGGCAGTTTTATTACCAACGGTCGGGGAAAAATTGTCATTACTGATATCGGTATGCACACAGAAGTCGGTAAAATTGCAAATCTTTTGCACAATACATCTGCCAAGCGAACCCCGCTGCAAACTTCGCTTGATTCTTTCGGGAAAAAACTATCCATCGCCATTTTAATCTTTTGCGGACTTTTGTTTGGAATGAGTGTTTTTCGTGGAGAATCTGTCGGAAATGCCTTTTTGTTTGCAGTTGCTCTGGCAGTTGCAGCAATTCCAGAAGCATTAAGCTCCATCGTAACCATCGTTTTGTCCTTTGGCACACAAAAAATGGCAAAAGAGCATGCCATTATCCGAAAGCTTCAGGCAGTGGAGGGTCTTGGAAGCATCTCTGTCGTTTGTTCAGATAAAACAGGTACTCTGACGCAGAACAAAATGACTGTGGAACACTATTATGTAGGTGGTCAATCCATTCCAGCAAATGAGGTATCCCCTTTCGATACTGCAAATAAACGATTATATTTCGCCAGTGTATTATGTAATGATGCGAGAATAGAGCAGGAAAATATTGCTTTGACACCATTGAACATACAGCAGAAATCAGATTCCAGAGATGATAAAAACCATGCGGCTCCAACAGAAATCGGCGACCCCACGGAAATTGCCCTGCTGAAAATGGAACCGCAAATGCAGATCACCGTTTCAGAAATACAGGCAGAATACCCAAGAATCGACGAACTTCCCTTTGACAGTGAGCGTAAAATGATGTCCACACTGCATACATGTTCTGATTCTGCGCATATTTTTGATTCCAAAGAAAATCAGCTTCTAATCGTAAAAGGAGCTGTGGATGTACTGCTGCAGCGAACGGATGCTGTCTGGACCAAAAATGGCATTATTCCGCTAAATATGAAAGAGCAAAATCGTATTCAACTGCAAAATCAGAAATATTCCGAACAGGGATTGCGTGTCCTTGCCTTCGCTTACCGGGAACTGTCTGACCAATCAAGTATAAACAAACTTACGTTTGATGCCGAATATCATCTGACATTTCTTGGTCTGATCGCCATGATGGATCCGCCGCGCCCGGAATCCAAAGATGCGGTAGCAACCTGCATCGAAGCGGGCATTCGCCCGGTTATGATCACTGGAGATCATATTTTGACTGCATCCGCCATTGCCAAACGAATCGGTATTCTGACACCGGGCACAAAAGCATGTGAAGGTGCCTCCCTCGATACTATGTCAGATCAGGAATTGCAGGAACTGGTTCCGGAAATATCCGTTTATGCAAGAGTTTCACCGGAACATAAAATCCGCATTGTCCGGGCCTGGCAGTCCCGTGGAAATATCGTTGCCATGACAGGAGACGGTGTCAATGATGCTCCCGCATTAAAACAGGCAGATATTGGTGTTGCTATGGGAAACACAGGCACAGAAGTTGCAAAAGATGCTGCAGACATGGTTCTGACCGATGACAATTTCTCCACGATTGTATCTGCCGTAAAAAATGGCAGAAATCTGTATCGGAATATTTTACATGCCATTGAGTTTTTATTATCCGGAAATCTGGGTGCCATTTTGACCGTTTTGACGGCATCCCTTGCCGGCCTCCCAGTTCCATTTGCACCGGTACATTTGCTTTTTATCAATTTACTGACAGACAGCCTGCCAGCAATAGCCCTTGGACTGGAACCGCACACAGACGATGTGATGAAAGAACATCCACGGGCTGCCAGCAACTCTATTTTAACTGGCTCTTTTCTGAAAAAAACAGGCTTCGAAGGGCTTGTAATCGGAGCCGTAACAACCGGTTCCTTCCTCACTGGATTGCAGCAGGGAAATGCAGTACTTGCCAGCACCTGTGCATTTGGAACACTTTGCCTGGCACGGTTGTTTCATGGATTTAACTGCAAATCTGAAAAAACCATTCTTTTTACTAACAAAATGTGGAACAATAAATGGCTGCTTGGCGCATTTATACTTGGCACTGTATTAATTACCAGTGTTTTGACGCTTCCGGGATTACAGGGACTTTTCAAAGTGCAGACACTTACATTGGCACAACTTGGACTTGTGTATCTGTATGCATTTTTGAGTCTGCCGATTATTCAGTTTTTTAAGTGGATAAAAAGTAGAAGAGAAGCATAATAACTGATAGTTCATCACAAAATATAAAGAGGTACTTAAAATGAATCTTCAAAATTTTATCGAAAAGAATAAATATTTACTACTGATCATTGGCATTTTACTTATCCTGCTCCTTGGGAAAACAAACACCGAGTGGAACCTACTGCGCACCATATGGGAAATCCTGCTGCCATTCTTGATCGGCTGTATTTTAGCATTTATCCTGAACATTCCCATGCGCTTTATTGAGAAAAGACTGCTTCGGCAAAAATCGGGCAATTATCGAACACCAATTCGCATTGTCAGTTTTTTATTAACGTTGTTGATTGTTGTTGCCATTATCTGGCTGATCCTGTTTTTTATGATTCCGCAGCTGGCACACAGTTTTTCCATGCTCAGTGAAAATATCACAGATTTTGTACCACAATTTCAATCCAGTATAGAACACCTGAACGAAAACATTCCACTGATCGGACATCTGACTGGGACACAAATTTTCGATATGCAGCAATTACTACAGACCATCTCTGATTTTCTGAAAGACAGCGCCAAATCGATTACCGGTTCCACCATATCTGCCATCGGATCGGTATTTCAGGGAATTGTAACCGGATTTCTGGCGTTTGCCTTTGCCTGCTACCTGCTATTTCAAAAAGAAAAGTTACAAATGCAGGTTAAAAAAGTGATTTATGCATTTTGCTCTGAAGAAAGAGCAGTAAAACTTTTCGGTATCTGTAGCATGATTTCAAGAAGCTTCACACGCTTTTTTACCGGACAGTGTCTGGAAGCATTGATCCTTGGTGGGCTCTTTTTACTGACTTTAACAATTTTCCGCATGCCTTATGCATTGCTGATCAGTGTAGTCATTGCCTGTACCGCACTGATTCCAATTTTTGGTGCTTTTGTGGGTTGTATCTTCGGATTTTTCCTGATTTTTATTGTAAATCCGCAGCAGGCGATTTTATTTCTGATCTTGTTTTTCGTA
>Ga0129310_1002662_pt1 | contig 12818 bp, 9 predicted proteins | sample Go1ome_2_FD_94433 | JGI IMG/M metagenome (GOLD analysis project Ga0129310, IMG submission 94433) | Western lowland gorrila individual fecal microbial communities from Wisconsin, USA - Go1022A metagenome | ecosystem: Host-associated > Mammals > Digestive system > Large intestine > Fecal | place...
CGCAACGATCATGAATCCGGCACCGATCGGCTGGTCGAGGTGATGCATAAAGTCGAGGCAGATATCTACATTAACCTGCAGGGCGACGAACCAATGATTCGCCCGCGGGATGTAGAAACGCTGCTACAAGGAATGCGTGACGATCCCGCGTTGCCGGTGGCAACGCTATGCCACGCGATTTCTGCCGCAGAAGCGGCTGAGCCAAGCACGGTAAAAGTGGTTGTGAATACCCGCCAGGATGCGCTTTATTTCAGCCGCTCACCGATTCCGTATCCGCGTAATGCTGAAAAAGCGCGCTACCTGAAACACGTCGGTATTTACGCTTATCGTCGCGATGTGCTGCAAAACTACAGCCAGTTACCGGAGTCCATGCCGGAGCAGGCGGAATCACTGGAGCAGCTAAGGTTGATGAACGCGGGGATCAACATCCGCACATTTGAGGTTGCCGCAACCGGTCCGGGCGTCGACACCCCAGCATGCCTGGAAAAAGTGCGCGCCCTGATGGCACAGGAACTGGCTGAAAACGCATGATTGGCATTTACTCGCCTGGCATCTGGCGTATTCCGCATCTGGAGAAATTTCTGGCGCAACCGTGCCAGAAACTTTCTCTGCTGCGCCCTGTTCCACAAGAAGTTGATGCTATCGCCGTGTGGGGACATCGTCCCAGCGCGGCGAAACCAGTCGCCATCGCCAAAGCAGCGGGAAAACCCGTCATTCGTCTGGAAGATGGATTTGTGCGTTCGCTGGATCTTGGCGTCAATGGCGAGCCGCCGCTTTCTCTGGTGGTGGATGATTGTTGCATTTACTACGATGCCAGCAAGCCTTCAGCACTGGAGAAACTGGTACAAGATAAAGCCGGAAATACAGCTCTGATAAGCCAGGCCAGAGAAGCGATGCACACCATCGTGACCGGGGATTTGTCGAAATATAACCTGGCACCTGCGTTTGTGGCTGATGAGTCAGAACGTTCAGACATCGTTCTGGTTGTCGATCAGACATTTAATGATATGTCAGTGACGTATGGCAATGCTGGCCCGCATGAGTTTGCTGCCATGCTGGAAGCCGCGATGGCGGAAAATCCTCAAGCCGAAATTTGGGTGAAGGTGCATCCGGATGTCCTGGAAGGAAAGAAAACAGGTTATTTCGCCGCTCTGCGCGCCACGCAACGAGTACGTTTAATTGCCGAGAATGTCAGCCCGCAGTCGCTGTTGCGACACGTTTCCCGGGTTTACGTCGTGACCTCCCAGTACGGCTTTGAAGCCTTGCTGGCAGGAAAACCGGTGACATGCTTCGGCCAGCCCTGGTATGCAGGCTGGGGCTTAACCGACGATCGCCATCCGCAGTCCGCTTTGTTATCTGCCCGACGCGGTTCTGCCACGCTGGAGGAACTTTTTGCCGCTGCATACCTGCGTTACTGTCGCTATATCGATCCGCAAACGGGAGAAGTAAGCAATCTATTTACCGTGCTGCAATGGCTGCAATTACAACGTCGACATCTGCAACAGCGTAATGGTTATTTATGGGCGCCAGGCTTAACGCTGTGGAAGTCAGCGATCCTGAAACCTTTCTTGCAAACGGCAACAAACCGGCTGAGTTTTTCACGTCGCTGTACTGCGGCGAGCGCCTGCGTGGTATGGGGTGTAAAGGGAGAACAGCAATGGCGAGCCGAAGCGCAGCGAAAATCACTGCCGTTATGGCGAATGGAAGATGGTTTTCTACGTTCATCCGGACTTGGCTCTGACCTTTTGCCGCCGCTATCGTTGGTCCTGGATAAACGCGGGATCTACTATGACGCCACGCGCCCCAGCGACCTGGAAGTGCTGCTTAATCACAGCCAGTTAACACTGGCGCAGCAGATGCGAGCTGAAAAATTACGCCAGCGACTGGTTGAAAGCAAACTGAGCAAATACAACCTGGGGGCCGATTTCTCTCTGCCTGCCGAGGCCAAAGATAAAAAAATCATCCTGGTGCCGGGTCAGGTAGAAGACGATGCCTCAATTAAAACAGGCACTGTGTCGATTAAGAGCAACCTTGAGTTATTACGCACAGTACGCGAGCGCACTCCGCACGCTTACATTATTTATAAACCGCACCCGGATGTACTGGTGGGGAATCGCAAGGGCAATATTCCGACAGAACTAATTGCTGAACTCGCTGATTATCAGGCACTGGACGCAGATATTATTCAATGCATTCAGCGCGCAGATGAAGTGCACACCATGACATCATTGTCCGGGTTTGAAGCGTTATTACATGGCAAGCAAGTTCATTGTTACGGCCTGCCCTTCTATGCCGGTTGGGGTTTAACCGTTGATGAACATCACTGCCCGCGTCGCGAGCAAAAATTAACGATAGCAGATTTGATCTATCAGGCGTTGATTGTTTATCCAACCTATATCCACCCAACACTGCTACAACCTATTACGGTTGAAGAGGCGGCGGAATATTTGATCCAGACGCCGCGCAAGCCGATGTTTATTACCCGAAAAAAAGCGGGACGAGTAATACGCTATTACCGCAAATTAATTATGTTCTGCAAGGTCAGATTTGGCTAAACAATTTCACAGTTGACTATTACACAAATTATTTATGCAAGGTAATGCACTAACCGTTTTATTATCCGGTAAAAAATATCTGCTATTGCAGGGGCCAATGGGACCCTTTTTCAGTGATGTTGCCGAGTGGCTAGAGTCATTAGGTCGTAACGCTGTGAATGTTGTATTCAACGGTGGGGATCGTTTTTACTGCCGCCATCGACAATACCTAGCTTACTACCAGACACCGAAAGAGTTTCCCGGATGGTTACGGGATCTCCACCGGCAATATGACTTTGACACAATCCTCTGCTTTGGCGACTGCCGCCCATTGCATAAAGAAGCAAAACGCTGGGCAAAGTCGAAAGGGATCCGCTTCCTGGCATTTGAAGAAGGATATTTACGCCCGCAATTTATTACCGTTGAAGAAGGCGGAGTGAACGCATATTCATCGCTACCGCGCGATCCGGATTTTTATCGTAAGTTACCAGATATGCCTACGCCGCACGTTGAGAACTTAAAACCTTCAACGATGAAACGTATAGGCCATGCTATGTGGTATTACCTGATGGGCTGGCATTACCGTCATGAGTTTCCTCGCTACCGCCACCACAAATCATTTTCCCCCTGGTATGAAGCACGTTGCTGGGTTCGTGCATACTGGCGCAAGCAACTTTACAAGGTAACACAGCGTAAGGTATTACCGAGGTTAATGAACGAACTGGACCAGCGTTATTATCTTGCTGTTTTGCAGGTGTATAACGATAGCCAGATTCGTAACCACAGCAGTTATAACGATGTGCGTGACTATATTAATGAAGTCATGTACTCATTTTCGCGTAAAGCGCCGAAAGAAAGTTATTTGGTGATCAAACATCATCCGATGGATCGTGGTCACAGACTCTATCGACCATTAATTAAACGGTTGAGTAAGGAATATGGCTTAGGTGAGCGAATCCTTTATGTGCACGATCTCCCGATGCCGGAATTATTACGCCATGCAAAAGCGGTGGTGACGATTAACAGTACGGCGGGGATCTCTGCGCTGATTCATAACAAACCACTCAAAGTGATGGGCAATGCCCTGTACGACATCAAGGGCTTGACGTATCAAGGGCATTTGCACCAGTTCTGGCAGGCTGATTTTAAACCAGATATGAAACTGTTTAAGAAGTTTCGTGGGTATTTATTGGTGAAGACGCAGGTTAATGCGGTTTATTATTAACATCTTATCAACAATCGACATCTCCATTATATCAATCATAACAGATGGATGATACCTTTATTAGATGTAAAAAGATAAAGTATTTTAGATATTACTAATATATATTAGATATCTTTGGATATAGCACATAATATACATTTCCAACGCACAAGCCAAGTATTCTAATTAACATTAGAGTTATGAAAAATTCGATATAAACACAACAGCAGGGCAAGAAATTTAACCAACATCTTATTTTACGATCGAGGATTAATAAAGAACATACCAACGAGGCATATTTTTAACGGATTAAATAATGCATTTCCTTCTCTTAATAGTTAATAGTATATAACAATACATTAGTCACATTTAAACAAATCGCGACTATAGACTTTGTCGACCACATCGTTCAACTCCTCTGACATTCGGTTAGTGATAATAATATCAGCTTTCCCTTTAAAGATCGCCAGCTCCCGTTCCAAAGGTGAGTTAAAGAATGTATCTCCAGAAATAAGCGGCTCATAAATAATTACTTTCACGCCTTTTTTCTTGATACGCTTTATAATACCAAGAATAGAAGAATCTCTAAAATTATCTGAACCACTTTTCATAATCAAACGATAAACCCCCACAACTTGTGGTCTATGTTTCAAAATAACATTAGTGATAAAGTCCTTACGTGTACGGTTAGCATCAACAATTGCAGATATAAGTTTATTCGGAACAGACTGATAGTTGGCTAATAATTGCTTGGTATCTTTTGGCAAACAGTAGCCACCATAACCAAAAGAAGGATTATTGTAGTAATTACCAATGCGCGGATCCAAACAAACACCGTCAATAATCTGACGCGTATTCAGACCAAAACTTTCTGCGTAACTATCCAATTCATTAAAAAATGCAACTCGCATAGCCAAATAAGTATTTGAAAATAACTTAATCGCTTCCGCTTCCGTAGAATCTGTAAATAAAACGGGTATATTTTGTTTAATCGCTCCTTCCTGAAATAACACTGCCAAACGTTCTGCCCGTTCAGAACATTCACCGATAATAATGCGAGATGGATGGAGATTATCGTATAGGGCTCTTCCTTCTCGTAAAAATTCTGGAGAGAAGATAATATTATTAATACCTAAATGTTCTTTAATTGTTTTTGTGAAACCTACTGGGACCGTAGATTTAACCACCATAATTGCGTTTGGGTTGATTTCCGTTACGTCACGAATGACAGCTTCAACGCTTGATGTATCAAAGTAATTTGAACCTGGGTCATAATTCGTTGGTGTAGCAATAATAACGTAATTGGCATTTTTATAGGCTTCATATTTGTTAGTAGTTGCGCGAAAATTAAGTATTTTAGTTGAAAGATAATTTTCAATTTCCTTATCCTCTATAGGAGAGAGTTTATCATTAAGTAAGTCAACTTTTTTTTGATGGGTATCAAATGCAACCACTTCATGATTTTGAGCCATTAGAATTCCATTTGAAAGCCCAACGTAACCAGCGCCTGAAACAGTTATTTTTAGTGTTCCGAACATTTTATATAGCCCCAAAAATTTAATATATATAGAATAACAAACTATTGTTCAATTATTCCTGATACATCTTTAAACAAACCATAGCGAGATAATAAACCACGTACATCTTTATCACTTACGATACTTTTCCCTAACACTCGTTGTCTTGCCGCGATATCACTATATTCTCTTCGAGATTGTGATATATATCCATCAGGTAGAGCTTCTGTTCCTTTATTCCTGGTAAGTCCGGAGTCTCCCCATAACCCCAATATCAATGGCTGCAGTAATCTTACAATACTTTCTCGCCCATAACGCATTATTACTGTTTCATAAAACTCCGTATCTGCACCAATTAAAGATTGTCTATAGCCACCAACTGTCGCAAAAATATCTTTTTTTATCATTGACGATACAACAGACATTCTTGTGGCTTTATCATCATAGAAGAATTGAATTTTTCCATTTGACGCAACACGGATCCAGTTAGCCATACAGATTACAGCCTTATTATTGCGAAGAACCTCAACTTGTCTTTGTATTCTCTCCGGATGAGAAAGATCATCTGCATCTTGAAAGGTGATGAAATTACCGTGTGCTTTTTTTATTAGCTCATTTCTTATATTATAAGGGCCTTGGTTTTTTCGTGAGCTATATACTTTCACTCTTGAATCAGAATAAGCTATGCTCTTAATTATTTCAAGGCTTTTGTCCGATGAACAATCATCGCACACGAGAATTTCAATATTTTCATATGTTTGATTCAACAATGAATGTAATGAGTATGCAATAGTATCTTCTGAATTGAATACTGACATTATTATACTAACAAGATCTTTTCCATAAACATTTTTTTTCTTATCGAACTTAATTCCTTGCAATATAATTTTATTTGGGTATATATCAGTTATTTCTGATAAATCGTATTTTCGTAGACATTTGTTAAATTGACTCCTATAAATATTCATATTATCTATTACAGCATTACAAATAAAAAGTTCTTGCTCAGGGAGTAGATTATAACTATCTTGCATATCATCGTTTGCATTTAATAATAAAGTCAGGCCATACCCTGCATCGGCTTGATTATCAAATGCTAAATATTTATATCCATTTTTAGTATAATCATGAAATTTTGAAAACTTCGTACAAAAATAAAAATCTTTTTGTTTGGGCGACAATTTTAGATGGTTTATATATTCGATATATCGTTCAAAAATAAGATTAATGAGAAAATCACTCCTTGAATACCGTAGAGCGTTACTTATATGTTCAAAAAGCTTAACTCGTTCGCCATTTTTAAAATAACGAGATTGAATTGTTAGATAACAAACAATTTTAATATAAGTATCCAACATACCAACTTTTCTAAGAGAATCTGCATATCCCAATAAATAAGAAAACTCATTGCCAGAATTCTGAGCTGATACATTCTTAGATAGTTCAAGTACATTGTCGTATTCGTTTATTCTTTTGTGAATAAGGTTATCGTTACCTTTTAAAGGCGAGTTTTTATGTTGAAGATCAACTTTCTCCTTATGAATTGATAATAAAAAATCAAGAGCACCAATATTTGTCCCTAATTTCTTTTTACGTTCAACTAAATTTATATATTCTGCGTTCATACATTCACTTAATGATAAATAAAATGAGAATAAAACTGCATTTACTAAATATTATAAATATAAATCTTTAAAAACATCACTAAAACTCAACGAATGTCACAGTGTAAGCTCACAGAGATATTGCAATTATCTCCGGACAAGCGAGGGAAATGCTAAGTTGATGCAACGTATCTGCGGCGGATATTTGAGGCATTACCATGCCAACATCTATGTGATGAAACACTTTGTTATACCTGAGATTACAAAATTAAGGATGAAAAAATATACTTCTGGGAGAAACATGAGATCAATACAGTTGCGGAAGTTTTTGCTGTATCCACACGAACGCTGTATTATGGCCCAGAGGCACCTATTTCGCGTAGCAAAGCTCCGCTAGTACATCGCACAAAGCAATGGCATCTCGTAATTCTGTAAGAAATACGTCGACTGAGAATAGAGCTTCCCAACCTAGAAGAACAGATTTTTGTTTGCTTGAAGCCGTGGAGTGAACAGCACCGCCTGGTCTGTCCGAGCATTTCAACCATCGGCAGGATGTTCACGGCCGCACACGATAAAATGCGACTGATACCGATGTGACTGCCTCCCCAAGGAAAAACACTGTTCATAAAAAATACAATCCTCCAACCCGCAGATCAAAACGCTATCGCCCGGTAAAGAGCAGTGAGCTCGTTGGTATAGATGCTATTGAGCTCAGAATGGGCGAGCTGCGCTGTTATGTCATTACCATGATCGACGAACACAGCAACTACGCTCTGGCACAGGCCGTGCCGTCACTTAACTGTGATATCATCAAACTCTTCTTTTGCCGTGCAGACCGGCTATTCCCTATCGATATCAACCAGGGCATCGCAGATAACGGGAAAGAGTTCCCAGGAAACTTCGACAAAGCACCGCAGGAATCCGCTAGCAAGCCCTATGGACCTACCCCTTTACGCCTAGAACGCACCTCTGAACGTTTTAAGCGAACGCCGAAAGAACAGTTCATTGAATTTAAATAAATAGACTCTTTAAAGAGCTAAACATATTTAATCAGAAACTAGCTGAAAACCTAGTACTATACTGCAGTAAAAGACAGCATGAAGTGCTCGAATTACTGACACCAGAAGAAAATATTTTACGAGAGAACAAAATTTGCAATATGTGGCGAATCTATACGGTCACTTGCAAAAGTATAAATTGGTATTATAATGCGTGATATTATATAAATAAAATAACTAACTATTTTAACGAAAGCAAAACACCACAAAGAGAAAAATAAAATTTGCAATATATCTCATTAGGGTTCACATTTTTAACAGCCCTTGATTTTAGCTCTCCTATATTTATAAACAACAACAATTAACTTAAATGGAAGGGTAATGAATCCAAATATCGAATTAGCACTGGAGATAATAGCCTGCCCTAATTGATAAGATAAATGTTTCTTAACTCTTTCAGCCTTATCAGCATCAGCATATAAATAGAGTGGCACATCAACGCCATAACTCTTCTTACGTTTTTTTTCAAAAACACACTCACGGATAAGTGCAAATGGCATGGTAATAATCCCCTTGAGGGATTTAGAATACGAGACTATAATATAACCAAGTCGATAACCTAACTCTTGTTTTATCTGCTCAGCTGCTCCATATAGCACAGGTGGAAGTTTCTTTTTAATTTCCTGATTTTCTATAAAATAGTGTTCCAACTGCTCTTGCACTATATGCAATTGTTTTAAAATCTGTTCTTTTTCTGATATTGCCTGAGTGAGTTTTGATTCTTTTTCGCTTATCTCTTCTTCATATTTATGCAATTGTTTTAAAATCTGTTCTTTTTCTGATATTGCCTGAGTGAGTTTTGATTCTTTTTCGCTTATCTCTTCTTCATATTTCTGTATGTCATTTATTTTTTTTTCAATATCATCTGGATATTTTTCTTGTCTCACAACATCGTTGTGATTTATTTTTGAAAGTTTAATTACCTCTTCCTTTTCTTTTTTTAGCTCATTAATCCTGTTCAATAATAAAAATTGTCTTTTCTTAAATATAGATTTAGTCAATTCAATATCTGCATCCTTCTTTTTTGACTCTTGCACCAAATGAGATACAATATTGAAGATAGAATTTCTCTCTTCGACTACCTCCCATAATGCAGCCTCAGCCGAAACGTTATCTTTCGATGTTTCTATATAAGGTAGGTTTGCATAGGCTTGTAACTCATTATAAAGCTTCAGAACCTCGGTTCTTTCTTTTATTAATTCAGATACTAAGTACTCACTAACCTTTGTATCATTAAATGTAATTTCAGTCTCATTTGCACTTAAAGAAAATAAAGTTGTATATTTTTCAAGCAGGGCAATTTCATTTGATTTTGTATAATCATTATTCTCAACCACATCAAACAATATTGAATTTTTGTAATGCGCAGACATTAGATTATCTATTTTTATAATATTACTCAATGGCTTTATAATATTTTTCTTATTGCTTTGAAACGCCTCAAAATTAATCAACACACATCGTTCTTTATTCTCCAAAAAAAAAATCAAGCAATCTTTTATTATATGCAATCCAGTTATCTACACTATTATTTATATTTAAAGAGAGAGGGGCATTATTTACTGAACGCATTAAATTATATTTAGGGTGATCATATATCATGATGAATTTTATGCTTTTATCTATATTTTTCCAAAAATCAAGAAAAAATATTATAGATGGATCTGCCCACCCCCAAAGTTTGTTATTTAGATTGTTCATCATTAGTTCAAGAACCATGCTATCCCACATGGTTGAGACTTGAACAGCTGAGAATTCTCTCTCATCTACTACATCATTAACTTCTGGTGTTTGATAAAATTGACATAATGAAGCGGTGATATATTCTGGGGAAATTTTATTACTTGTAGAATAATTTGGTGAGTTCATGCCAATTTCTTTCAAAAAATGTTCAACTATCTGATACTTTGAGCCAGGATGTCCGACTAGCACTAATTTATTCATCATATTTCCTCTTTATTATCTACAAGATTACTTTATTTTAAACACTGTCGTTTATCGTAATGGTGATATTGCAGACATATATTTCAAATCTGTAATGTAATTTAGGTGGCGTTATGTGATAATACTAAATGAAACTATCTATATCTCAATAGCACATCTGATTTATTTGGTATAGCCATTCATCAATAAACAATATCAATATAACTCAGAGCACCTCCTAATAATTGACATATTGCGTTACCACCTTCTTTTAGACAAAAATCTTAATTATAAACTCTACCAAACTAACGCTGATATTTTTCAAAATCATAAAACAAATGGTTTAAATAAGTATATAACAAAATATCAACGTACAACTATTTAAAACAAGTATTTATACTATAAACTTCAGAAACCAACACAAAATACAGGAATGTGAATAAAAAAGTAAGTTTTTACCCTTCCACATTATACACTAATTCGAGGTTAAGTTTTGAATATCCTGCGATTGCTTGTGTTTCTTTTATGATGTCTAAAGGCCATTTTTTTGTAAATGTGTTCCAAAGTCCTTCCATTGAACCTGATGAGACCTCTCTTAGCCAGTTTTTTTCTCTGGGAACACATATCATACCAATTTCATTCTCTAACATATAGCGAGAAAATCTAACATCGACGAATCGTTGAGAACCATCCATATATTTTAAAGATGGTAATTGATCTGCCTTAAGAAAAACAGTCCCTGTACCTAATTGATTTACAACTCTCGGTCGCAATAGCCCTTGAGTAAATGAAAATACTTTTCTTTTAGACTGATCTCCATCAAATGCATCTATGTATATACAGCCATGAATCCCAACAATGCAATTGAATATTGCAAAGGAATTATAAAAATTGAGCATTTTTTCTACATAATCGGGAGGGTAAATAATATCATCATCTGTAAGTACGATCATATCATTTTTAGCGCAAGGAAATATAAATTTGCCCACATCCTTATAATCTTTATCTGGAATAACTGGATTTAATTTTGAAAAACCATCTAATTCCTCAGGAATTTCTTCAAACTCATTCAGGCAAAGATTAATTTTATCTACTTGAGCATGTAAACTTTGTATAGAATGCACCAACTCTTTTTTTCGAGGTGGGTATGATGACATATTTGCAACAATCATGGGGTAATATTTTAATTAATATTGCATGTTAATGAAAACTATCAACGTATTGATAGTCGTTTATTTATAGGAAATGCTTAATAAACAGAACACATTAAGTTGATTAGAATGACTCCGCACCTCATGGACGATATGTTTAATTAAAAATAACTACTAGGGTGTACGTTTGATATATTTATCTTCATCTAAATTATTACTCTTACCATATCAAACCACTCTTTGCATAAACATTTCCTGTAACTATCTAAAAATAAATTGGCAGATAATTAATTAAAGAATAACAGCAACGTATTACGAGATCACGATCAAATTCATAATTGCCTAGTTCAAAGTATACTGTCCATCCTCCTCATACACTAAATACAATAGAGTTTATATAATTATATAGAGTGTGATTACAATCTCCGGCAATGACACTGTTAGTGCAACAGTAATCAGGCCTCCCTCTTAGTATTGCTTACGCTGAAAGAATAACTGGCAGCCTGCCACACCATGTTGTCTGGCAACGAGGAAGACCGCCATTTTCGGTTCAAGGCTCTGCTGAAAAATAGCGATTTTCCTGTGTGGCACGCTGTCTGCGTTTCTCTGCTTCTAAGACACCAATTATCTATTCTCCAACTACTAGTCTAAAAGACTAGTATCACTACTATCAGTTATTTAAATGATATTGATTGCCTAGAGATTCAGGGAGCTAGTCTAGTTATTCAGAGAACGGTATCTTAACAATTTTGTTATGATTTTAGGAGATCTGGATTTCTATTCATGATGCTTGGCGACAAAAATAAATGAACAAAAAGAACTTATATCAGCCACAGCAACATAATTTCTTATGTCACTTGTATTCTACCTGTGTCATTAAGTTTATCGTTTCAATTTCATAAGATACATATGCTATTTGTCATATTAATTTTATTATTAACACCAACGAATGACAAGCAGAACATATAAATACCTGAACTAAGAGTTAATTATTTAATATAATTATCATTCAATATCTAAAGCTTGATACATTTTATACTCATCTATACCACTTTGAACATTCTCATAATAACCAATAATATAGCTATTTTTAAAAACAATCGCCACATCACAAAACTCTTTCAATGAATTCAAACTATGTGAAACCATCAAAAAGCTAGACTCTTTATGCCTTTCTTTAAACAATTGAGCGCACTTCTCTTTAAACCTGGCATCACCGACAGCTGTTACTTCATCGACGATATAATAATCAAACTTAAATGCCATGCTTAAACCAAAGCCTAAACGCGATCGCATACCTGAGGAGTAAGTTTTGATCGGCATATCAAAGTACTTACCGAGTTCGGCAAATTCTTCGACAAACTCAATTTTCTCTTTCAGCTCTTCTTGCTTCGCGTATAACCGCGCAACAAATTTTACGTTTTCGCGTCCGGTTAAACTTCCCTGGAATCCACCGGCGAGGCCGACTGGCCATGATATCGTTTTATTGGTGATGATCTTTCCGCTATCGGGGCGGTCAATGCCACCAATCATTCTCAGTAACGTTGATTTACCCGCACCATTACGACCAATAAAGGCAACGCTTTTTCCTGAAGGGATTTCGATGTTTAAATCCTTAAACACATAGTGTCGCCCCGTTGGCGTACGATATGACTTCGTCAAATTCTCAATCTTAATCATGATGTCAGCATTGCCTCCTCACGAGTTCGGTATAACGCCAGACCGATGAACAGGGTGACCAGAGTGAACATTGCAAGGTAGTTCAGACTCACGCCTTCGCTGATATAGCCAGGCATAACTGCCTCGCGGCTTAACTCTACGACATGC